>Ga0187864_10001296_pt1 | contig 24582 bp, 32 predicted proteins | sample June2016WEW_11_4_FD_132985 | JGI IMG/M metagenome (GOLD analysis project Ga0187864, IMG submission 132985) | Peatland microbial communities from SPRUCE experiment site at the Marcell Experimental Forest, Minnesota, USA - June2016WEW_11_40 | ecosystem: Environmental > Terrestrial > Soil >...
CGTGGTCCCATTGGCGCCGGATGAAATTGTCGACGATCGCCACCGAGTGCCCCTGCTTCGATAGGTAAAGAGCAGTAGCCCACCCACAGTAGCCGTCTCCCCCCAGCACAGCGACTCTCATTTAGCCCCCCGTGTTTACGCCTATCGTCACTCTTATGGAATCAAGGCCCGAACATTTGTATCGTTCAGGAAGCCGCTCATGCAAGATCAACCGGGCGCGGATAGTCTTTGCATCGCTCCAGATCGAGATTGGCTCGGGCAAACGGAGAATTGAGGAGTAAGTCGGAAAGATTATCGAACCGCTTATGAATTGGGCCCGGCTCGGCGCCGACGGGCAAGCCTGCTTCCTTGCCGACAAGTTCCTGGAAGTCGTCGTCCGGCGAGACGCCCCGCGCATGCGCTCGCGCCGTTAGCCCTTTTTCTACTTCAGGGTTCAGGTTGAAGGTCACGGTCACCGCTGCGGCTCCTCTTTCTCTTATAATACCGGAGATGGGGGCCTTCTGTCACGAAGTGAAGTGCAATGGCCCTTCCATGCCCCACCCACGCCGGGCCTTGAACACATTCCGCCGTGGCCGATGGCTCGACCGTTCCTTGAAAGACTCCCATACCATGTTAAGCTTGAAGTGGGATTTGGAAGGTCCTGAGGGAGAGGAACCGTGAACACGAAACGCACTCACATCGTCATTCCTGAGCAGTTGGTGGCCCGAATTGACATCATCGTAGGCAAACGAGGCCGTAGCAAATTCCTGCCCAAGCCGCTGAAAAAAAGCTGATGCGGCTGCGCCAACTCAAGGCCATTGAAGCCGCTGCGGGCTCCTGGAAAGACAAGGATCATCCTGAACTGCAACGCGACGCGGTAAAATGAGTGGACAAGCTGCGCCGTGAAGACGAGAAGCGCTTTCAGATCGTCATGGCCCGCCAACACGCCCACCTACCTTCTCGATACGAGTGTCATTATTGACGCTTTGAACGGCAAGCGTGGCCGGGGCCAGCTCTTCAAAGAGCTTTTGCAACAAGGTCACCTGCTAGCCTGCCGCTCGATCAACGTGACCGAAGTCTACGCGGGTCTCCGATCCCATCAGGAAGCTCGGACCAGGGAACTGCTGGAGAGCTTGCAGCACTTCCCGATTAGCTGGCCAGTTGTCCGTTTGGCGGGCCTGCTGAAGCGAGACAAGGTCAGCCTCGACATCTTCTGGTTGAAAGATGAAAGCCTGGAAGATTCGGCGAATCTCCCCGACCCGGATGTCATCGCCACCGAAATCGCCGAGGACCTCGAAGCCGCGCTTGACCAATTCGCACAGATCGCAAGTGACCTCAAGCCTTAGAGTCTTTATGCGAAAGATCCACCGACCGATCGAGGTGGTACCGAGAGAAGGCTTCCCCTAGGGCCTAGCACAGCAGCTAGTTGGGGACTGGGATTGGGTCAATCGGGTGCGACGAAATACTTCAGTTTTACTTCAGTTGGTCATTTCGGGTTCCCAACGCTCGTAGCAAGATTCCCGGTAACTCTTTGACTTCCCTGAGCGAAAGCTGGTAGGCCTGGAGGGATTCGAACCCCCGACCCACGGTTTAGGAAATCGCTGGGAGTAGTTTTCAACAGCTTAAATCATTGAATTTACAGGACCGCTGAACCCAACTTGTATCACTGATAAGGCCCTTTTTGCGCTTAAGTGTGACGCTAAGTGTGACGCCGTTTTCGGAAGTCAGCTGCTCAATTCCCAGCTGAAACCACCCCAGAAATCCACCCCGCAAGACCTCAACCAAGCACGTGTTCCGACACCACCACTTTCTCCCACGCGAGGCTAATCTGGTTGCAAAAACCTGACCAAATCCTCCTTTCGCTCATAAAGCCCAATCCTCCCTGGCAGAGGGGGGGTAAGTGTGCTTTGTGCGAGGGCTGAAATGCAAACAGCTCTGCGCACCTAGGTACGTCTGGGTAGGACTTTGCCCAAACGTTTCGAGCCCAGGGGGGGTCTCCACGAACATCGTTGTTGAGAGATCCCTCTGGGCGTGTCCTGGGAGGATATATGGATACAAATCGCATTTTCACAAGTTTGTTTGGTAATTGGCTTACGGCAGCCGACAAGGCTGCCGCCACTACCATCAATTACACCAAATCAACCGTTCTGCCTCGCGTCTTCAACCTGACGCAGAAAGCCACCCTGGCCACCGGCAAGACCCTCGTCGAGGCTGGCAATAAGCTGATCAATTTCTGCACAAGCAAATCACCACTCTCTCTCCCCCGTTAGTCCTCACCTTCTATTCCTTTCCATCTTCAGGTCATTCCCCAAAACACCAAGGAGGTGTGTCTTGAGAATCTTTCAACCGGAACGTGCTTTGATCGCTCGCGAAATACGAGAGGAGAGGCAAAGAGAGCTGGCCAGAGTGCTCGACCAGATCTCCAAAGGGCGAACATCTTGTTTGCCTTCTCCTGCCCCGCCTTCTCTCGAAGCGCAGTTTCAGATGAGCCTCAGCAAAGTGCGTGAGGACGTCCAGCGTGCCAAGGACGACCAGACCGCTCACATTCTGCGCTGGCTGCAAAGCTAATAAGTTCGTCGTCCGGAAAGCCCTGGCTCACTGCCAGGGAGCAAGGGGATCCCACTTTCCCCCGTATTCCGGAATCCCACCTTAGCTCCTCTCGTCCGAGGGGAGATCCACACGTGAACACTAATCCCAAACCTGTCTGGGCCGCACTAGACAAAAGGAGGTGTCTTGAATAATCAACATTTGCACTTTCAGTTTCCCGCTGAGCCCTTTCAGCGCTGGCATGTGATCGAGGACAGAAGCCTCCCTGGCTCTCTGCGCTTCCGGCACCCCTGCAAGCCTGATGAGAAGCCCAATCCCAAGGAGAACTTTGGGGTCTCGGAGCTGTCTGCGCGCCTGGAACATGCCGGCGTGGAGTACATTCGCATCGCCCTTGGTAACGATGCGAGGTCGTTTGACTGGGCGTTCTTGATGCTCTCTGGTAGTCCACCTGGCGTGGAGGTTCCCGGCGATGGGCGTTGGTATCCGGTCATTCCTTGGGTCCGGGACGACGGCTTCTATGCCGTGGCTATGCGCAAACCCATGCCGTACCAGGACGCTTGTCATCTGTTTGGGTTCGACATCCCGGAGGGCAAGCCCAGTGTCCCTAAACGTATCAAGAGAGATGTTGCCAGGGGCATCACCAGCCTGTTCGGCGAGCTGCTCGAGACTCGTGAGCTCAATCAGTGGGATCTTCTCCACACGGTGATGCTTGCCGACGGCAAGACCACCTTTGAAGTGGCTACTTACAACCCCGGGAATCGCTGGCCGGATGCCTGGACTTCCGGAGCGGCACTGGCCTCTCGCAGGGCTGGGGCCATCCTGACTGGGCATCTGGTTCAGGTCGGTGACCTGATCCAGATTACCGGCGCCATGCCCAACGGCCAGATCAAGGCGAACTGCCTCATCTGGGATATTGAGCATGATCTGGTGGTCTGGGACGTCAAGCCGGAACTGCGGGCTTGGCAAGGTCAGATCTATCTCAGTGTTCTCAATGAACTCCACGGTGGTCCGGCCCACCTGGACGTTCAAACTGCCTCCAATCTCGATCTGGCCAAGGTGCGGGACCACAAGCTGATCCGCTACCTTTGCCAGGAGTATGCCTGCGACGTGTTCGACCTGATGAGGGACGATGAACGCGTCAAGGAGGAGATTGGCTTTTATAACCCCGCCAGCTGGGTCGATGAGAACGGTAGTCCGGTGGTGAGCGAGAATCGCTGGAAGCTTTGGCGTATGTACGCCGCAGGCCTGCCGGCGATGCAGTTCAGAAACTGCCGTGATGCCTTCTATCGCACCCAGATGGAATCCCCCGAGAACACTGATCCTGATCGCTTCCGTATTCGCTTCAGGGAGCCTCAGGATCTCATGACTGTCAAACCCCAGCAGTTGGCCGGAGTGGCTGTGCGAGGGTATCTCTTCCCTGAGCCGTTTGTCTTTGACCAGAAGGGCTATCCACACTGGGAGCGCTCAACTTTACCTGATGTGGACTCGGTCTATCTGGGCGGATTCGAGGGCGAATTCATTTCGCTCAGAAATCCCAATGCCTCGCATAGGGAATCAGGCAAGCTGCGAGGCCGTCGGCTGCAGCGTTTTGCCGGGATCGATCGTGGGGCCGTGATGTTCGTACATCTTGGCTTCGCAGCCAGTCCGGAGGGCACCCCAGGCATGGCCAAGAGCTTTAACGGTGCGGATTTTGACGACTCCGTGCTGGCTCTGTTAGACCCGGAGATCGTGAAGCACTGGAAAGCCCTGCCCGAGTATCCCAGGGTGGTGGCTGCACCTGCCGTAGTAAAGGTCATCAACGATGGTGATGCCCTCTTCGACCGCCATCCCACAGTCGTGGAGTACGACGGGGATTATGTGACCCGCATGCTCTACGACGCCAGGCAAGGTCAGACCGGAATTGGCTACGTGGTCAATTCCATCACCTGGTTCAACCTGCTCTGGCTCAATCGGGAGAGCATCGTTTCCGAACTGCGGCAGATGCAGCCGAACTCCCAGGTCGCAGCGGCTATCCACTGGATGGAGGAAGAGCTGCCCAGGAGCCGCATGCCGATGGTGGCCTCACGCCTGGAGGGGATCATCGACGCCATCAAACTGAACGGGAGTTCGATTAACTGGGTGAGCGGCGTGATCACGGAGTTCCGCGAGACCTGCCCGGTGGCTCCGAAGTTCTGGTGGCAGGGCGGCTACCAGGGCCTGGGGCGCATTTTTCGGGATCGTCTCGAGAATGGCCATGCCCCCATTTCGGTGACCACGCCCATGGACGTGGCCCATGAGGAGTGGATTGACCTCTTCCAGAAGGCACGCCAGTTCGCTGACAAGGAGAGCTGGAGACATTGCTGGCGAGTACCACCGGAGATCCGCGGCTTCCCAACTCGCCCTGAGGCAGCACCTGCCGCACGGGACTTCTGGATGTTTTATAACCGCACCCGAGAAGCTAAGAAAGCGGAGTTCCTGAAGGCAGGCAATGACCATCGCGGCAGGAAGGTCACAAGCGAGCAAGAGGCCGGCATTGCCGCTTATCTCTATGCGGAGGAGGAGGTCCATAACAGGATCAAGGCCAGCGGAATGTATCTGGAGATCTATGCAGAGCTGGTCAAGCTGGTCTTTGACCGGGGGATGACACTCGAGCCACCTCGCAATTCCGACGGCACGGTAAAGCCGGTAGCAGACGGCATCCTGGGTGGGCCTCACACTTTGGATGGGCTGTTGGATATCGCCAGAGCCGCCGGAGTGACTCGTCGTCATGTGCCCTTGACCTGGGAGTCTGATCGAGTACGCGCTGACTATGGCGATCTGAATCTGGACATTGTGGTGGAAGCCACCCTGGTGCGGATGGCGGGGAGTACGCCAAATCCTGCCAGTTGGATCGGCATTGTGGACCTGCCCAACGGCAACTACCGGCTGGAGCATGGTCTGGTGGTCACCAAGGACACGATAGAAGCTCCACCTCAAGAACCGGCCGTGGCTCTCGTAGCTGTGAGTGGCCTCGAGCAGCGGCTGAGAGACGAGAGACTCAAGCGGGAAGACCGCCAGAGGATCGAGGCCGAGCTCAAGGCCTTCCGGGCCCAGATCTGTACCGGAGTGACCATCAAGCCCGTCACCTATCGCAATCCCCGGAGCCGGGAAGACGAGCCTGGAGCTGAGGTGTTCCTGGAAGGGACCTCTGAACCATTCGGCTGGATCTCCCCAGCGCACCTGCCTCTGGTCAAGAGTGAACTCACGGGAGTGCTGGTCTCGGATGGCCCGTACACATTCAAGGTCCTCTGCCCGCTTGTCAGGAAGGACCAGCCCGTTGCTTCTCCACCACCCGTGGTTGTACAGGACGTCACGACACACGCTGTAAAGGATGTCCCAGTACAAGTTGTAAAGCCACCCTCTCTAAACACCAGACGAGTACTGTCCCTGGATGTCGTCAATGGATGGCAGTTTAAGCTCAGCTGCGGAACAGCTACACAGGCTGAATTCTGTAACTGGATGGCCAGGGCTGGTAGTGGAGCTACGGCAAGACCAACCACTGTTGTAAGGAGAGGTGTATCTGAACCAGCCGTGGCTGTATATCTGGACGGCCAGAAAGAGCAGTTTGGCTGGATAGCGAAAACAGATCTCTCTGCTGTTAGACAAGAACTGCATGGCTGTCTTGTCAGGAAGAGCACATACACACTGTCGTTTATCTGTGAAGTCTGAGCAAGGCCTCTCCATATTTAACACCAACCATCTTCACATGGGCTCCGGGATTCGAGAGTCCGGGAGCAAGGAGGGAATATGCAAAACTCTACTATTTGTTTCTTTCAAGTGAAGTCATTCCACTTCGTGAACGAACAACTCTGTTGGGAGCAAAGGAGTATTCACTGTGATGACTGTCATAGCCCACCACACGCCCTGCGAATAGGACTTGATGATGACAGATCCCCACCGGAAAGATTAGCTGCGGTGGCAAGGTCAGACCCCTGGACCACACCACCAGCGCAGGTGGGGTTCTCTGGCGATGTAGTTCGGAGGCGAAGATTCCCCTGCGTTGTGGGGTCAGACCTTTGGAACAACAGCAGGGGTACGGATTACCTGCGTTGGGATCGGCGTGGCGAAGGTTGTAATCCCGAAGACAATTTTTTTACCCCCGCCAGGTTGAGCACGGCGAAGATCGTCCTTGAAAATAGGCCTGTTTACGAAAGTCCAATCAACCTCACGGTGGACTGGCATATTTCAATGACGCCGGGCATGTCAAAGCAATCAGCAATCCTCTGTGTCAAATCTCAATTCTCAGCTCCGGGCTATCGCCCGGGAAAGGATGTGCTTATGCCAAAGACCATTGGAGTAGTTAAACTTCCTGAGGTTTTAGGGAACGGATCAAGCCATTTGGTGAAGCTCGCCGGAAAGATCGACTCCTTTTCACTCCTACTCCACGAGACGCCGGAGGGCGAGTTGAAACGATCAATCGAAGTCCAGTTCCACTCTATGGTGTTCGCAACCCGCAAGGAGATTCGGAAATACTGCCCCCGCTATCGTTCTCTGCCGGGAGAAGGGATTTTGGATTTCAATACTGATTGCACTTCCGGCCAACTTGAACCGGGTGATCTAGGCCAAGCCCCACCACCCAAGCGGGGCAGGCTCTGCCAGACGTGCTGCTTCTTCGCAGGTATCCCCGAGGCACAGTCTTTTAAAACGACGGTAAGCCCGGCACCGCACGACCTCGTGTTTGTGGTCTAAGCCCCGCCCATTTATCCTCTGCATTCCTGCAGTTGTCTTCCCTGACAAACCTTAAAGTCTCGCTGAATTACCCTCCGGCTTCCCCAATATAAGCCACCTCAACTGTCCAATGTCGCGCCTTGTGTCTTCAAGTGAGGCTGACCGGAACGGAGCCCTCTCAGATCGCAAACAGACCACAAAAGGAGATTCGCTTATGGATGAACAGAATACACCGAAAGACCCAAGCTTGGAAAGCATGAGCACTCCTGGCCGTTCATGGCCGGGAGCCAGCCTCTGCAAATCCCTCAAGCTTGGCTGGCACTGGCGCCGGCTGCGGTGGGCCGTGGTGGCCGCCTCCGAAGCCGCCCAAGGCCACGAAGCCAATGGCCTGCCCCCCGGTTCTAAGGAATATCAACTGCTTTACCGGCAAGTTGAAGGCGCGATGAATAATTACTGTAATGCCTTCGGCGAAGATGCCGAACTGGTGAAGGCAAAGCTGCCGGTTATTGCTGTGCTCAAAAGGTTGACTACTGTACAGCCACCTCCCCCAACCAGCAAGAAGTCATTAACAATCATCCTGGCAGGTCTCACTGTAGTGGCAACTGCCCTGGTCAGTTTTCTGATTGGCTTTGGTGAAGGTATTGCCCACTTTATCGCCCACCTGTTGGGCGCTTAAGGAGGACCCATGACCGGTATAGAAATCGCTCTAGTTTTGGATGGAGCGGTCAAGGTAGGGAGTTTAGCTTTCTGGCGGAACCGCGTACTTAATCGCAAGGTGATGTTCTACCACAAGCCAGAAGACAAGAAGTCCATAATGGATGGCCTTGTCCTCAAACAAACCCGTAGGGCCGTTACCAAACAGGACCGCTTACGGATCAAGTTCGCCGACAGCATAACCATCCTGATTCGTAAGGTCGTTATGTACGACGCCTTCCGTCAGCTCATGCGGGCGTTGGCTCTGCCCAATTCACCGCTACGTCGCAGGTTGAGTGCTCAAAGGAGGCTGCCATGAAGTGGAACCGGTTTAAGAGATTGGCCTCCATTGCCCTCCTTTGGATCATGCCCGGTGGGTGGATAATCCTGCTCGCCTGGGCTTTCGTATGGGCTGTTCGTTACGGTGACCAGCTGGCTGCGTACTCCCGAGCAAGCTACGCTGAGTTCTGCAAACGGGAGGAAGAGGAGGCCAAGAAATGACCTTTACACCGTCCGCCACCAGTTCATTCTCTGCCGGGGCGGTCTTCTGGGGAATGGTCTGGGCCACCCTCGGCAAGCTCAATGAGCTCGCCCATTTCGTGGGCTTCAAGAAGTCCAATCCCCGCCAGACCGTGCTGCGTTGGATCAACGCTCACAAGGTCGTCACCATCACCCTGACTGAGGCGGTTAATTATTCGGTGCACGGCATCTCGAGTCCGCTGGGCGTAACGTTCGCTCTGGGCGGCACTCTGGTGAACATCTTCATGGTCACGTTCATCGTGCCGATCTGGTGCCGGCTGTCCAGGCTGGAGTCCCGGCTGTGATTTGTGAACGTCCGACAAACCCACGAACATATTCCGAACCTAAAGGTCACGACACCGCTTACCGAACCATATTACTTGAGTCTTCGCCATCCACGGCCCTCTATGACGGATTGACTAATCCGCTTCTATGATATAGATTCCTGTCCTGATCCTGTCGAACCTGCGCCACAGGAGATGAAACCATTTGAAGCGGATTACAGCGCCTCTCCTCATTAGCTTTTTCCTGCTCGGAGGAACTACCCTACCAGGCCAGTCTCCGTTCGATCAAGGTGACCTCTCCTCACTGGTGAAGTTTGCAAAATCGAACAAGACCGTGAGCAACAAGCGACTGGCAAAGCTTGTAAAAGAACTTGGAGTTGATTTCGAACCTAACGACAGCTATCTAGATGGTCTGAGAAGAGACGGTGCAAAAGATGCACTCCTTAAAGCACTGCGTTCCGCTAAGAAGGCAGACCAAGCAGGCAGTGGCGGGCAGTCTATCAGAAGCGTTTACGGTGTCGGCTCAGAGGCAATACCACTGGTTCCAATTTACAAGCCTGAGCCACCGTATTCGGAAAGGGCCCGTCGGGCGAACCTCAACGGAGTTTTAGTCCTCTGGGTCGTGATCGGCCCCCGCGGCAATGTCATCGACATCAAAGAGGTTTCAGATCCGGTCGGCGAGGGCCTTGATGAAAGCGCCATTCGCACAGTAAGCACATGGAAATTCGAACCACCCACGCGGGACGGTGCTCCAGTGGCTGTCCATACGCACATCGAAGTCAGCTTCCGGACCTTCTGAAAGCGGACTCAAGGCCCATGGCCCTACAGGGCCTTTGGCGTTCTTAAATCTGAGCTATCCCATATCAATCCTCGGCAGAATCTAACCAACCAGCCACACATTCACCCCATATGAAAGGATAAAACAAACCATGAAGTACACGATTGCTGCTTTGCTGGCTGTTGTTGTCGCCATCGCCGGATATTTCGGCATCCGTCATCTGACACGCAAGGACCTCGGCTTCACGCCGCTGAGGCGCTGCGCAACCAAGCTGGCGAACACGCTGACTCACACCGAAGCCACCGCCGCGCAGGAAGCCGGAGTCTCCCCTGCGGCCTGATCGGAGACCACCAGTTCGGTTAACGAATTGAAGGAGAGGCAAGCGATGTCACTCGTCGCAAAGTACAAACTCTTCTGGGCCGCCTGCATCGCCACGCTCTGCGGCTTGGCCTTCTGGAAGAACTCGAAGAGTTACCCCGGCAAATCCCGGCTCTGGAGACTGGGCAAGTCTACCATCGGCACAGGGTTGGTGCTGCTCATGGTCCTGTACGCACCCGCCCTGCTGTTGATGTACGTGGTGATCTGGCTGACCAGTCCCTTCAAGAACAAGATCATGCAATCCACCGCGGCCTTCGCTTCCATCCTGGCAGTCAGCCATCTCGCCGGAGTTGTCTTCGAAGCTGTCGCCCTACTGGGTGTGTTCGCCGTGGACCTGCTGAGCGGCCAAGTCGTGGCTCGGATGGACAAACGCGAGAGAAACAAGCTGGCGAAGGCTGCATAAGGAACCGATGAGTACAGCCCACGGGCAATCACAGATTCTTGTAGCTGGCAGGTTCAAAGCGGGGAGGGTATCGGCCACATGAAATTACGGCCGTGCAGGGCCTTGCGGGTCTGCCTCAGCGACGATGAAGTGAACGACTTTCCCGCAGTGCACACAGGTCGTCGACCTTTCATCTCGCCCCATGCAATGGATGCGGAGGGCACTGAACTCACGCAGGCAGTCTTCGCAATCGATAATAAAGTGTCCGTCCTCTTCCCATCTTGCCTGGACTGGGTTGTCGTCAACGTGTGGGGGAGCAGTTCGTAGAGGAGGTTTTCTAGTCAGGTCCGACATGGTTTGCAGGAGCTGCTCACATCCGAATCCACTCTTGTGGCAGTAAGCGTCGGCGGCCACTCCTTCTGGCATTTCATCAGTGGCGGCTCCGCTGATTAAAATTACGGGGATTTGAGGGAAGCGCCTGCGGACAACGTTTAGAAATTCAACCCCTGACATGAGAGGCATGTTGAGGTCGGAAATAATCAAGGCAGGAAGTCCTTCGCGGAGTTTCCCGATCGCATCCAGACCGTCAACCGCCACCCGAACGACATACCCCGCCTCCACCAAGTATCCCGAGATGGATCTTCGGACAAGAGGTTCGTCGTCTACTAACAAGACCCGACCACTTAGCTGTCCCACCATGGCCGCCCCCCTCAGCATCTTGGGAGGGTATTCCGCGTACTTCATCCCCAGACAGAGACTTTCTGTTCGCTATTAAAGATGTGGAGAAGAAGTGTTTGTGCCGCAAGATGCCGATGCTGGTGCTTTATGCTCACAGCACGGATTAGAGCAAGTCGGTGGCCATCGTGCGCTTGGCTGATGTCGCCTCCCTGGTGGGAGGCGAGAACACAAACGAAAGCGAGTCAAAAGGTGCAGATTGTCACTCTCTTGGTGTGCGAGTCGGCTGCTCAAGCGGCACAAATGTCCCGTCTCTGCTCCCCATGGAGGTTAAAGATGAATCCTCTGGTGAACCTAGCTCTCAGCGTAGGAGAAACACTCGTTCATGAAGGCGGAAGGCTGCTGTTTGGAATTGCTCTCGGCACGGCGAAGGAACTTCTAGGTACGCCCCAGCCCCTCGGAACCCGGCAACTGGCCTTGAATCGTGCCCTTCAGAAGAAAGCAGTGGATGGCGCTCTGCTGGCAGGTCCACGGACCGGAGAGGAGTACGCCAAGTTCACCCTGAAGAAAGGTCTGCCCACAGATCAGCAGACAAGAACATTAGCGGTTGAGAATGAGCCCCACTCCGTAGACGATTTCAACGGGGTCATCAAGGAAGGCTACGGAAAAGGTGAAAAGAGGCTTATCTACTCCGGCACGGGCGTCATCAAGGTTGGCGGGAGCAGCCAGCTTGGGAGGATCAATGTGCATGAACACCAGGCCGAAAAGTCAGGTTTCCACTATGACTTCGTTGCCGAAGGAGTTGAGCCACACACGCGTGCCTTCGAGGTTAACATTGCAAACGGTGGTCGTCTGGCCGGCATCACTGCCAAGCTGACGGTTCGCCCGGAGGAGGCCACGTACTTCGACCGCAAGGAGAAGAGAAAGAAGACTTCCTCCATCTGGGCGCTGAGTCTGGAGGTTGAAGGGGACGACATGCGGAAGCTCATCTCCAACCTGACGGAGAACGCCCGGCTGTTCGCTGAGACTCGAAAGCTGCTGGGTTCAGGCGGCAAGGTCTTGGAGGTTGTGGAGGACGAGCAAGAGCAGGCGCCGGAGGTTGCGGCTGAGTTCTATCCGGCGAATGGTACTTCGAATGCTGAATCAGTAGAGGCCAATCCGGTCCCTGTCAATCCACCTCCCAACTCTGCGCCAGCGCCGGAGCTATCGTCCCATTGCGGTAACTGTGGCTCGAACGGCGGGAACGGATCTGGCAAGTCGCACGCCAAGGAGGCTGCTTCACAGCACGCCGGCAACAATGGGAACAATGGGAACGGATCACATCGTGGCTCCGGGCTCAACCAGCTTCGCAACGAGTTCCTGGCGACCGCGCGGCGTGTTGCGACAAGGAAGAACCAAGCTATCGGCGAAGTCGTTGAATGGGCCAGTCGTGGCGCCTTCAAGTACGGCGACATTGGCCGCATGACGGAGGCCGACATCCCAAAGCTGCTCGCTGCCACTGAGTTCGTAACGTCAAGCCTCCCTGGTGCTGCTCGCTGAGCATCCCTATCCAGTCCTTTCACAGCTTACAGATCGCCTGATTGGAGATTTCCGCAGTGCTGAAGATGCGCCCAGCGCGGTGCAGTGGTTGCACCTGATTGGTTTTCAAGTTATCTGCGGCACCTTCGGGTTCTGACCAGAGATGCGGTTGTAAGTACTGTCTTATTCGTTGGCAGGTTTTGTTTGAGGATCCCGGGCAGGCGGACGAGCCTCCTCGATAGCGTAATCAGTGGGCACTTGGAAGAGATCGCGGGGCGGCTCTTCGAGGCGAATGTTGGTCACTCGACTTAACCTTTGTCCTGAGAATGGGTCGTCGTGTTTCCTCAAGAGAGTGATATGAAGCTCCGGTGAAACCCACTGTTCTGTGACAATCTCGAGGGGTTGTTCGTTGCCCTGTGCCCCGGCCGGGATCACTTCTGTGATGCGAACGCCCTCCGTGTCGAAGCCTTCTATTTCCTGAGAGCCAAGTGGCTCGCTCCGGTATTCCCTTCCGTCAGCTCCTCGCCAAGCGTTCGGCTGCTGTCGGGTGGAAACGTGGCGTGATGAAAAGTCGATTGCATCTCCTCTCGGCACCTTGCGCGCCGTGCGGTTTTGAGGATTCAGCGAGTAAAAGACGCCGGCAACAGGGTCGTCAATGTATATGAACACCGGCGCGTCTTCCGGCACCCCCTGCGCATTGATTCGATGCTCCTCGCGGCGCATTCGCCCTTCGCTATCCCGGCAAACTTTCACGAGAGTTTTGTTGACTACTCGATCGCCATCGAGGAGGATTCGGGTATTCTCCGTAGTCTCGTCCGCCATAAAGGGTGTTATGACCACCTCCCTGGGACCCTGATCGGTGAGAATCACACCCGTTCTACCCTGGCCAAAGGCGAGGGGCGGCAGCGCGTTGAGCGTCAGCGCGGAGATTGCCATACCAAGAAGCAGCGCGGATGTCCACAGTCTTCTTTCCACGTGCCACCTCCCCTGAGTCAATGCTTATCAGGGATTTCCATTTTCGGCTCCGGTTTAAGGCCAGTGTATGCCCGTTCCCCGGCCCGCGTCAAGCCCCACTTGGCTCGTTCGGCACGGCAGGCTCCCGTCGTGGCGTGTAGGGGGTACTTTTGCCACCTTCCAGCGCGTTCGTACCCGCATGAATATTGACGCACACGACAGTCCGAAGATTCGAAACGCACGTCAAAACCGAAATCTGGGTGATTCCAGGGGAGGAGAGAATGTGCAATCTTCACCTGCGGGCGTCAGCCAATGTCGTAGGAGATTATCTTCGCATCTTTGTGAATCGCCGGGCGTACACGCTTCAGTCGAACCGCCCGCACCCGGAAACCGGCAAGCATTACTATTACCGGCCCAAGGATAACAAAGCCGGCCAAGGACACAGCCTGACGCCAGACATCATCCGCCGCCACCTCGAAGGCGAAATCACCATCGGCCTCTACGCCATCAACCCCAGTACCCAGTGCTCGAAGTGGGTGGCCATTGACGCGGACTATGAGGATTCGCTCAAGGATCTCCTCAAGCTCAGCTTGTACCTCAGGCAGGATGGGGTAAAGTCGGCTCTTGAGAATAGCCGTCGAGGTGGGCATCTCTGGATATTCCTGGCGGAGCCGCTCCCAGCGCGGGATTGCCGCATCTACGTTTGCGGCCTTGCCCTACGGCTGGGTATTCCGGTCAAGGGCGGCAAACAGCGGGAAGGAATCGAGGTCTTCCCCAAGCACGATGCTCTAAAGCCCGGCAGGTATGGCAACGCGATCCGGGGACCGCTGGGCATTCACCGCGGCGCACACCAGCGATTCTGGTTTGACGGTGCCGATGAAGATCTTGAGAAGCAGATGTGCTACCTGAATTCGCTTCCCAAGATGACAGGTGCTCAGCTTGCACGATTGATTGCCGGCAAGGCCATTCCACCTCATCTCACTCTGCCAGAGTCGAAGTCCGAACCGGAGATGAGGAGACACACAGGTGGGTCAGAATTCCGCATCCTCGACCACATCAACACCAAGCTTCGCACAGTGGGGCACAACAATGTGACCCGCTGCCCATCCTGCGCGGAAGAGGGGCACGACCGCAGCGGGGATAACCTCTCAATCTCGATCAAGGACCCTCGCAAGTACATCTGCTGGGCCGGCTGCACGAGCGACATGATTCGGGCGGCAGTGGGTTGTCCAAGGGTTTACGTACAGAACAAGGAGGCATTTAATGTCGAAATATGGTCTGACTCAAACGGTCTTAAGCGAAGAGAAATATCTCGTGGAGGCTCTCAAAGAGATGGGCTACGAAATTGAGGTCCACCCTGAGGGAGCGCAATTGAACTCGTACTATTCAGAACAAGAAGGAAAGCTCGCAAATATCGTCATCCGCCGTCAGCATCTCCGCGGGGCTTACGGTGACATCGGTTTTGCCCGTCAGCCCGATGGCCGGCTCACCCTCATCGCAGACGAACTTGACCAGTACCACGGCTATGGGACGAAGTGGCTTGGCCGTGTTCAGCAACTCTACAAGGAGAAGCAGACTTTGGCCATGGCTCGTGCCAGGGGCTACATCTTGAAAGGCCGGGAAGTGATCAATACCTCAGAAGGCCAACAGGTAAGGCTGCAATTTGCTGTGCGGAGGTAGTCCACAATGCAGGAGAAGACCATCACGATAATAATTGACGCCCAAGGGAAGTCCACTCTCGATCTCGAAGGTTTTGCAGGACAAAGCTGTGAGAAGGCCTTTGACGACTTCCGTGGTGGAGACAGTGTGAAAGTAGAGCGGAAGAAGGCCAGTTATTACACAGGTCAACAAGTCCAACAAGAGAAGTCCCAACACTGAAGGAGACCTGCCATGTTGCTTCACGCATTTATTCCCGCCAGCCGTGCGAATGGACCAGGCCTGCGCTCCGTCGTGTTTTTCCAAGGATGTACGCTCGGCTGTCGCAATTGCTTTAATCCGGACAGCCATTCCTTTAGCGGCGCCGACATCACGATTCTCGCCGTAGCTGAACAAGTGCTTCGGGCACACCAAGAGCACGGGGTTGAAGGGGTTACCTTTTCAGGCGGCGAGCCCATGCAGCAAGCGCCTGCCTTGCTGGAATTGATGCAGATACTGCGTCAGCAGGTGCCGAACTTGAGCTTCGGCATGTTTAGCGGCTACACGGACTTAGAACTCGTTCTGGGACGGTATTCGATATGGGGCCGTGATTACTCTGAACTGGACCGCCGCCGACTCTGGGAAGAGATCCGGACGCACCTCGACTTCGCAGTCCTCGGACGTTTCAACGAATCCCAGCCGAGCGGATTGCCGCTGCGCACAAGCCGTAGTCAAGCCCTGCGAATGCTGACGAGCCGTTATGACGTAAAGGATTTCGGCCCGCAGTCGGTTGAAGTGATTGTCTACCCGGACGGGCGAGCAGAAGTCACAGGATTCCCCATCCTTGGCCTGCCTTGGTAGAGACCTCCTCAGTGTCCTTCGATTGCTCTCCCCTGTAATTCAGAAAGGAGCACGCACATGATTCGATCTATGGAGGAGTTTACGTCGGCCCTCCACGCCGCACGCTGTGTATCAACTCCGCTTGTAGCAGTTCGCACTGCTGACCCGGCAAGCACAACGCATTTCATCATTGAGAACCTCAAGCAAGGCCAAGTACTTCCTCCTTTGCTCGGCTGGGATGTGGTCCGCGGCCTCTATGCGGTCGGCAGAGACAGCGGCGAGGAACTGGCGCGTGTGCTGGGTGAGCGCCAGGCCGCCACCGTTGGGCCGGTCGATGCCCTACTTGTGGCCCAGCAGCTTGGCGAGGACGGCCTCCGGCTTTACTCAAACGCTCACCGCTTCTGGAATGATCCCGGAGTAATGCAAGGCATCTGGGATCTGCGAGATTCCTTCAAGGCAACAGGCCGGATGCTCCTGTTACTGGCAGCGCCTGGGGGGACACTGCCGCAAGAATTGGGTCAGGACGTTCTTATTCTCGATGAGCCTCTACCTTCAACTTCCCACCTGGAACAGATTGTTCGGGAGACTTTCAACGCGGCCAAGCTGGATCAGCCCGAACGCTCGGTGATCGTTAAGGCCGTAGACGCCCTGATTGGGCTGGCTGCTTTCCCAGCCGAACAGGCACTGGCAATCTCATTGGTTAAGCGCCAGCTCGATACCGAGGACCTCTGGGAGCGCAAGCGCCAGATCATTGAGCAGACGCCGGGCCTTTCGGTGTGGCGAGGTGGTGAGACCTTTCAAAACATTGGCGGGGTCGAGAACGTCAAGAGCTTTCTGCGAGCGGTCCTTGCAGGTGTCGATCCTCCACGCGTTGTCGTGTTCATTGATGAGATTGAGAAGGCGTTTGCGGGAACCGGCACTGACCTGTCTGGTGTGAAGACGGAGATGACAGGGACCATCCTGACATACATGCAGGACCGAGAGGCAGATGGAATCGTGTTTGTCGGTCCAGCCGGGGCAGCCAAGAGTGCAGCAGCAAAGGCCACCGGGGGTACCGCGGGAATCCCCACAATTGCGTTTGACCTGCCGGCCATGGAGAGTTCTCTGGTGGGAGCTTCGACCGAACGCCTGCGTACAGCGCTCCAGATTATCGACGCAGTCTCGCAAGGGAGAATGCTGTTCATCGCAACCTGTAACTCGATTGCCAGCCTGCCGCCTGAGTTGCGTAGGCGCTTTACGCTGGGCACATTCTTCTTCGACCTGCCCACTGCCGAGGAGCGGGAGACGATCTGGGAAATCTATCTCAAGAAGTACAACGTGTCGGGCGATCTGCCGAATGACGAAGGCTGGACAGGTGCGGAAATCAAAGAGTGCTGCCGGAAAGCTCATCGGTTGGGCATCACACTCACCCAAGCTGCTCGGTACATTGTTCCGGTTTCACGATCCGCGGCTGAGCAAATCAAGGCACTGCGCCAGATGGCCTCCGGGAAGTTTATCAGCGCCTCGACACCTGGTGTTTACCAGTACCAGGAGAACTCGCCCTCATCCCGGCGGCGCATTATGCGGGATCTTGAGGGGCCGCTTACCGTCATGCCGCCCTCGAATTCCGAGGCCTGACTTGTTTGGCCAGGCGACCCCAGGTTGACTGGCCCGGGACGACGGACCACGGACTACTGACAACTGACGATTTGCTTGGCTAGTTTCTCTCCCAACCGCTGAATCGTGGAGTCTAACCAGACCAGCAACGCCTGCTCGGCTTCTTCCCGCTTGCCGGCTTCTTCCAGTTCAGCGATGCTTTGGCCTTGCTGATTAAGCGGGATGAACTGGCAGGGAATGTCTTCGTCCTTGTGCTCCTCGGGTACCCATTCCCACAGCAAACATTCGTTGCAAGGATGTTTCTTGACCTGTTCGGTGACGTTGAGGCAGGTGACGGAATCACGAAAGAGACGCTCCTCTTTCCCAGGTGTGCGGACCGAGCGGCCGTAGCCACCGTCCTTTACAATGTCGCGTTGCAGTTTGAGTTGGCTTATAACCTCTTTGAGGTCGGATTCCATGGTTTTGTCTCCTTCCTGAGCCTGGGGGGAGAACGCAAACTCGACACTCGTTGCCTTTTCAGAAGTGCCCGCACGGAAGGTTCGTCGTCCACCAACACACCATTTGGGGAAACCTCCCGCAAGCAACTCTCCTCGGTAAACACTGGGCCGCCATCCTGGCCCCCGACTGTTTTGTATACCGAAGGGGACTCAGTGTCTGTATAGAATTGAACACTGCCCCGCCACAACGACTTTCCCATCGGACCATAATTCAGACACGAGCAACTACACAAAGGAGGAAGATATGGCCACAGCATTACCAATCCTGGATATCCAGGAGCCTGGCGCAGACCTTGCCAGGAAAACCGTATTCATCAAGCTTCACTTGGGCTTGCTGGGCAACAGCCGCAAGGTTAGCTCATCCCAGGTTGAAGTGGACGCCGATAAGGAACTCATCCGGGTAGCGAAAACATTGCTCGACTCGCCAGAGCTTCAGACCATCCGCACACTCGACGGCGATGTTCGCCGCTTTCTTTACGATACCTGCCTGCCGTTTGAGGTGGGCATTCATCTCCTCCCCTTGGGGTTGCTGGAAACGGTGGATGAAGAGCTGGTCGAGTTCAGGGACAAGCGGCGGGTGTTGGTGGAGGTATTCCTCGCTGCCTACCCGCGCCTGTGCCAAGAGGCAGCCGGCCGACTGCGCACGCTCCATAACCCGGCCGATTATCCGCCGGTGGAAGAAGTCCGTTCGCGGTTCACCTTCAGTTGGCAATACGTCAGCTACGGCGTACCGGAACAACTGCGGGAGATCTCAGCCCGAATGTTCCAGACGGAGCGTGACAAGGCCGTCCAGGCCATGTCAGAAGCCTGTGCCGAAGTCCAACAAGTTATGAGGGCTTCGCTGCTGGAACTGGTGAGCCATCTCCGCGATCGGCTGGCCGATCAGCCGGACGGCAAGCCGCAGCGTCTGCGGGAATCAACCTTGCAGAAGCTGCGTGATTTCCTGGGGACGTTCGACTTGCGGAACGTGGTGGACGACCAGGAGTTGAAGGAGCAGGTCGACAAGGCACGAGCCCTACTGGAGGGAGTCAGCACGGATGCCTTGAGGAACATGCCGCTGATTCGTGCCCAGGTACGGGAGGGCATGGCAGATCTCGCTGCCCAGATGGATGTGCTGGCTGGGGATCGCGTCAGTCGCAAGTTCAGGTTCGCTGAGGATTAAGCCTTATTGAGAGCCCCCGCACTCTAAGTTCGATCCATGCACGACAGCAGGAGCAACCTTCCAGACGAGCAAGCTCGCTCCAGCCAGTGTGGTCCTCTCTGTGACAGTCCCTCCAAACCGTTGTCTGCGCCGGCCACCGGTATTCAGACTGCCTCTTGAAGGTCAGAGAAGGAGGAGGGCACTTCGATCAAAGCTGAAGTGCCCATTTGGGCTTTGGGGCCGGTCGGCCTCAGGCAGTCATTGGAGGGATTGCGTGAGATCATCCCTAGCTTATTAATTGAGGGTCCGAGTTGCACAACTAGGGTGTCTCCCCGCATATAATTCGGGCATTTTCACCGACTCTCATGGTCGCTGTCTGTTCAATATTGCACAGTTTTTAAGAATTGTGATCTGTCGTCCACCCCCAACAGCAAGTGGGTTAACTCTCATTGAGAGTCCAACATAGGTAGTTCGGTCCACCACGAAAGGAGGCAGTCATACACACATGTTGAATAAAGTCATACTGATTGGATACGCCGGCGCCGACAGCGAGATGAAATTCACCCCTGGCGGCATACCGGTGGCAAACTTCTCTCTAGCCGTGAACGAGACTTATAAGAACGGCGACGGCGAGAAGAAGACCAACACACTTTGGATTCGCTGCGTTGCCTGGCGCCGCTGGGCGGAGATCGCAGGCGAATTCGTGACCAAAGGGAAATTCTTGTTTGTTGAAGGCAGGCTCCAGTTCCGCAGCTACGAGGACCGTGAAGGGAAGAAGCACGACGTGACCGAAGTGGTCGTCACTCTGCTTCGGCTACTGGGGCCAGCCAAGAACGGGAACGGTGCAAAGCCGGCTGGATCCTCGAAGCCTGCGGAGCCGAGCGATGAGGGTGACAACCCGTTTAACGAAGTTGGTGGCGAGAACACCGAGGACATTCCGTTTTGAGAGATTCTGGGCTCGCTTTGCATCGACGCTGTCCTTTCTGTAATATTTGAATCATGACTGACCCGACCATCGTCGTGGCAGGAGCCACCGGTAATCTCGGCGGACGCATAGTGAGGGCTTTGCTGGAACGCGGAGCCAGCGTAAGAGCGCTTGTTCGCCAGGGCACTGCGCCAGACAAGCTTGAGCGACTGCAGCAGCTCGGCGTAACGATTGCCCGTGTCGACTTGAACAACGCTTCCCAAGTGACACCGGCGTGCTCGGGTGCGGCGTGCGTGGTGTCCGCGCTTGCGGGATTGCAGGACGTGATCGTCGAAGCACAAGCGGTCCTGCTCGATGGCGCCGTCAGGGCTGGCGTGCCACGCTTCATTCCGTCCGACTACTCGATCGATTTCACCAAGTTTCCACCCGGAGAGAATCGCAATCTTGATCTGCGCAGAGACTTCCACAAGCGCCTCGATAACGCCTCGATTTCAGCGACCACAATCTTCAACGGTGCGTTCACCGATATGCTGACCGGCCAGATGCCGCTGATTCTCTTCAAACTGAAGCGAGTCCTCTATTGGGGCGACGCGGACCAGCGCATGGACTTCACCACGATCGACGATACGGCCGCATTCACCGCGAGCGCGGCTCTTGATCCGTCCACCCCTCGCTTTTTACGAATTGCTGGCGAGCAAGTCAGCGCCCGAGAACTGACGACCGTTGTAAGTGAGGTGACAGGAAGGGAGTTCCGACTGTTCCGCGCCGGAAGTCTCAAACGGCTTGGCACGCTTATCAAGGTAGCGCGCACCGTCGCTCCCGGAGAGAAGCAACTTTACCCGGCATGGCAGGGCATGCAGTACATGCGTAACATGTTCGATGGCAGGGCAAAGCGAGAGCCGCTCGACAACGACCGCTATCCCGGTATTCGTTGGAAGACCGTGCGGGATGTGCTCTCGGCGCGTCAAGTCAAATAGCCTGTGCACCGGCAAGAGCTCGGTGGTGTCAATCAGAAGTTTCACCGGAAATTGCCGAGCACTGGGAAGTCAGCACCCCGCAAAACGTCAGGCACTCTGACCCGCCGCCCTACAGACAATGTGAGCTCGCTGGCAGTTTCCGCAGACCTCCACGGGACAGTCCACTCCCGCACTCCGATTCGTGGCCCAAATCGAGCCCTCCTGGTATTGTGCCCCTCAGCCGATCGTAAATCGATCAAATATTTTCTGCTTTTGTGTGTCAAGACCACGGGAATCTCTATACTAACCAGGGATGTAACAGACTTGGCATTCCCCTTGTTCCAGGGCCGGTAGGTGTAGCTACCGGCCTCACTCCTACACGGAGGCAGAGGAAAGGGAGACCAAGTGGGGGTAATGACAATGCCCGTCCTAAATCGATCTCATCAACAGTTGGCTGGCTATTTTCCCCAATGTAATATTCTGCCATATCACAGTAAGCAATGCCCAGTGTGGTATAATGTAAGTGCGGTCTTAATAGTTAAGTACGGAGTTCATTGCCTTACGGCTCACAGACTCCACATACTTTGAGTAAGTCATTTGGAAATAGAATGAAGCTGATGAAGAAACGACCTTCTACCAGTTGCGTGTTCGTGACGGCCGATAGTAGTGAGTCTATTACCGGCGGCGCAGCCAACCATGGAGATTTCCTCCGATTAGAAAGCCGCTCCATGGCTGTGACCTCCAATCATAAAGTAGGGTCCATCACACAAGTCAGCTTCAGTACCAACTCCAGAAAAAGGCTGCGGAGTCCGCAGCATGGCCTAGAGCAGCGCGGGGAGCTTAGAGAGCCCCACTCTGGTTTCAATGTCGAAGAAGGCGCCCACAATCGGAGCAATTGGAATACGGCGCACCTGATACGTACATGTCAAGGCGTGATGGCAATGGTAGCGACGGGTCAAAGCCGATAACTGTATACGTCATACCTGTCGAGAGTGGAGTATAGCCCATGTTGAGTGGGTAAATACGAAGGAAGCGCTCCCTCCTAAGTGTACCTCCTCCAGTTCCGTCATATTTTTAATTGATGGTGTTTTGCCAACTCTCTACCAAGTAGGGGAGTGGTTAATAATCTATTCCAAATAGGGGGTGGTTATTTTCTATTTCGGACTTCGGCAGTACAATTGACAAGTCATTACAAAACTCTTCCAGTATTGCATAGCATAGCCTGGCCTGCCGGCCAGGCGTGGTAAATCAACTAGTGAAATAACAGAGTCTCTCAAGTAAGAACTTATTATTACCTTGTGCGCTGCCTTATATGGAAAAAGCAATCACGCCTTTTAGAAGTGTATTCATTTGCTTTTGAACCTCTACCCGGCCTACTTAAAGAGAGTTGAGTATGAGTGATCCACGCGATGTCTTAATGATTGGAAGAACGATCAAAACCACCGGAATAACTGTGCTGAAAGCTGACTTATCAAAGGGTAGGGATTGGTGGGTCTGCAAATGTCCCTGTGGCCGGGAGTTCGTGGCCCACGAATGGGGTGTAAGGCATGGACGTACGAGGAATTGTGGAAGTGACGAACATAAAGTGGTAACGCCGACGTGACAAGATCGACCTAGACGCGATTTGAAAACTCCACAGATAAGCCATGACAAGACCTTTATGCGCCAATGTGGAGGACTTACTTCAATGGATAATCTGCACAAAGACTACGCCTTGATTGGCAGCCTGGCCGAGAGGCCTGGCGGGTTGTTAGAGTTAGAATACCCTTCGCAGTCAGGTTCCCACTAGCCAAATGACAACTACATAAAGGAATTGGGTTCCGCCATACTTTGGCGGTCGAAACTTTCAATTTGCACGTTGTCTAGGCACACGGATTCGTGCTGAACTACGAATCATGGCGCTACGTGCACCCAGCCGGCTTCGATTTTCGTCTCGTAGGTGCGGATGGATTCCGTGCGGACGTCCTTCATCAGCGTGCCGACGTGCTGGAGGAATGCGGCCAGTCTGGGCGGAAGGCTCTCGTTGCCCATGTCCGGTGGAACCGGGCCGGAGAGGGCCTGGCCCGTGGTGATGTCGAATTGGGCGCAGTGCATGGGGCAAGTGACAAACGTCCCTTCGAGCGTGCCCAATTCTAGCGGCGCATTCATGTGTCCACAGCGTCGCTGAATGGCGTAGTAAGTTCCGCCACAATTGCAGATGACGATCTGGTGTCCGTCGAGCTCGACGGTTTTCATCCCGCCGGGCGCGATCTCATCGGTGCTTATTGCCGGGATGAACTTGTCACTCAAGGCCCACGTCCTTTGGCGAAAGTTGGGGCAGGCTGTCCGGGTCGATGACATCCTTGTGGACGAAGAGGCCGCACCAACAGCGTTTGATAGCATTGAAATGTTCCCGGTGGAAGGGAATGCATGGGCAGACGATCTGCATGTCGCGCACGCGGTCGTGGCGCAGCGGCTGGCAGGGGCAGAAGGGGATGCCGTGCTTGCCCTCCAGCATCACCTCCTGGTCGAGTAGAAAATCCATCAACTCCACGTCGGGTGTGAACTTGAAGCCCAACGGCCCCACGACCTTATCGAAGAAATAGTGAAGCGCCTTTTTCCTTGATGCAGCTTCCATTCAAAGCCTCCTTACAATCTCAACGCTTTCGCATAGCGTTCGGGCTGATAGCCCGAGATGACCTCGTCGCCGATCTTGACGTACGGGAAACCAGTGACGCCGGCGGCATCGAGCTCCCCCAAAATCTTTCCCTGGGTTGCCTCGTCGGCGAGATCGTAGTCGATGTAATCGAACGGGATGTTGCGCTCGGTGAAAAACTTCTTCGCCTTGCGGCACCAGGGACAAGTTGAGAGAGTATACATGCTCACTTTGTTCATGGCATTTCCTTTCAACCGAGGTTAACGAACAGTTTGCCTGCCTCGAGCTTTGTAGGATACACAGTGAGGCCAAGTTCCGGCGCATCAAGGAATCTGCCTGTTCGAACATCGAAACGCCAATCATGGCATGGGCAGACGACCGTGTAGCCCTCCAGCCTTCCCATGGACAGCGGACACGCCATGTGCGCGCACTTGCCTGAAACGGCGAAGACCGCACCGCCCACACGCGCCAGAAGGACATTGACTCCCAGCGGATAGACCGGCGCCGTGCAGCCTTCCAACAACAAGGCTTCGTCCAGTACGTACGTCCAGTTGACCGCACTGACTGAGGCGGTCCCTGTCTTTCCTGGCAATTCTGGTTCTTGGGAGAACTTCATCTCTTAGCCTTTGTGATTAATAAGCCGGGCTTCCCCTTATGAACTTTCCGCCAGACCGGTAACATACACCTGATCGCCTCAGAATACAATCGCCGTATCGCGCCGAATGATTTTGCGTGCTCAGCCTCTCAGCGATGGCGACTTATGGACAATTAATTGTGCGGCATCGTCGTGCCTCCTATTAGGAATGCTCAACCCAGGTACTAGTATCCTGTATCATAAATGTCTTTACTAATCGACAGGGTTGCTGCATACTGGATTCACTATGCCGTTGCCTGCCGCACCCGCTCTTCGTCTGACACTCTCTCAGCGCGACGAACTTGTCCAAGTCACTCGCTACCCCGGTAC
>Ga0187864_10001306_pt1 | contig 24494 bp, 16 predicted proteins | sample June2016WEW_11_4_FD_132985 | JGI IMG/M metagenome (GOLD analysis project Ga0187864, IMG submission 132985) | Peatland microbial communities from SPRUCE experiment site at the Marcell Experimental Forest, Minnesota, USA - June2016WEW_11_40 | ecosystem: Environmental > Terrestrial > Soil >...
CGCACCGCCTCAACTCCCTCTCACTCATCCTGGTTCGCCCCAATCTGCCTCCTTTCGGAGACTCTATTAGGGGACATTTCTAACGAGGAGAAAAGGGGACATTATCATCGAGGTACAACAGCGAAAAATGGGTGCGACAAAATGCCAGGGCCTCGCAGGCTTGGGCAAAAGCTCTTCACCACAGAGGGACTGAGGCACGGAGAACTGTTTAGAACAGGTCTTTCTCTCTGCCTCAGTGCTTGGTCCACGGCTATTACCCCACTGACCGTAGGGCTTCAGAGATATTGCCTTTGGCTGCGCGGTAGGCCGGCCAGCCAGCGGACAAAATGGCCAGGACGACGGACAGGGCCATGCAGAGGAGAATAGTCTCCGGCCGCATTCGCATGTCCGCAAAGACCATGGAGCCGACCTGCCGCAGGGCCATGGCGTCGTAGAGCAGTGTGGCGCCGCCCACGCCCAGCGTCGCACCGCCCACGGTCACAGCCAACGACTCGCCTACGAAAAGAGCCAGCACATGGCGCGAGGTGAATCCCAGGCTGCGCATCAAGGCCGCTTCGGTCACGCGTTCACGGATGGACATGGCCACGGAGTTGGCCACAATGAGCAGCACAGTAAAGGTTACCGCCAAGCCGACCATGAGGATGATGCCGCGAACGTTGCCCAGCATCGAGATGAAAGAGAGAAGAAAGGCGCTTTCCGCCTCGGTCTTGGTTTCGGAATCGGTATCCCGGAAGGTCTGGTCAATGGCCTGGCCGACGCGCGCGGCAATTTCGGGGCGTTCGACGCGAATCCAGTAAAGATTCACCTGGTTGAATTCGTGCATGGCCTCGTTCAGGTAGTCATAATGAAAATAGAACTGATCGTCGGGCCCGCCCGAGAAGGTTCCGCGCAAGACGAGTTCCGGAGTGATTCCGTACATGCTTCCCATCAAAGTGATCCGGTCGCCGATCTTCCAGTGGAACTTCTCGATCAACTGACGGCCCGCCACCGCCGCCACGCGCTCGCTTTTGAACGCCGCCAGTTGGTCGGGAGCAATGTGGGCCATGTCGAGCACGTCGAACACCGCGTCGGCATCGACGGCGAAATTGCTGAACGAGTTGAGGGGGTCCTTCCAGTAAGCCCCAAACCAGTTCATCGGGGTAACGGCTACCACGCCCGGTACAGCTCGGATTCTCTGCCGGAAACTGGCCGGCATCATGAAAGTCAGGCCGGTCAAGCGGCGCACCATCATGCGCGGACTTCTTTCCTCGCCCTCGAAGGGTTTTCCGAGCGCAGTGTAGACCATGGCCAGAGACGAGAGGAGGAAAAGCGAAACTGCCACACTCGAGGCCGTAAGTATCGTCCGCCGTTTATTGCGGAGCAGGTTTCTTAGTCCGAGTCGTAACATAAGTTGACAGTTCACAGTCGACAGTTGACAGTCAAAAGTCAAAAGTCGAAAGGTTAAAGTCTAAAGGCTAAAGTCTAAAGTCCAACTGATGTCGAAGTCCCTCGCAACTTTTTACTCGCCAGCTTGTCACACCTTGTTCGCTCAACTTCTAGCCTTTACCCTTTAACCTTCACCCTTTAACTCTTAGCCTGACACCTGCTTCACCCCACGTAGCGTAGCGCCTCTGCGATACTCATGCGGGAGGCGCGGTAGGCGGGAATCAACGTACTGGACAGGGCGATACCAATGGCCACGCTCAGGATGACGCCGGCCGTGAGGGCGTCCACCTGGATGCTAACGCCCATGGCTCCGCCAATTCGGTATCCCCTGACGAGGGCGAAGGCGACTCCCGCCAGGAGGCAACCGAAGACCGCGCCGGCCAGGGAGACCGTCAGGGCCTCCGCGGCCAGCAGCGCCAGCAATTGCCTGGGCTGGAATCCCAGGACCCGCAGGATCGCCAACTCCGCGGTGCGTTCGCGGATCGACATTCCCATGGTGTTTGCCACCACCAGCAAGATCGCGAAGATCACGGCCGCCGAAATGCTCAGCACAATCAACTTGACATTGCCGATCATGGCGAGGAACTCGAGCACCCACTGTCCCATGGGCTGCGTGCGGGTCTCGATCTCGCCGTTGTGAAACTGATTGTCGATAGCCTGCATCAGGCGTGGGACGTCTTCTTCGGTTTTTGCGCGCACCATAAAGGCGCCGGGCTTATCCGTGCGCCCCTCGAGTTCGTTCAAGTAATCCCAGTGGACGCCCAGCAAGGATTCATCCTGGCCGGTATAGATGCCGCGCAGGGTCAAATCCAACTCGACGTTGTAACCGGGGCTTCGCAAATGAATCCGGTCACCGAGTTTCCAACCGTATTTGAGGGCTGACTTGCGTCCCGCAATAGCCGCCGTCCTCTCTCGCGCGTAAGCGGCGATCTGCTCTTCAGGCAGATGCCAGTCCGGGTAGATTTTGAAGAAAGTCGCCGGATCGTTCGCCAAGGCGAAGAGGAAGTCGTTCTGGCCGCCATACAGGCTGTCCACCATGTTCACCGGCGACACGGCCACGACTCCGGGAAGCCGCGTGATGCGCTCGCCGTAGCTCAACGGCAGGCGAAGTAACATCGAGGTGCGCGCCGAAACCGTGAGTACCAGGCGCCACTCGGCAGGCATGGGAGGATTGTCAAAAAAACGATAAACGGCGCAGAACACCGCGAGCAAGGTGATGGACGTGACAATGCTAAGGAAAGTCAGAATCGTCCGGCGGCGATTGCGAAGCAGATTCCGGGTGACCAATTGGCGGCGCGTCATGGGTCTCGGCTCATTCTACGCGCACGTGCGGGGAATGTTCAAAGAGAATTCAGGCGGGTGACATTCTGGCGTTATCCCGTATAGCGCAGCGCCTCAGCGATGCTCAGGCGCGAGGCGCGGTAAGCCGGGACCAGAGTGCTGGCGAGGCTGGTGAGGATGGCAATCCCCAAGGCGGAGAGCAGGCCAGGCGCGCCGATTTCGAGGTTGACGAGCAGGCCGCCTCCGATCGCGTAACCGCCCGTAGCCTGGCAAATCTCCCAGGCGGCGAGGCAACCCGTCGCGGCGCCCACCAGGGAGATCAAGAAAGACTCGGTCGCGAGCATGGTCAGCAGTGTATTGGTGGAGAAACCCAGGGCGCGAAGCACCGCCAGTTCCGTAATACGCTCGCGGATGGACATGGCCATGGTATTCGCCAAGATCAGCAAAACCGCGAAGACTACAGCCCCGGAGACGCCGACCAGAATCAGCTTCACGTTGCCCAGCCAGGAGATGAAATTCACCACGAATTGTTTGACGGTTTGGGTGCGGGTTTGGATCGTTTCGTTTTGGAACTGCGCATCGACGTTCTTCATCAAGGACGGCATGACGTTGATGGAGTTAGCGAGAATCCAGAACTGACCGGTCACGTTAGGACTTCCCAGGACGTCGTTCAGGTAATCCCAGTGGAAAACCAGGTAGGACTGCTCTTGTTCCTGGTCGGAATCGTAGATACCACGGAGAATCAGATCGACGCCAAGCCCGAAATAGTTGGGGCTGCTCACATGAATGCGGTCGCCCACCTTCCAGCCGTATTTGTTGGCGGTGCCGCGCGCCGCGAGCGCCGCCACCTTCTCGCGCATGAATTGCTTCTTGGCGTCTTCCGGCAATCGCCAATTGGGGAAGAACGTGAACACCACCTGGGGATCGAGGCTGAGCGAAGGGATTACCGTGTCTTCGTTCTTGTATCGAGCGTCGAACCAGAAGACCTGGGTGACGGAGCGCACACCCTCCAGACGTTCGATGCGGCTGCGGTAGCTGATCGGCATCGGTTGGATCGCCGAAGTTCTGGCTGCCACGATCAAAACCAGGTGGGAACGCTCGGTGTCGGAGGCCGGCGGCGCCTCTAGAAAACGATAGGCGGCGAAGAAGACGAGGAGTAGAGCGAACGAGATCGCCACGCTCGCCACCGTCAGCAGCGACCTGCGGCGATTGCGGACAACGTTGCGGAGGACCAGTCGGAGCATGGGACGGAATTCGAAATTCGAAAATCGAAAATCGAAAATCGAAATTCGGCAATCGGAACTTGACTTCGAGGGACTGTGGGGATGTCTTCTGCGAATTTCGAGTTTCGAATTTCGAATTTCGATTTTCGAGCTTCGGCTTCAGCCCACGTAGCGTAGCGCCTCCGCGATGCTCATTCTCGAGGCGCGCAGCGAGGGGAGCAAGGCGCTGACAAGGCCCACGACGGCTGAGATTCCCAGACCCAGGGCCACGGTTGCGTAGTTTACGCCGAAATCCGCAAGGAAACCGCTTTGATTCATGACATATCCGGTGGCCATGTAAAACCCAAAGCCGGCGGCCAATCCTGCGAGGCCTCCCACAACGGTTACCGCAATGCGCGTCGCCTTCATCCAGGCGCGCGAAGTAGGAGCGCCCGCGAAGAGCATCCAGGTTCCGTAAGCCGCGAGCAGCGCGACGCCCAGCGCATAGAGTATGCCGAAGGTTACTCCCTTGGTCGAGGTGATATGGATGAATCCGTACGTCGTCTTGGCGCCGAGGGCGCCGAGCATGCCTCCCAGCACTGCGATGGCTACGGACTCGCCGACGAGCAGATAAAGGATAGCGTTTTGGCGGAAGCCCAGGGTTTTCAGCACCGCCACCTCGCCGGTCCGCTCCCGGATCGACATCGCCATCGTGTTGCCCGCTACCAGCAGGATGGTGAAAACCACCGCCAGGCAGATGACGTTCAGCAACAGTTTAATATTCCCGAGCATGGAAACGAAGCCGAGGTTGAAGGCCTTCTCCGTTTCGGTCTTGGTCTCCGCACCCGTATTCCTGAAAAGACCGTCAATTTTCTCCGCCAGTCGAGGAACGTCCTCGGGCGTGGCGGCCTTCACGTAGAACGATCCCGTGCGCCCGGGCCGGCCCAGGGATTCGTCGAAGTAATCCCAGTGAAAATACATGGAGCGTTCGAGGGCGACATCTTCGGGGTCGGTATAGACGGCGCGAATGATGAACTCCAAATCCACGGGGTAAATCGTTCCCTTCAAGGTTACGCGGTCGCCGAGTTTCCAATGGTAGGTTTCCATCAGCTTGTTCCCCACCAAGGCTGCCATGCGCTCGCGTTTCCAGGCTGCGAGCTGGTCGGGGGGGATCGTGAGCTCATCGGCGATCTTTTCAAAGTCGTCAACTTCGGTGGCGAAGTTAGCGAAGAAGTTGCTCGGGTCGGCGTAGTATCCGCCGAACCAATCCATGCACTCGACGTATTTCACCCCAGGCAGCGCCGCAATGCGCTGTTTGTAGGCGATGGGCATCGTCTCCGTCATGCTCGTGGCGCGGTGCACCACCACCCGCAGGTTAGAGCTGTTGGACATGCCTAGATTATCGAGGCTGCGGAGAACCGCCTGGAGGGTGCTGACCAGAAAGATGGAAACACCGATGCTCACGACCGTGAGCACCGTGCGGCGCGGGTTGCGCACGGTGTTCTTCAAGATGAGCCGAATGATCTTCATCGCGATTCTCGCGGAAGGCAAAATCCCGCTCAAAGCCTCACAGGCTCAGGCAAGCCACGGCGGCGCCCGGAAGTCTCGCGGATCAAGCTTTAAGTGAGTCAAGCCTTCCTAACTAGACATTGTAGCATGGGAACTCGGTTGTCCTGGCGCTGACCGTCGGCGGGAGTCCGGCGCATGTCATCCTGAGGAGCCCCGATCTGATCGGGGCGACGAAGGATCTCCGCAGTTGCTCGGTATTGCAGGCCCGGGGGAACTGCGGGGATCCTTCGCTGCGCTCAGGATGACAGTCAGAGCGGAGCTTTCCGCAGCCCCTTGGGCTGGCGGGACGAGTGATGACTCAAATGCCGGTGTGAGATAATCTGAAGCGAAGGGGGGAACTAACCATGTCAGTCGGGATGAAGAGGGCTTACGAAGCGCCCACCCCCACGGACGGGTACCGCGTTCTTGTGGATGGGCTCTGGCCCAGGGGTGTGACCAAGGCGAAATTGAAGCTCGACGCTTGGATGAAGGAAATCGCGCCTTCGGCCGCGCTGCGGAAATCGTACGGTCACATTCCGGAGAAGTGGGAGGACTTCAGGAAGAAGTACCGCCAGGAATTGTCAAAGGCCCCGCGCAAAGCTCTCCTTGAAGAATTGGTGGAGCACGCCCGCAAACGGCAGCTCACTTTGGTTTTTGGTTCCCGCGACGCGGAGCGCTCCAACGCCGCTGTCCTTACCGAGGTGATTCGGGGGGAATTGAGTCATTGAGTGATTGAGTGATTGAGTCATTGATTCACGCGGCCGGGCGCATCGAAGGCATCATTCGCGGTAACAGCCTTGATCTCACCGCGCTCAAACGCCTCGATCCGATCTTCAGCCTCCGCTGCCCACAGTGCGTCGATGCGGTTCATCGGCGAAGCATCAAGGCTGCTCAGCAGGCGATCCGCGAGTTCGGCCCGTTCAGCAGGCGGCAACGACAAGGCTTCTTCGAGAACCTGCGCGCCCCTCTTTGACATGAGCGATCCTCCTTTGAGGAATTGTAGCATCAGTTTGCAAAAACTGAACAAACACCTTAAGCTGCCGAGCGGCGAGAGAACCACCGGAAGACGTCATATGCGGGCAATGGGCACTCCAAGGTGCGGTGATTCGCGAAAACGCGGGATGATCGGCGCCGACAAAGGATGCGATGCCAAACACCGCGACGACGGTTTGCTTAGGGAGCACAGTAGATGAGATTCAACGTGATCATCGCAATTATGCTTGGTGTGCAAGCAGTAGGCCTGCTTCAGGGCGCGCAAGTTCAGCAGAAAGAAATATTGGGCCGCTACTTCGCCAAGAAGGCGTATACGCCGGCGCCGCTGCCCAAGTATGCGGAAGTGAAGAGCGAACTGCCGTCGCCGATCTACGATGATAACCCTCTTTGGGTAAAGACCTACTGGAAGGCCTGGGAGTTAGGTTTCCGTCATTTTCATGAGCCGGCTCCCCAGAGCGGTTTTGTTTCTCAATTCATCGACGCGGCTTTCAACCAGAACGTTTTCCTCTGGGACAGTTGCTTCATGACCATGTTTTGCAACTATGCCTATCCCCTCGTGCCGGGAATTTCGACGCTGGATAATTTCTATGCGAAGCAGCATGAGGACGGCGAGATCAGCCGGGAAATCGTCAGGGCCACGGGCGTTGATTTCGACGCGTGGATAAACCACGAGAACGCGCCGCTCTTTAGCCGCTGGGGATGGCCGGGCCTCAACGACAGCTCAAATCCTGACCGGAGGACCGCGGTAACCTACAAAGGCCGGACTCCGCCCTCGATGAACCCGAAACTGACTCTGGACGCGCTGGACCACCCGATTCTGGCTTGGGCCGAACTGGAGCATTATCGGATTACCGGCGACAGCAGCCGATTGCCGCAGGTGTGGGAGCCGCTGGCCCGTTACTACGGGGCCCTCGAAGAGTATTTGAAACAAGGCAATGGGCTCTATATTACCGACTGGGCGAGCATGGATAATTCCCCACGCAACGCCTACTTGAAAGGCGGGGGAACGGGAATTGATATTTCCGCCGAGATGGCGCTTTTTGCAAGGCAGCTTGCCGACATCGCGCAAATTCTCGGCAAAGGCGACGAAGCCCGGCAGTACTCGGCGCAAGCGGACGAGCTTGCAAAGCTCATCAACGATCGAATGTGGGACGAGCAGCGAAAGTTCTACTTCGACCTCACGCTGGATGGCAAGCTTGCCCCCGTGATGACGATTGCGGCTTACTGGACGTTGCTGGCGAATGTCGCTTCACCCGCGCAAGCAGCCGCCTTGGTTGCGGAACTGAAGAACCCGGATACTTTCGGGCGGACCAACCCTGTGCCGACGCTGGCCGCCAACCAGCAGGGATACGAGCCGGGCGGGGGATATTGGCGCGGTTCGGTCTGGGCGCCCACGGAAACCATGGTCCTGCGAGGTTTGGAGAACTACGGCTTTAACGATCTTGCGCGGGACATTGCCTTGAAGCATTTGGAGATGGTGGCCAGGGTTTTCGAGAAGACAGGAACGATATGGGAAAACTATGCGCCTGATGCCGTTCAGCCCGGCAAGCCGGCAGCGGCGGACTTCGTGGGTTGGAGCGGCATCGCACCCATCATGTACCTGCTCGAGTACGCCATCGGGCTTAAAGCGGATTCTCTTCACAACCGATTGGATTGGCAGTTGCAGCCAGGCGGCCGCCGCGGCTGCGAGCGTTTTCGATTCAACGGACACGTGGCGTCGCTTGTCGCGGAGCCTCAACCCGGCGCGGTGAAGGGGGAAAGGATCGGCGTTCAATCCGATGGGCCGTTTGAACTGCGCGTTCGATTCGCGGGGGTCGAGAAACAATTCTCCGTCGCAAGCGGCAAGCAGGAGTTTGAAGTTTATGCTTCTGAGTGAAAGTTGCCCAATATCGCTTGGCGTAAGGCGAAGAAGAGGGTAGAGGCCGCCCATGCAGGTCTTTATCGCCGAAAGCCGTGGCTGAAACACTATCGCGGCATCTTCACCCAACGTTTCGTCCCGGAGATCCTGTCAATCTCTTTTGCCAGTGTCAGCACTCTTCCGGGCTTATTACAGCCTTCGAGTACGTGCTTGGAATGGGCTCTGACGCTTGCCGTGATGTGCACTTCCGGAAAGTCAAGGCAAACAGCGTCCGTCTCGTCCCATTGGAAAAAGTGCTCATTTTGAAGTCGCCTTACTAGTTTTTGCACATTTGGTACCGGAATGACGCGCTCGCGTACGCCTTCAACACGCACATACGCATTTCCTTGGTATCGTACCCGCCCATTCCCGAGAATAGTAACCTCATAGTCGGGACACGATCCGACGCAGCCAACTCGCTTTAGAGTTATTGAGAAATCGGCCAAATTGGCATCGTGCTGCCCGTTGCATGGGGCGGGTACGGCAAGCGCAAGTACCAGTGCTGTGCAAACGACTAACGGTTTCATGCCAAGACCTTACACCCAATCGAGGCCAAATTCTACGATTTGGCGGAACCTCTCGGCTTGGGAATAGAAGAAACCCCTCCCCCGGCCCGCGAGGGCTGATGAAAACGCCGTCACGGTCCACCCTCTCCCCAAGGGAGAGGGCAGTCTATTTGAAGGGGACCTTACTGCCCGCCGCCGACTGCCTACTGCTGACTGCCTACCTGCCGATCTGCCCACTGCCGACCTGCCGACTGCCTATCTGCCGACTGCCTACCTGCCCATCTGCCCACTGCCTCAGTGCACAGGCGTGGTGGGGGCGGCACGGAGCTGAATTTTCTTCATGAGAAACATAAACGGGATCATGGCGAGGAAGGTAAGGCCGAGCAGCCAGAACGTGTCGGTATAAGCGAGCATGCTGGCTTGCCGGAGCAGGTTGCTGTACATCAAGCCATGGGCCTGGTTGAGCGCCTGCACGGGATTTGACCCCTGCGACATCAGGAAGTGGCTGGCGCCCGAAAGGGAGGCCGAGTAAGCGGGGTCGAGGGGAGTCAGGTGGCTGACCAGTACGGACTGGTGCACCTGCGCCCGTCGGGCAAGGAGGGTGGCAACGTTGGCAATCCCCACACTGCCGCCGATATTCCGCGCCAGGTTGATGAGGCCCGTGGCGTTGTTCATCTTTTCTTTAGGAATGAAGTAAAACGCCATGACGTTGATGGGTGTAAACAGAAACGCCATGCCCAGCCGGGAATAGGCCCAGGCGCTGACCGCGGTGGAGAAACTGATCTGAAGATTGAAATGGGCCATGTGGAGCAGCGAGAAGCCTGTGATCGCCAGTCCGATGGCCACCAGCCATCGGGCCTCCACCACCTGGGTCAGGCGGCCCACGATGGGAAGCGCGATGAGGACCAGCAGGCTGCCGGGAGAAAGCACCAGCCCGCTCAGCAAAGCGGTGTAGCCTAGTAAGGTTTGCAAGAGCAGCGGGAGCAGCACCGTGCTTCCGTAGAGCACGAACCCCAGCATGAACATGGTGAAGGTGGCGACGGCGAAGTTACGGTCTTTGAGCATGCGCAAATCCACGATGGGATCGTCGCTGTATAACTCCCACAAGACCGCACCCACCAGGCCGACCAGCGCTACCGCCGAGCATGCGATGATGAGATTTGAGCCGAACCAGTCTTCCCGCTCGCCTTTGTCCAAAACCACCTGCAAGAAACCGAGACCCACGCCGAGCAGACCCAGCCCGATGTAATCAATCTTGGCTTCGCGCCAGTTCTTCCTGACCAGATAGGGAGGATCGAAGATCAACAGATAGGTGAAAATCAGGGAGAGCACGCCGACCGGGATGTTGATGAAGAAGATCCAGCGCCAACTGTAATCGTCGGTGATCCAGCCACCCAGCGTGGGGCCAAGGATGGGCGCCACGACCACGCCCATGCCGTAAATGGCCATCGCCATTCCTTGCTTGTGCTTGGGAAAACTCTCCACCAGGATGGCTTGTGAGATGGGTTGCAGAGCTCCTCCACCGGCGCCTTGCAGAATGCGGAAGAAGACCAGAAGCGGCAGCGTGGGAGCCAGCCCGCACAGGAACGAGCTGACGGTGAAAATGGCCACGCAGGTCATGTAAAACCGCTTGCGCCCGAACAGTGAGGAGAGCCAGCCGGTAAGCGGCAGCACGATGGCATTCGAGACCAGGTAGGAGGTCAGGACCCAAGTACTTTCGTCGACGCCCGCCGAGAGGTTGCCGGCGATGTGCGGCAAGGCCACGTTGGCGACACTGGTGTCCAGCACCTCCATGAAGGTGGCCAGCATCACCGTCAGGGCAATCACCCACGGATTCGTTACCCCGTCGCGCCGAGCGCGGGCAAATAGACTTTTCATGACGTAACTTTAGTGCCCTGTCTTTGTCATTCCGGGGCCGCCGTCGCTTGGCGGCCGAAAATTGCCTGCAGTCACTTTGGAGGATCGTGCCGCTAACACGTTTCGGCGAACTGCGGGACGGGAGAACTTCGTTTCGCTCTCGATCCGCGCCGCCCTCTCCCCTCGGGAGAGGGCAGGCTCAGCGGAGGAGCGGGAATCCAGTCGGCCGATCTGGACCACCGCTTGTGCTGGGGTGACGAGTTTAACCCTCATTTCGTTGCCAGGGGCCCGAGGCCCATGGCGCTTAGAATACTCGCCAGCACCTTTTCATCCCCCAGTTTGGAGGAGATCATCAGGTCGTACAGGTGACGGTTGGCCCAGTCCTGGTTAAAGAACCGGCGGATGAGCGCCGCGCGCTCCTGGTCTCGCGCCTCCAAAGCAAGCTCAGCTTCCGCCCGGCTGGCGTGACGGCTTCGAATCCGGTGCAGGCGCTCGGCGCGGGGCGCGTAAATGAACACATGAAATGCGTCACTTCGCTGCTGGAGGATGCACTGGCTGGCGCGCCCGACGATGACGCAATGTCCGATGGCCGCCGCTTCCTCGATCACTTGCCGGGAGAGCGAAGCCATCGTGTCAGCATCGAACAGTTCGGGCATCGGACCGGCCATGGTCCCACGTATGAGTCCACCTTGCCAAAGCGCCCGGACGATGCGGTTGATCCAGGGATCGGGGCGTTCATCGTATTCTTCAGCCAGCTTGGGATCGACCCGCGCGAGCTCCGCGATCTTCTCCGCCAGGCACCGGTCCAACAGCTTCCAATCCAGGTGGTCCGCGAGGAGTTGGGCGATCCCGGCGCCCCCGCTTCCGTATTCTCGCGCCACTGTGACTATGTGGAACATGGCTAACCTCTTAGATCAGTCGACAGTCAACAGTCAACAGTCGACCGTACAGCATCAATTGACAGTCGGCAGTTAACAGTCCGACGGCACCGTGCTCTCTGGGTTTTGACTGTAAACTGTCGACTGTTGACTTTCAACTCACTTCGTAATAATCGTCGCGTCCACATTCATGCCGGGACGCAGGATGGCCTTATCCGGCGGAATGGGGTCGACAAGTATCTTCACTGGAATTCTTTCCACGACTTTGACGAAATTGCCCGTGGCGTTTTCCGGGGGCAAGAGGCTGAGCCTGGCGCCCGTGGCTCCTGCAATCGAATCGACGTGCCCGGGGAAAGTCACCCCGTACATATCCACGTGAATCTCGGCCTTCTGCCCGGAATGGACATTGGATAACTGAGTCTCTTTGAAGTTGGCCGTCACCCAGATATCCTGGAGAGGTATCAACACCAGGAGGCTTTGTCCGGGCTGAACGATCTGTCCGACCTCCACCGCCTTCTTGGTCACGACACTATCCATGGGGGCCACCACCGTGGTGTAGCTCAATTGCAGTTCGGCAGCCTCGAGGTTGGCTTTGGCCTGCGCCACGGCGGCGACTGCGGCTGCCGCATCAGCCTGCTTAATGGGAACCTGTTTGTGGTTGGCTCGAGCCTGCTCAACTCCGGCGCGCGCCATGTCCACTTTGGCCTTGGCCGCCAGCATGGCGTCCTTGGAAATTTCAGCCCCTCGTTCTGCGGCGGTTAGTTGGTCCTTGGCCGCAGCCAGAGTGCTTTGCGCCACGCGCGCTGCCGCCTGGTAGGCATCGAACTGCAGTTGCGAAATCTCCGCCTTTTCCACGAGCGGCTTCATGCGCGCCAGGTCCGCCTGTGCGCGGTCGTTATCGGCCTGCCGCGCGTCGACGTTAGAGCGGGCGAACGCAAGTTCCGCGGTGGAGTCTTTTTCGTAGGTTGACTTGGATCGCTCATATTCCGCTTGCGCGTTGGCGAGTTGCGCGTCGGCGGAAGAGGTGTAGCTTTGAGTGGTTTCCTGAGTCATCGGTACTCCCACCTGGGCTGCTTGCGCCTGGCTCTCGGCGAGCGCCAGGGCCGCCTTGGCCTGATCCGCCCTAGCCTGGTAATCGCGAGGATCGATGCGCACCAGAACTTGTCCCGCCTTGACCGCTTGGTTGTCAAGCACCGCCACCTCGGAAACGTCACCGTAAATCTTGGCAGCGATGGGAATAATGTGACCGTCCACCTGGGCATCGTCGGTGCTTAGCCGGTTGTGGTAGTAGAGGATGAGGATGACGGTTACGACGGCCAGAACCACGATTGCTCCCAGAAAGAGCCGGCGAAACTTGGGGTCGGCCCAGCGGCTGGTTGTGCCCTGGCGCTCGGGCTCCCGCTGCGGTGAGGCAGACGGCTCCTGGTTCACAGCTTTTTCCAGTTCTGCGACGTTCGAATCCATGATTCTTCCACCTCACTTTGCGTAAAGGCCTTCGGTTTGGCCGATGGCATGTGCCAAGTCGGCGCGCGACTGGTTGTAACCGTACAGGGCCACAATTTGATTATCGTTGGCGCGCGCCAAGGCGTCCTGCGCGGTAATCACTTCAATGTTGTTGGCCACTCCTGCCTGGAAACGGTCACGCGCCTCAGTCACTTCTTCCTGGGCCAGTTGGACTCCCAGATTGGCAACCTCGACTTCGTGCCGCGCGGACTCGAGCTGTGCGACGCCGGTCTTCACTTCCAGGGCGATCTGGTCGCGAAGATCCGATCTTTCCTGCATGACCTTTTTCAGTTCCAGGTTAGACCGCGCAATCTGGGCGTGAATCCTGCCGCTGGTGATGATCGGCACGTCAAAAGAGATTTGGAAAGTATAAGAAGGAATTGAGCTCTCCAAGGAGAGGCCCTGGTAGGCCCAGTCTCCCCCGAAGTTGACACTTGGGAGGCGCGACTCGCTGGCGGCCCTTATGGCAAGCCTCGCCACCCTCTCGCGCGCCTCGAGCGTTTTCATCTCCGGGCGAGTCGCGAGGGCCTGTTCGATGCTCTCGCTCGCCACAAACTCCGGGGTCTGGAAGAAGCTGGGTTGATCCGCCAACTCCACTTTCTGGTGCAGGTCAAGATTGAGAAGCCGGACGAGCCCATAGAGTGCAATCTCTTCCTGCGTTTGCGCTTCGATCAGGCGCTGTTTTTCGTTCTGTAGCTCGACGTTGGCGCGCAAGGTGTCCAGGCCGGTGCCCACCCCGTTCTTCTGCAAGTCGAAGGCTTGATCGTAAAGGGCCTGCGCTAAATCGACGCGTGATTTCGCCGCCACCACCGCTGCACCTGCCCGCATGCCCCCCAAATACTGCGACACCACCAATAGCGCTGTCTGCTCTCGAACAGTTGTTTCCTGGGCCTCACTTGCCCGGATGCCTTGGCGGGCAGACTGCAATCGGCGCCACAGGCTCAGATCGAATATCGGCATTCCAAAGTTCGGACCCGCCTGAAAAAACTGAAATGGCCCGCCGTGCTGGGGGATGCCGGGGAACTTGCTGCCAAACAGAGCATAGATGTTATACCGCATGGCTCTGTCCACAGTCTGAAAATCAGCCTGCGGCAACAAGCCGGCGCGCGCCATGTTCTGATCCTGCACGCTCTGGGCCAGACTCAGGTTGGCGATCTGGATCTGCGGGTTCTGCTTCAAGGCAAGCTGCACGGCCTCCTGGAGCGTCAGTTTCAGTGTCTTGGCGTCTTGCGCTCGCGCGCGCCCAGGGGGGATGAACATGGGAACGAACAACACGATGAGCATCTTGACCAGGGTGTGTTTGGCCCCCTGCGCTCTTTCGGTGGTCCGCTTATGCTCCTCGTCACAGTTTGAGATTTCTTCGATGATGGACTTGGTCATAAGGCCAGTTCCGACCAGCTTTGCCCCGTGGCCATGGATCTTGGCTAAAAGGCATTTTCCTTTAGAATCGATGAAGGTCACGCCGGCAAGTTCCACGACAACCTGCTTCCACTTCTCGACGGTCGAACTCCAGCAACGTTCGAACTCCTCGACCCACGGGCCCGCGAGCTTGCCTTCGAGCTTTAACGTGACCTTGCCTTGTCCTTCTTCGGCGTTAGTTGTGACTCGGAGCATGATTTAGGATTCACCTCGCTCTACATGAATATGGCAGTCCAGGGGCCAAACCACAGGCCGGGCTTGGCAATGGTTAACTGCTTATAATCAAGAGACTTACTCAAGAGCCAAGGTGCTATAAGCCGGTATGGTAAGGCGGCGTCAGCCGAAATATCGGCACGAGCCGATATTTCGGCAGATCTGGCTGGAGGCGCACATTGCTTTCATGCCGGCCAGACGAAAGCCTGGCCATAGTTGGAGGGGACTGTGATGGTTTGGGTCGCGCCATCGGTGGCGACCGAAATCGTCAGCAGGCGCAGGTCGGCATCGATCATCTCTTGCCACGTGCCGGCCTTTGGAAAAGGAACGTTAATTGTTCCAGCCGTATCGGAGAAGTTCAGCAGCGTCATCACGTACTGTTCAGGCTGGGCCGCGGTGGCTGCGGCGTGGCGATGGTAGGCAATGATCTGATTACCCTGTAGGGACTGGAGGTAATAATAGTAAGAATCGCGGCCTCGCAAAGCGGGGTAGTTGCGGCGGAGAAATCCCAGCCTGCGGTAGAGGCGAATGAGGGGAGCGCCGTATTCGTCATAAAAGTCTTCCCAATGCGTGTCCCTGCGCAGTTCGATGCGCGCCGACCCGCTGCTCGGAAGGTTGTAGTTATCCGCAAACTCCTGTCCCTGCCAAAGCATCGGAATGCCTTGAAGCGTGTAGAGGGCGATGGCAAAGGGCTGCAGCTTATAGAAGTGACTGCGGTCGCCGGGAGGGAAATCGCCGTCGGACTGGGTGCCGCCAAACACGATCAACTGGCTATGATCGTGCGTTTCGAGATACTGGAAAGGCGCCACCGGCATATCCACCGGGTTACCCGCGGCGTTATCTACGGTTTTGGTGCTTGGATAGCCGCTGAAGGTCGGGTCGAGCAGGTGGGCGAAGTTGGCGTCCACATACTTCCACGTCATCATGTCCTCGGCTTTATTGAGCAAGTCGTCCTGCCAGGCGCAGTTCGTGTAAGTATTTTGAAGCACGGTGCGCGCTATGCCAAGCGCCTCCGCGCATTGGACAATCCGGCTGTAGCTGGCTGCGCCTTGCTGGAAGCGGCTGATACCCAGGGAATACTGGTAGGTGTCGTAAGCCAATTTGGCGTAAGCGTCGCCCGTAGGGCCGTTGTAAAGATCCGTGACCTCATCGTAGCGAAAGCCGTCGACGTGGTAATCGTCCAGCCACATCTGGTTGGAGATTTGAAAATAGTCCTGGGTAAAGGGTTGGGAGAAATCTGCCTGGGGGCCGAATGGCCCGTCGGCTCCAATCATCGGATTTGCGACCTCGGGTGCTCCGGGGGTGTTGTTCACATCGTCGTAAACCTGTTTATAGGCGAACGCCGGATCGACGTGCTGGTAGACGACATCCAGAATGACCGCCATGTTGGCCGCATGGCAGGCATCTACGAGCCGCATTAAACCAGCGGGGCCTCCGAAGCGTGTGTTGGGCGCAAAGTAATGGAGAGGGCCGTAGCCCCAGTCGAAATCCAGCTTGACGCTCGTTACCGGCATGAGCTCGAGACAGTTCACCCCCAGGCCCTGGAAATAATCCAGCCGATCAATTACCCCATCGAAGGTGTCGTTAAACTCCTCCACCTGGAGTTCGTAGACTACAAGGTCATCCAGTTCCGGAGTCTTGTAAGACGCGTCAGTCCAGTTGAAAGGCGCGGCAGAGCTGCTCAGCGTAACAGCCGAGAGTTCGCCCACATCGGTGACGCGGGCAAACGGATCGGTAAACCAGAGCGTGACGAGTTGGCGGCTTCCACCGGAGGGCGTCCACCAAAGCTGATAGCGGTAGAGGTAAGTGCCTTGCTGGCCGAAATGGGTGTTCGCGATGGGTTGCAGAGGCACCGTGGCGGTCCACAAATCCAGGGCGCTGCCGCTCGTCCAGGTCAGCGGGAAATCCTGCGTGGGGATCGCCGGGTCGAAACGGTCGTCCGTGTGGATGACGCGCACCACTAATTCGAATCCATCCGTGGCGCGAATGCCCGGTAGATACGCACCGAAACGCACGCTGAGATTCCCGGAAGCATCGACAGACCCGAAGGCCCCAACTTCGTTAAGATTTATCATCTGAACACCCCACCCTTTACCAAAAGTGTACCACATTGGGGTTGTGATGTAAGGGGGGCTCGGGATCGAAGAGGATTGGTACCGATTTCGCGATGCGGCGATCAGGAATTTCACCCGCGAGTAGCCGGAAGAGCATCACTTGCAGTATGAGTAAGGCAGCGAATTTCGATCTGACTCCGCTCCCGTCATTTGCCCGCCGCTGACTACCACTGCCAACCGCTTTCTGCCTACTGCCCACTGCCTACTGCCGACTGCCCACTGCCCACTGCCTACTGCCGACTGCCCACTGCCTACTGCCTACTGCCCACTGCCTACTGCCGACTGCCCACTGCCTACTGCCCACTGCCCACTGCCTACTGCCCACTGCCGTCCTCCCCCGGGGCGTAATAGCCGCGGCGGGCATAGACTGTGTACTTTTGGTCATTCGAGGCGTCCGTGATGTGAATCTCGATTTCACGGAAGGCGCCATCGTGACGCCGGTTGGTGCTGTAGTAGCCCAGGCTATAGCGCTGCTTCAAGCGGGAGATCACTGTGTCCATGGCGGAGCGGATGGAGCTGAGGTTTCTGGCGTCGATGACTTCGCCTCCAGTGTCGTGGGTCATCTTGGGGACGGAAACATCCCGAAAGGAAACTTCCTCTAAGATGGGAGGAATCACATACATCGAGTGAGGGTGAGAACCTTCCGGAACCCGAATACTGTAAATGACCGCCTCGGATTCGAGCGCTTGGTGGATGACCCGCTTTTCATCGCAGTATCCCTTTTCCGTATTCTGGTTATCGGAGACCAGGATGATGGCGTGACGGCGGCCCGGAGCGGCGCGGGCGAGATAAAGTGCGGCTTCGTAAAGGGCGTCTGGAATCACCGTGCCGCCCCCGGGGCGAATGGTGGCAATGGCGTCCGCGATGCGTTGACGATTCTTCGTCAGGCCAACCAGCATTTCCGCGCGTGCTGCAAAGTCAAACAGGGCCACCTGATCGTCGGGCTTGAGAGCCGAGAGCGTCTCGAAGGCGGCATGGTGCAGTTTACTCAGAACCGGCCCCATAGTCCCGCTGCAATCGAGGACGAGGGCAACGGCCAAGGGGAGTTGGTCGCGCGAAAAATACGCGACCTGCTGCTCGACGCCGTTTTCGAGGACACCGAAACTCTCGCGCGTCAGATTGTTTACGATGCCGCCGTTGTGGTCGCGCACCGTCGCTTCCACCAGGACCAGATTCACGTCCGCCTTGAGCCTGTAATTGTCCCCTGTAGCTGCGGGGGCGAACTTCTCGACAGGCGGAGTGCCTGCCGCAGGAGGGAGTTGGCTGGGGGCGGGCCGAGTCCCGGCAAGAGTTAGAGCCAAAATAGCGACAACTTGACGTGCGACCGCGTTTCTCATCTGTGTCCTACGGCTTTTGCGATGCGTTAGATAAGGCATACGTTGCCAGCCTAACCCCCCGGCACGCGGGCTTACGTCACTATGGTATCATCCGGCACCCAAAACCTGACGCGTGACACCTCCTCCAGCAGCTTCGGAAACGGCAATTTGTCCTTCCCGGAATCCGAACCTGCCCATGGTGGGCGAGTTGACGGCTGGGCGACCACCTGTCCACAATCCTGGGATCTGCTGAACAGACAGATCCGGGTCGCCGGATGTGCGGGTCGGCCGTTTCTCGTCAAAGTGCCCGGCTTGCAGAGCCACTGGCGATTAGTAAACAGTAGGCGACAAGACAGGATCTATTTCCTTGATCCCCGTTTGCGCGGCTGCCTTGTGTTTCGACTTGGGCCGAAATGACCAGACTTCCTATCCAGAATCAGATGGCAAAGGCGCGAAGCGAACTACGGCGGGAAGTTTATGCGGCTCAGGCGGGCCCGGAAGCTTGTGGTGCACGGTCGGTTTCCTGGCCGCTCAAGCGTCGCTCGCGAGCTGGTCCGAGGTGCGGATTTCGAGAATCCGTGATGTTTTGATAGTGTGAAATACGGGATGCCAGAATTCCAGGTGCATTCCTCGCCCGATAAACCGTAGCTTCAGCATCGAGCCGCCCCACGTGGACCCCGCGATTCTCACCGCGACGGGATCGGGACAGTACTGCGGGTGGCCCCAAATGAGTTCCTTGCCGCCATCGCGAATTAAGATGGTGTACCAACGATGCTGCGTCTCCACTTCCAACCGCACGCCCTCGGATAAATCGTCCAGGCACACACCACCTTCAATCTCCGATTGCACGATGTTCCGATTCACCTCATCACTCAAGTTGGGATGAGGCATGAATGGTTTGGGATCGGGGACCGCAGCCTTCGTTTCCATTCTCGTCTTCTCGGCCTGCCTTCTGTCCTACGCCAGCCGGCGCTACTCAGAAACCTTCCACCATCCAGACATTGCTGTTTGTGACGTCGGCTCGCATGGCGAGGTACCGGCCGTCAGGTGAAGGGATGTCCCACACAACATCTTCCGCTCCCTTGAACTCCCACAACGCCCTGGCATTCCCTTTCAGGTCCACATAAACGAGGGTAGAGGCCTGCGCCGAAACAGAGCCGCAGTAAAACCCTTTTCCGTCAGCGGACCAGTCCAGGCTTAGGAGGGATGACCAACCCTTAGCTGTGATTTCGCGTTCCGAGCCATCGACAAGTGAATGCAAGCGAATCTCGGCCCCGGCGCGTTGACCTCTCACCATCGCAAAAGTGACTCCATCGGGAGACAATGAGGTTTTGGCCCATGGGGAGCCGGGGTCCTTTTGTATCGTCCAAAGCACCTTACCCCTGCCTTTCATTGGGTCAAAGGCCGTAAGCGTCCATTGCGTTTGGTCCTGACCATCCTCAAGGACTACGCACAGGCTTGCCGGAGCGCGTGCGCACTGGTAGTTCACCACGTTCCCCAGTTCCATTACGGGCTGAACGGTACCGCCGTTGAGGGGAAATCGCATCAGCCAGGACTTACCGGGGTGTCTTGCGGCCAATGGATACTCAACGTAGAGCATCCAGGCGCCATCCGGGCCAAGGCGCGCAAGGCCTGTCTCCTGTTCAGCGATCAGGGGCTCGGCGGTTTCCTGGTTTATTCCCTGCTGAAGTACGCCTCGTCCCAAGTTGACGTCGCGCTCGGATGTAAACACTACAGCTTTGCTGTCCGGGGTCCAGGCGGTGGGAGTGTCGTTGGTATCGTCATTGGTCAGACGCCGAGGAGGATTCATGCGAGTCCCGCCGGCAGCAAGTTCGCCGAGGTAGACCTGACTCCGAGAGGCCGACTTGATAAACACCAGGCGCTTTCCATCCGAACTTGCGCCTAAAGATAGAATATGAAAGCTCGACCACTGGGTGATGCGCCGCGGCGGGTTGGTCGGCGCGCCCGACTCAGTATCCATGCCGATCTGCCAGAGGTTGTCATCCTTCCAATCGCGAGTCTCCTGCCGCGAGTAGACGATGCCTCCAGTGCGAAGCCAGCAGAAGTCGTCCAGGCCGCGGTCCGACACCACCACCTTCCTATCCGCGCCGCTCAGGTCGCAGGTCTCAACCGACGTCCGCTCCTCTTGGGGCGTGCGCTGAGCTTTAAGGTAGGCGAGGCGGTGTCCATCCGGCGACCAGTGTACGGTGACAAGCCATTCCTGCTGCTCCAGCGCGAGAACCTTCCGCGGATTGTCTCCCTGGCCGCCCATCACCCAGAGTTCACGAGGCTCATTGGAGGCTTCGGAGAAGGCGATACGGGTCCCGTCCGGCGAGACCTCATACCCATCCGCGCCATCACGGAGCTCGCGCGCAGATTGGCTCAACACTGAAAACGTCCACAGGCTGTGGCGCTCTGCCGAGTCCTGCGCGTCAGCCAGCATTTGGGTTCCGTCGGGATACCACCCATCAATCATCCACTGGTCGCTTGCGGGGACTCCCGCGGGCCTTGGGATCAGCCGTTCTTCCCCGCTCGAGATCAATCTGAGGTGAATCCCGGCCGAGTCGTTGTAAGCCAGGTATTTGCCGTCGGGTGAAATCGCGCAGAAATCGATAGGGCGCTCGCTGGAATTGAACGTCAGGCGAGTCTGCGCCAATTCGGTTTGAGGTCGGCGAGCCCGGTGTAACAGGAGCCAAGCCAGCCCTGCCAGCGCCGCCACAGTCAAGGCGACAGCCCCGAGGGCAGCCTTCTTGTGGCGCTTGACCATTCCCGCAATGATCTGCGAATCGGAGCTGTCGATTTGTAGCGGCGGTGTCCCCACCGCCGCCGCTGGCCCGAGCGGTGTCCCCACCGCGGGCGGCGATGAGGACATCGCCGCTACAGCATGCCTCGAATCCGTATCGCGCTTCAGGCGTTTCAGGTCGGCGCGCATTTCCGAAGCGACCTGGTAACGCAGGTCACGGTCTTTTTCCAGCGCCTTGTTGATTATTCGTTCGAGTTCGGGGGGACAATCGGGATTTAGCCGGACCGGCGGCGTAGGCCCACGGTTCAGAATGGCCTCAAAGATGATGCCTGAGCTATCACCACGGAAGGGCAACGTCCCCGTCGCCATTTCGTACAGCACCACGCCGAAGGAGAACAAATCACTGCGTGCATCCAGTTCCTTGGCCCGCACCTGCTCCGGCGACATATACGCCACCGTCCCCAGCGCTGTCCCCGGGCTGGTTAGGTGCGGCTCGTCCACGGTGGCGGCGGTTAGAGCATTCGAGGTTGCACCCTGACCGGAAGCGCTGCCCGCCGTGGCCTTGGCCAAACCGAAGTCCAGCACTTTGGCGTGTCCCCGTTTGGTTACGAAGATGTTTGCCGGTTTGATGTCCCGATGGATGATGCCCTGGCTATGAGCCGCATCAAGGGCATCCGTGACCTCGATGGCGATCTCCAGCAGTCTTTCCAGTTCCATGGGCCGGCCCTGAATCTGGTGCTTCAGCGTCACGCCATCCAGAAACTCCATGGCAATGAACGCCTGGCCTTGGTATTCGCCGATGTCGTAAATCGTGCAGATATTGGGATGATTCAGGGCGGAGGCAGATTGCGCTTCGCGCTGGAAACGCGCCAATGCCTGAGGATCTTTGGCCACGGCCTCCGGCAGGAATTTCAGTGCAACAAACCGGTGGAGGCGAGTGTCCTCGGCCTTGTAAACCACACCCATCCCGCCGCCCCCGAGCTTCTCCAGGACGCGATAGTGGGAGACGGTTGAGCCAGTCATCTCGCTAAGCCTCGGCCACCCTGACGGTGGACGCCCTGATGCTGAAGATATCCTACCGGTAATTACGCTGGAGAGCAAGCATTCGACAGCCAGATCCCGGGACCAGCTTGCACATGTGAAGTTGGCCTCCCCGAAAATGACCGCCGAGTAAAATAGATCCTCTGTAGCGGCGTAGCGTTTACCTATCACAGCTCAGTTGAAGGTAAGTTTCTCGTCAAAGTGCCCGGCTTGCAGAGCCACGGGCGATTAGTAAACAGCAGGCGACTGGGCAGGGGTCATCCGCGAAGGGTGGGGTCAACTTCCGATTGACCACTCGTTCAGAATCGCCCTCGCGACCAGCGGCAGACACGGGTGCCAAAGGCGGGTTTTGCACCGCCAACCAAACTGCAACGTTCCATAGCCAAGAAGACGATGGCTTCGGCAGTTGCGTCTTCTGCTACCGGCCGGGACCCAGGCGCCCTCCTGGCTAGTTGTGCCAGTGTTCGCTTTTGGGAAGGGTAGTGCCACAATCGGACATTGCGCCGGCGAGGGCACGCCCAAATTTAACAGTATCTATCCAGTTTTCAGCGCCTTAACGACGGACTGGCAGTGGCAAGCAGCTTGCACGGGTATATCGTGGACGTGCAAGCGTTCTTCGTCAACCGTTTCGACAGATGGCCGCTTCCCATAGGCCGAGACTGGCGGTTTTCACCGCCACTTTTGCCTTGCCGGGTGATGGGTGCTCGTCAAATTCGGGTTCGGAAGCGAATGGCGAGAAATGCGGACCCTTCACCCCCTGGCTGACGGACCGGCGGGGCAGCCGCCGCAGGAGACAAAATGACGACCCACACGATCGACACGGCAGAACCCCAAGCGGCAGGAATTACCCGTCCGCTCAGGTATGCAGTCGAGTTGCTGGGCGACTTCAAGGTGGCGCTCCGCTCGCTGGGGCGGGCCCCCACGTTGTGGGTCACTGTGTCCTTGACGCTGGCGCTGGGCATTGGCGTGAACGCCGCCATTTTCAGCGTCGTGCGCGGCGTCCTGTTGCGTCCGCTGGTGAATCGCGATGAAGATCGCCTGATTTACATCCAGCAGAGCGCGCCCGGTCTGCAAGTGGAGAATGCCACGTTCTCAATTCCTGAGATCACTGACATAGGCGCCCACTTGAAGACCATCAGCAAACTCGGCACGTTCTCCACCATCGACTTTACTGCGCAGGGATTCGGCGAGACACGTGGAATCCACTCCGGAGTTGTCGATGGCAACTATTTTGAGGTGATGGGGCTGAAGCCGGTGTTGGGCCGCCTGCTCGACGCGCGCGACGATGGCCCCAACGCCGCCGGCGCAGTAGTGCTCACGTACAAGTTTTGGGTCACCACGCTGCATGCGGATCCGAACGTGATAGGAAAGGCGATACGGCTGGGCAGCATGATGCAGATTCGCTCAGCAACCATCGTCGGAGTTCTCGAGCCCTCGATTCCCTATCCGGCGGATACGGAGATCATCGCCAACGTCGTCACCAGCCCCCACCACCTGTCGGCAACGATGGTGCAGGGCCGCGAGCACCGCATGACCGATGTCTTCGGGCGGTTGGCGCCTGCGGCCAGCCTCACGTCGGCGCGCGCGGAGCTTCGGGTAGTGTACGCGGCAATGGTGTCGGCGCATCCTGACGTTTACAAGCCTCAGCATCACTTCCAAATCAATGCGAGGTTGCTGCGGGACCAGATCAACTCGGGCGCCAGAATCATCCTGTGGCTTTTGTTTGGCGCCTCGGGCCTGCTGTTCGTGATTGCCTGCTCGAACGTCGCTAACCTGATTCTTGCCCGGACGGTGCGTCGCGAATCGGAGTTGGCGGTCCGCGCCGCGCTGGGAGCAACCTCGACCGCCCTCCGCCGGTCGCTCTTGGCAGAAGGCCTGGTCCTGTGTGGCAGCGGAGGCCTGGCTGGCATGCTGGTGGCCATCCCGATGGTCACGGTGCTGGCGCGTTACGCGTTGCGATTCTCAGTGCGGGCGGCGGATCTGACGGTCGATTTCAGCGTGCTTTGGATGGGCTTGGCGCTGGCGTTGGCAGCGGCGGTCTTTCTTGCCTTCGTTCCCCGCCTGCCTTCCGCAGATAGCTCGCGTGGGCTGGGGCTAACCAGCAGCGCTGGCCGCGTTACCGGCAGCAGCCGCCGCCGGATTCGCGTTTTCACCGTTGTCCAGGTTGCCGCGTCATTCCTATTGCTGGCGAGCGCGGGCGTGCTGCTGAGGACGTTGCTTTCGCTGCAGAAAGCGCAGCCGGGCTTTGAAACCGGGCATGTTCTCATTGCAAACATGCCTTTGACCTCCGACGGCCGAACGCCGCAACAGGTCGCCCAGTTCTATCAAGAAGCCCAGCGAAGCGTGAGTGCGCTGCCGGGAGTGGAAGGCGCCGCAACCGGCATGATGGCCCCGTGGCGCGATAGTGGTTTCCTGCGGTTCACTCTGCAGTTCGCGGTCGAGGGCAAAAGAAGTGAGAGCAGCAAGGACGATCTGCGTGCCCGGTTCCGCTTTGTTTCCCCGGGCTACTTCGCCACCCTGGGGATTCCCCTTCTCGAGGGGCGTGATTTCACGGAGGC
>Ga0187864_10001316_pt1 | contig 24352 bp, 14 predicted proteins | sample June2016WEW_11_4_FD_132985 | JGI IMG/M metagenome (GOLD analysis project Ga0187864, IMG submission 132985) | Peatland microbial communities from SPRUCE experiment site at the Marcell Experimental Forest, Minnesota, USA - June2016WEW_11_40 | ecosystem: Environmental > Terrestrial > Soil >...
GACTTCCCAGTTGTTATATTGCATGCGGCCGCCGTTGAAGGAGATGTTGTTGTTCCCCAGCACGCCCACATGCGAGGTGTCGAGGCCATCGTCCGCTACGGCACCCGGGACCAGCAGCGCCAAGGTCACGAAGTTGCGGCCATTGAGGTTGAGATTGGCAATCTGCGTTCCGGAGACGACTCCCGAAATAGCGGCAGTTTCCGTCTCAACCTTCGCCCCGGCGGCCACGACCGTCACCTCCTGGTTGACCTGGCCCACGACCATGGTCAGGTCCACGCGCAGCGTTTCACCCACACCGACGGTGATGCCGGAACGCAACAGTTTTTGGAATCCGGGCACTTCCGCCGTAATCACGTAGTCCCCGATGGGAACCCTGGGCGCCGAATACTCGCCAGCGGCGTTACTCACCAGGGATCGCATAAAGCCTTTTTCGGGGTTAGAAACCGTAATTTTGGCCGCCGGTATCACAGCTCCTGTTGAATCCTTCACCGTACCAACAAGGTTCGCCGTGTCCTGAGCCAAAACGCCGACGGTGACGGTCAGGAACGTCAACGCCAGGAGAGTCAACGCGCGTTTCATGGGGTCCTCCCACAAGGCAAAAAGATAGGCAGACAAAGAGTCGCCAGTCTTAGCAACTGAATGTGCTAGATATCACCGGCCAACAGATTTGTCAAGCACACTTAAGTACCGTATTTTCTGAGGGCTCCCCGTCCGGGCATGCTCCTTTGTCCGGCCTTTTGCTTAGGGAGCCTCGAATCTCGGATAGCGGCTTTACCGAGGCTCGAGAGCCTGAGTTAGCTTAGAGGTTAACGAGAAAGTTGCGGCGTGGCGCGGTGGCTGACCGCAGTGTATACTTTGCTTTGCCACCGCGGCCAACTTCGAACTCTTCGAACGGGGAGGCTCCTATGAAACACTCTCGACGTTTCTCAGTGAGCAGATGGGGCTTGTTGGTCTTGGCACTGATGTGCGGCCCCTGGATGGTCCCTGCGCAAGGCCAGCAACTCACCAAGCGGTTGGTGGGCGATTATGCCTATTGGAGCCGGACGCAGACTCCTCCCTATAGCTCAGCGCAAATACCAATGTCGAAGCTCACTCACATTAATCACGCTGGTGTGAACTTCGATTCCAAAGCCAATCTGGTGGTGCCTAACGGGTTCCTCGAGCCCGCGCTGATCGAGAAAGCGCATGCGGCTGGGGTCAAAGTCCTGCTGCTTCTGGGAGGAGATTTCGCAGCGCTCGAAGCCCCCCCCTCTCTGATCCCAACCCTGGTGAACAACTTGCAGGTTTTCGAGGATGCGCACGGCTACGACGGCGTCGACATCGATTGGGAATACCCCGCGACCGCTACGGATGCCGCCACTTTTCTCAACCTCATGGCCGCCCTGCGCGGGGCGTTTCCGAGTCCCACTTTTGTGCTGTCCGCCGACGTCGCGCCCTGGGGGGGCAGCGGCTACAACTTCTCGAACGTCACTCCCTTGGTGGATTACTTCAACATCATGATGTACGACTGCGCCGGACCCTGGGCGGACGATGCGCAGCTCAATTCGGCGATCTTCCCCGACCCCTTCAATCCCGAACCCTACGAATGCGAGCCGGGTGGCTCAGTGAAGGAAACCATCGATATCTATGTCAACGACATGGAAGTTCCCCCTGCCCAACTCAACATGGGCACGCCGTTCTATGGATATCTGTACGAGAACGTCAGCGCTCTGCGGGGAAGTTGCACCAACTGCCCGAACACGGTCCTTTCGGAAAATTACGGCACGTTCATGAAGCAGCGCATCAACCAGAACGGTTGGCGGACCTATTACGACACCTACTCACTTGTCCCATACATGTTGAGGACCGATGGCAAGCCGGGATACATCACCTACGACGATGCATTTTCGACGTTTTACCGGGTGGCCTACTCGGTGTGGCGAAGGGGCCTGGGTGGGAGTTTCATGTGGTCGCTGGATGCGGACTACGATGGCGAAACTCAGGACCTGCTCGACGCAATGTACAACGCCAGCCTGCCCCAAACGAAGTGAGCAGGAATGCAGAGGCACGGGCGGTGCAGTTGCCCTATTTCGCAGCCTCTCCCGCGGCCACCACTCCCTTTGATTCCATCTGCTTCATGATCTCGCGGATGCGCGGCGCAAATCGGCCTTGCGGGTCGGCTTTCAGGTAGTCTCGCATTTTGGCGTAAGCCTTATCGAAGGCATTCTCTTTTAGATAAATATCTGCCAGTTTGACGTTCAACTCAGGCGGAGGGCTGGAGTTTAGGGACTGGGCCTTGAGATACTGCGTTTCTGCCGCGCTGTACTGCTTCAACCCGTATTGGGCCACACCTGACTGGTAATAAAACTGCCACGAATCCGGTGAGAGCCGCACGCCCTGCGCGAGGAGCGGCAGGGCTTCGCTAAAGCGCTTTTCGGCATTCAACAATTGTCCGAGCTCAACATAGGCGTCCAAATAGCCAGGGTCACACTGCAGGGATTTCCTTAGTGCGGTCTCGGCCTTCGTGTAATCTTGCTGCTGACTGAGAACCATGCCGAGGTCCGTCTGGGCTCTGGCGTAACACGGGTAGAGCTCGGCGGCCTTGGCCAAGTGCACGCGAGCTTCGGCGAGCTTGTTCGCTGCCAGCGCCTTCTCGGCCTTCTCGTACTCGCGGCGGGCCTCCTTCGGAGCCTGGGCGTCGGAAAGCGCGGGAGGCGAGGAATTTGCCTGAGGCGCCTTGCGTGCCGGATTCAAAACGATAACCACGTTGTAGTTGCTGGCGCCTTCGCCCATATTGATTTCCTGCTGGTAGGTCTCGAAGCCTTCCGCGCGCACCGTCAACACGTAGTCCCGTTTGGGAACATGAAGGAAGTAAAACTCGCCCGCCGTACTCACGGGCTGCTCGGCCACCAATTCGTGATCAGCGGTTTCGAGCCGTACCTCAACTCCTGAACTCAAGGCCACGCCTTGGTTGGTCCGAACGTTGCCGTTTAGGTTAGCGTCCTGCTGGGCCGCGGCACGCGACAATGCCAGAAGCATGATGAGGCCGCAAGCAGCAGGCTTGAGCGCCGCATGACGCACTATCGCCCTCAGCAGATCACGCCACACGTACCCTCCCGCTCCGGCCGGCGGCTCGTTCCATCAATTGCAACCCCATTACAAAAAGAGTACCGCCGCCCCGCGGGTGATGTCAATTCATCCCCACCTCACTCACAGGACAGGCAGGAGTGCCTGTGCGACTTCACCGAATTCCCCGCCCCTCTTCGACGACGATGAACTGGTCGGCATCGACGCCCGGCAAGCGCTCGATGTGCCCGCTCGGCCAGCGCACTTCAATCTGATCGACACCTTTCGCCTGCCCGAGGCCAAAGTGCTGCCGCAGATCGCTCTGCGAAATATAGCTCGAACCGCTAAGAACCTCCCGCACCTGGCGGCGCCCGCCAGCGGTGACTGCGACGCGGGCGCCGATGGCGGACCGGTTCGAGCGCGTGCCCAGCAGCTTGACGCTCAGCCAATGATGGCCGCTGCGGTTTTGGTTGAGCAGCAGCGAAGGCGGTTCACTCATGTTCAGAATCAGGACGTCAACATTGCCGTCGTTGTTGAAGTCGCCGAAGGCGCAACCCCGGCTCGAGTGCGGCTCGAGCACGGGCGCCCCGCTCAGATCCGACACCTCTTCAAAAGACCCATTGCCCAGGTTTCGGTACACCACCCGGGGCGTTTTGAATTTGTACTCCGGATTGACTTTCTCGACTTCGGGATACACGGTGCCGGTGACGTGAAAGATGTCCAGCCAGCCGTCGTTGTCGAAGTCCGCAAAGTCCACACCCCAGCAGACGTATTTTGTGTTCACCGCCAGGCCGGCGGCAGAGGTAACGTCGTCGAAAAACTCGCCCAAGGAATTCCGGTAAAGGATGGGCGTGTCGCTGCTGAAGTGGGGGAGGAACAAATCCAGAAAGCCGTCGCCGTCGTAGTCGCCGACTCCCACTCCCATGTTGGCCTCTTCCTGCCCGTCGCCGCTGACGGCGCATCCGGCCTCCATACCCACTTCGGTAAACGTGCCGTCGCGGTTGTTCCGGTAGAGGAGATTAGGGGTCGAGTCGCAAGCAACGAACAGGTCGGGCCAGCCATCGTTGTTGTAGTCGAACGCCACCGCCGTCAGGCCGAAGCGGCGGCCCGCCTTCAGGATACCCGCCTTGGCGCTCACGTCCGTGAATGTCCCGTTGCCGTTGTTGTGATAAAGCGTGCAGGTCTCTTGCTGGAGTCCCAACGGGCCGCAATTGACAGGTACGTCCAGATACTTGCAGTACCGGCTGGAACCACCTACCGGCGTTTTCGCCAAGTCCATATCGATGTAACGGCTCACGAACAGGTCCAGGAAGCCGTCGCGGTCGTAATCCACGAAAGTGCAGCCGCTTCCAAAGCGAGTCCCGGACTCCCGCAGACCGGCCTTTCCGGTGACATCCGTGAACGTGCCATCGCCGTTGTTGTGGTAGAGGGCGTTCCGGCCGTAGTAGGTGAGGAATAGATCATCGTGGCCGTCGTTGTCGTAGTCGCCGACACAAACTCCATAGCACCACCCCGTTCGAGTGAGCCCCGCTTTCTCGGTAACGTCGGTGAAGGTGCCGTCGCGGTTATTGTGGTAGAGGCGGTTGGTAGGCTCCTGGCCGGGTGGAAACCCTTCCAAGCGAGTGCCGCTGGGGACAAGGACGTCCAGCCATCCGTCGTGATCGTAGTCGTAAAAGGCAATGCCGGGCCCGTTCGCTTCCACGATGTAGCGCTTGACGTATTCTTCGCCGTAAACAGTTGGAAAAGTTAAGCCGGCCCGCGGAGCAATATCCGTAAACGTGACCGGCCATGGCCTGCCCGAAAATTTCGGGCGTGGGGCAGGCCGGATGCCGCGCGACGCCATTCCTTGGCCACTCAGGCGTGCGCCCGCGGCACCGATCAACCCAGAGGCGGCTGCAGATCGAAGAAATGCCCTGCGGGTAATGTACATCTGGTTCCCAATAGAAGCTGTTACTCTGGCGGCGCGTCGGTCTGGGGCTGGGCGATATTGCCGAGAATGCCGGTGCGAATTCGTTGGCTGCGGCGGCGCACGTCGTCGTGAATCTCTCGATACGCAGCAAGCTCTTTCGCCGCTTCCTGGCCGCGTCCCAGGCGGCGATAGGCGAAAGATAGCTGGTAGTGAGCATTGGCGTCGGCGGGCTCGAATTTCACCGCCCGCTCCAGCGGCGCCACGGCTTCCTCAGGCCTCCCCGCAGAAACCAGCGACTTGCCCAGGCCTATGAGCGCATCCGCAAACTGAGGGTCGCCGCTTAATGCACGGGTGAAATGCTCGATGGCTTCATCCCACTGCCGGGCCTGGCGCGCCATTTCGCCCAGTTCGTACTCGGCTCCCGCGCTGCGGGGATGGAGTTTTAGCTCTTCTTCAAACTCCCGCCGCGCTGCGTCCAGAGTGTTGGAGCCACGCTCACCCGCCAGTAACAGCTCTCCAAGCTGGTAATGAACACCGCCCAAGGCCGGGTTGAGCGCCAACACCTTGCGGTACTCTTCGGCAGCCTCATTGAGCTTTCCCTGGATGACCAAAACCTCCGCGTTGAGCTGGTGTGCCTGGAAGGACTCGGGTGCGACCGTGAGAAGCCGCTGTGAAGCTTGCGTTGAAAGATCGGAGTAGACGTGGCTGCTCAGGTAGAGCAGGTCAGGGTCATCGGGAAAGTCCCTGTTCAACTGACGAACCAAGTCGACGGCCCGTCCCGCATCGTTCGCAAACATGGCGCAGCGTAGAGCCTGAGTGCCCATCAGGCGCTTCAGTTGGGTGTCCGGGGCGCGCGCGTAGTCCTTTTCAAGGTAGGGCATCGCCTCTTTGCAGCGGTCGCTCTGTGCCAGGCTCAGGCCGAGAAAGAAGTGAGCATTGAGCAATGCCGGTTTCAGCTTCAGCGCCTCGCGGGCCTGCTCCGCAGCATCCTCGAAGCGCCCTACCGAATAGTAAGCGCTCGCCAGGTTGGCATGAATCTCGCCGATCTTCGGCGCAATCCTCTCGAGCTTTTGAAGACTCTCGATGGCTCTTGGGTAGTCGTGCTTGCGCAACGCCTCCTCGGCTTCGGCGGCGATTCGAGCGTTATCCTCCTCACCGCCCGCGGATACCTGAGCGCGCCCTGGGCTGCGCGCAAGGGCAAGCACCACAAGAACGTAAAGCACGGACTCGATCAATCCGGAATGACCTGAGGCGGCGCCCTTCACGCTCTTCTGCCGCACCCTCCGACTTGCCAACATCACTCCTCCACTTCTCAGTATAGGATCGAAAAGCGGAACTCGCCGCTTTGTTTGCGATCTTTGCGCACTTTGCGTCTTTGCGCGAAGCCGTTTCTTTCCTCTACAGACCTGTCCGCGTCAGAGGTTACGCAACGGCAGGCCGGAGCGCTGCCTTCACGCTCGCGAGGGCCGCCGTCGCCGGCTCCAGCCCCGCCGAAGTAGCTTCCAACCGGATTTCGCCGGGCTCCTTTTGAGACTGCACGATGACCATGCACAGCCCGTTAAAGGCCCGGCGTTTCTGGGCCTTATCCGGCTCATGGCTGCTCGGGTCCCCGTTACCCACACCGATGATTCTTCCGCTGCCCGAAACATGAAACAGGATCTCGTTGTCGGCAACGGGAACCAGGCGGCCCTGGCTATCCAGCACCTGCACCTCGACCAGCGAAACGTCTTCGCCGTCCGCCTCGATCTGCGGCCGGTCCGGCCGCAGGAGTATCTTCGCCGGCCCGCCCGTCGTCTGGCGCTTATCCACCAATACTTGCTGGCCGCCTCTGTAGCCCCGGGCTTCAATCGTGCCGGGCTTGTACGGCACCTTCCACTCGACGTGCGAATTGCGGGCCACTTCCTTCGTTCCAAGACTCCTGCCGTTCAAGAACAGTTCGACTTTCTCGAGGTTACTGTGGCACCAGACGTCGATTTCCTGGCCCTCTTTGCCGGGCCAATTCCAGTGCGGGAACAAGCGCAGAACCGGCTTGTCGCTCCACCACGCCTGATAGTAATAGAACTCGTCCTTCGGGAAACCGCACATATCCAGGATCCCAAAATGGGAGTTGATGCAGGGCCACTCGTACGGCGTGGGTTCGCCCCGATAGTCAAAGCCGGTCCAGACGAATCCGCCCGACAAGAAGCGCCGCTCGGCGTAAATCTTCCACCACACCTCCGCCGTTTCCGCCCACTCGGGATGATTCACATCATAGGCGCTGACATACCCTTGCTCCTTGTCGTTCACGTAGATGCCGCGCGTCGAGACGGTGCTGCCGGTTTCCGTACCGATCGTCGGCTGCTTGGGAAATCGCTGATGAAACGCGTCGATCTCCGGGCCGTGCTTGTAATTGAAGCCCTGGACGTCCACCACCCCGGAGACGCCTTCGCCCCATCCGTCGTCCATGGCGGTAGTGACCGGGCGGCTCGGGTCGAGCCGGCGGGCCAGCCGCTTCATGGTGCTGACAATGCGCGCTCCACGGTCAGTGCCCTGCAACGGTTCCTCGTTGGCGAGCGACCAGATAATCACGCTCGGGTGGTTGCGGTCGCGGCGGATCATTCTCTCCAAATCGCCCAGGGCCTCCGCGTCCGACGACATTCTCCGCGTCTCGTCCATCACCAGCATCCCAAGCTGATCGCAGGCATCCAGCAGCTCCGGCGTAGGTGGATTGTGCGAGGTCCTGTAGCCATTCACGCCCATCTCTTTCAGCTTCTCGATGCGGTAGTACTGAATGCGGTCGGGCAGCGCAGAACCCACGCCGGCGTGGTCCTGATGGTTGCACGTTCCTTTAATCTTCACCGGCTTGCCATTCAGGAAAAATCCCTCGTCAGGGTCGAATTTAATCGTGCGGATGCCGAACGGAGTAGCGGATATGTCCGCGGTTGCCCCGCTATTCGCGTCCTGGAGAGTGCTCAATAACTGGTACAGATTCGGCTCCTCCAGCGACCAGAAGAGTGGATGCTCGACCGTAGTCTCGGCCGAGAGCATTAAGCTCGTCCCTGGATCGAGCCACATGGACTGCGTTTCCGCCCTGGCCACGACCTCACCCTTCTTGTCCACAATGCGTGAGACAAGATTGATCGTTCTCCTATTCGTACCCTGGTTTTCAACCTCCGTACTGATCAGGAGTCTCGCCACCGCGCCCTCAACTCGCGGCTGCACAAAGGCTCCCCACTGCACGATGTGGAGCGGATCGGTCTTGGTGAGCCAAACGTGGCGATAAATTCCTGCCCCCTCGTAGAACCATCCTTCTCCCTGGGTCGCGTCGACGCGGACGATCAAGATGTTCTTGGTCCCGTAATCGAGGAAGTCAGTCACATCATAGCTGAACGGAGCGTATCCGCTCATGTTCCGCCCTATGAACTGGCCGTTCAGGATCACTGTGCAGTCTCGGAAGACGCCGTCAAACTCGATGCGCAACCGCTTGCCGAGGTCGCTCGAGGGGATCTCGAATACGCGCCGGTACCAGCCGATGCTCGTTGCCGGGTAATTCCGATCCAGCGGTTTGAAGCCGTGATTAACCAGGCCAGGGTCATTCTGGAAATCCAACTCGACCGCCCAGTCGTGCGGCAGGTCAACGGCGCGCCACTTGCTTTCGTCGAACTTGCCCTGCAGGGACTCGACGAGGTCCCCGGTCTTGGAAAATATCCCGTCGCCATCGAAGCCGAAGTCTTGCGCCGGATCGCAAGCGTGCCCGAGATGGAAGCGCCATCCAAAATCCATCAAAAGCCGTTCGCGGGGGCTGGCGTTTTCCGGCGGCGGGAGCGCCGGACTGGAACCGGTGACCGCCGCGACGGTGACCGGGATAGCCGCAGACGCACTTGTCAAACCCGCTGAAACCGCCACGCCGCTCTTCAATACCTCACGCCTTGTCCATTTGCGCATCGCTCCACCTCCAACGTCCACGCAGCGCTGACCTTCAGGCCAGCACCCGAGTCCGGCGGCGAGTATTATACGCCGCAACCGACGATTTCAAATGGCAAATGGCAAAGAGCAAAATTCAAATGGTTGTCTATTTGCCATTTGAATCGAATTTCGATCAGAGGGCCGTCAGAATCGCACCTCGATATCCATAGGCTCTTTCCGTAAGGGCACCTGGATGCGCCCCTGCCGCGCATCGAAGTCCGGCCAAGACCGTCCATCGATCTCCACGGACTTCAGCGCTTGTCCCTGCGGCGTTCGCACCACCAGCCAAGCCGTCTTGTACGGGCTCCTGGTCGGCAGGTGGACATTGATGCTGACGCCGTTCTTCTTCCCCTCCATGCGGTAGCTCACCGGACCAAAATAGCTGGCAAGGTTTCGCACCTCGATCTTCTGACCCGCGTCCAGCCACCGCCTCGGCGTGCCGGCCGCCAGCCACAATGCGTCGGAGTCCTCACGCACCAACAAGTCCCTGAGCCGATTGACGAACTTCGCCTCATCAGGAACCTTGTAAAACGGGCCGCTCGGTGATTGCCACTGGCGAAACTCTTCGGTGAATACATTCACACTCGGGTAATAACAGGCAACGAAATCGTTATAAAGGTTACGGATGGCGGCGGGGATTTCATTGCGCCGGAGATAAACCAGAATGGGGTTCTGAAGGTTGGCCTGAAATACCATGCCGCCCCGGCTGAACCAATACTTATCGTCTACCCAGCCGTGCACAAACAGCCCCAGCGAAGTGGACATCGTCGCGTTATCCTCCCAGTCATCCAGAACTGCGTTCGCAAAAGGCCCGTCCGGCGGCACAATGCCCATGGAGATCAAAATCATCGCTCCATACAGCACTTCGCGCGTCGCCGAAAGCCGGTAAGTGGGCAAAACTTTCTGCGGATAACGCGAATAGTACGCCACGCGTAGAGGCCCGAAAAGCCGGATGCGTTGATAGGGCCGCGTGGGCGCATAGGGGACGTAGGTGTTATCGCGCAACCGCACCACAGGTGAAATCTGAGAAGCGCGTGTTACCGCCGCGCGCAAATCCTGCGCGTAGGAGGCGGCCTCTTGCACATAATGGGACGCGGCGGAATCGCCGATTTCAGCCAGCGCCTCCCCCAAGCGTGTCGCGCCTGCCGAGGCGAAGGCGTTCACGGAAAACCAGTGCCCCCAGTCGTCGTTGTCTTCCAGGTGTCCGGCGGGAAGCAATCCGTGCTCCGGGACGGGTTCTCCGCGATCCGTAAGCTTGGTGTACGCCCGCTCTGCGAATACCCAATCGGCCGCCCGTTTCATGCTGGGGGCGACGCGGCGCAGCCACTCTTTGTCGCGCGTGAAGAAGTAATGTTCACCCAGCGCCCAAAGCACGACGCCGTGGTCGAGGTTGTACTCGGCAGCCGTGTAGTCGTAGTCCTGATCGACGCGCGCACCGTGGTAAACGTCGCGCTGATCTCCCGGATACGTGCCCGCAAAAGGTTTCGATCCCTGTAAGCGCACAAACGTCTCGAGATACTCTGCAGCGAGGGCGTGGTTCCCCAAGGCATCAAGCATGACGCACTGAAATGCCGCCTCGTTGTCAAAAACCCGGTAGCCATAACTCGCGGCCGGCACCATATAAAGGCCGCTCTTCGGATCTTTCGTGGCGCTGATGCGAATATGCGGAATGACGGCCCGGGCAAAATCCATGAAGTGCTTTTCCGGCACGCTGAAGGGAATCGAGTTGGCCGTAGCGGCGCGCCAATAGTTCAACACCTTGGCTCGTTCTTGGTCGAACTCTAAGCCGGCCAGGCGGGCGCGCTCTTGCGGTGAGAGCCGGGGAATGAAGGGGAGGGAGAAAAAGATGGTTTGGGACTCCCCTGCCCGCAGTGGGACTGCCACATGAATCCCCGGCAGTGTCTTCGCACCCTCGTTAAGTCTGGCGACAGCAGGCTTCGCCGAATCCGGCAAACGAACTCGCGCACGAACCAGGTCCCCGCCCGCCGCCACCAGTTCTCCATTGCGAAAAGAAAGCTCCTCGGCAGGGTCCAGTGCGAGCCACAAGTGAGCAGCGGTTGCTGCGCCGCCGGGATTCTCCACTTTGACCTTCAACATCAGGACCGCGGGTGTCTGTTCGTTGCGTTGCGGATCGTCCGGCCCCAGCGGCCCGGAAAGCAGTGTAGCAAAACCCTCTTCGGTATAATTCAACTTGTCTTTTGTCCAGCGAGCCGTGGCGAGGGGAAGATAATTCTCCAGCACCGTGAGTGTCGAATCCTTGGCGGCGGGGCGAAAGTCAGGAGTCGCACCCGTGCCGAGGCGCCAGGAGATGCGGTCACCGTTCCATTCCAGGCGCGTCAATTCCCTCCCCATGGCTTTCGTCTCGGACTTACTGATGGCGATATTGCCTCCCCACTCGAACGCAAACTTCTGCCAACTCGCGTCGGCGGCCATCGGCAGGTACAGTCGCCCACCCTGTCGCTCGACCGGATCGAGGGCGGGAATTTCTTTTGACGCTCTTTCGTAAGTCTGCTCGGGCTCGATCGCCAACTTTTCGCGAATCTTCTCGCCGTGCCTCACCATCAAGGGGGAAAACTCGCGCGGGTCGGAGGCCAGGGTCACACAAGCCTTAAAATCCGGAACGTACACCGGCCCTTTCTGCACGTCCGGCACCGCAAAGGAAAACGTGCGCTCTGCCGCGTCCACAGTCACGATCGTCGTATCGTCCGATCCGGGAAGATCCGGCTGCGCGGCCGCCAAGTTCACCAACAGGCCCTTCGCAGGTCCGCGTGTTGTAAGGTGGAATTGATCTCCCGCCGCCGTGTCCCCGGCTGCGGCATTCCACACTCGCACCGCTTCGAGCCGGCCGTTGTAGATCCGCACTTTCCCGTCCCAGGTGCGTTCCACGGTCTCGCCAATTCCTAATTGGAGCCGCAACTCCACAGGCTTCTCTTGGGACCCCGTGAGGACCTCCACCTTCTCCAACTGGGGATTCGAGGCAAACACCAAGCGGATTTTGAGCGTCCGCCGGTAGGTCAAGCCGGGCAGGTTGCCGGCCCTGGGATTTTCGCCTACGGAAAGCGGCAGAAAGGTGTAACTGCAAATCGCTCCCTGGCAGTCCATTTTCGTTGCAGCCTTCAGCCACCGCCCTTGCCAGGGATCGTCGACAGGGTCTTCGATGGTGGGCATCTCCGGAGGGGGATACGGCCAGTTGCGGAACCAGTACTCCGCCGTGGCAGGCTGGACTTCCTGGCCGGCGCGAAATTGAACGCGCAGTTCCTTAATATCGCGCTCCTCAGCCCATTGCAGGCCGTAGACGTAGCGGCCATCTGCCGACTCCTCCGCTTCACCTCCTGCCTGTTCGGCCTCTCGGTAGTCGAACTCGAGCGGCGAAGTGTGCCGATCCGTCATGCAGCAGCGGCGAGCGAAAGGAGCGATATCGAAGTCGGTTGCGGAGGCGCGAACGCCCGGCCCGAGACTGGTGATGATCCAGCATGCGGCCAGCAACCAGGTACGCTTCATCGTATTCTCCTCCCCCCCGGATACCCCCCTTTGCGGCTCGCTTATTCTACATGGGTTTCAAATCTGGAATCCGGAATCCGCCATCAGAAACTGCCGCGAGGTGCGCGTGGAGTGCCGAAGGCTATGGAGTGCGGCAGCTTGCTGCCGCTTTCTTCCGCCGAGCTTGCTCGGCGGACTCTACGACCCGGGAACCCACGTCCAGCAAGCTGGCCGTGGAAAAGCGGCAGCAAGCTGCCGCACTCCAAAGCTTCGCTATCGGGAGTTTCCGCGGCCGACGGCGTGAAGCACAAGGTCGGCAAGAGCCCGGATAAATGTGGGCGATTCATTCAAACCTTGCGTGACATGAAATTGCTGGATCGAGAGACGTTCGGCGAATTCGCGGGCTTCGATATTGATTTCGTACAGCGTTTCAACGTGGTCGGAAACGAAGGAAATCGGCACCACGAGAACTCGCTCGCTGTGACTTGACGCAAGCGTCTGGAGGGCTTCGTGAAGTGAAGGCCCCAGCCACCGCCCCGGACCGGAGCGGCTCTGGTAGCAGATGCTGTGCGGGTTCGGCCACGCGCCCCGTTCCCTGACCAATCGTACGGTGGCCTCAATCTGGGTTTGGTACGGATCGCCGGCCTTGATGACGCTCTCCGGCACACCGTGCGCGCTGAACAGCAAATGCACATCGGAAGGCAGGCGCAAGGCCGAACCGTTCGTTTTACGAAATTCCGCGAGACCTTCGTTGATCCGCTCGGCGAGCGCTTCAAGGTAAATCGGATGAGTGTGATAATCGCGCACGATTCTCACATCGACGGCTTGGCTGCGCGGGAATTTGCGCTCCCACTCGTGCAGGCTGCTGCCCGTGGTCACCACCGAGTATTGAGGGTACAAAGGCAGCAGCACGAGCGTCTGGAATTGGTCACTCAGGACTTGCTGTACCGCCTCTTCAGTAAGCGGGTGCCAGTAACGCATGGCGACGAAGACGCGCGCCTCGAGAGTCTTGCACAACTCGCTCTCCAGCCGGCTTGCCTGGAGCTCCGTCAGTTCCCGGATGGGAGACTTGCCCCCAATCTGCGCGTAGTGATCTTGAACTCGCCGGGCCCGCCGCGACGACACTAGCCGGGCCAGCGGCTCGCGCGCCAGCCGGGCAAACGGAAAGTCAATGATGTCGGGATCGCAAAAGAGGTTATAGAGGAAAGGCTCAACCGCCTCCAGCGAGTCCGGCCCGCCCAATTGAAATGCGACTACCCCTACCTTGTTAACGTTAACTGGATTCACTCTGCGCCCTTGGTTCCTATCTTGTATTATCCTATACGGTGGTGCAGAACCGCAACCACCAGGCTGTTGGGTAGTGTCTCAGTTTGAAACAGAGGCGGCTTGACCAAGCTGCGGAGAAAGGCTATCTGTCATCCTGAGCGGAGCGTTGGGGAACCCATGACAAATCAATCCAATCAGAGTGAGGCTCGTTTTCGCGGCCAGGTAGCTTTGGTCGTGGGTGGCGCGCAAGGGATCGGCAAAGCAATCGCGCGAAGATTGGCTCGCGAGGGCGCAGCAGTGGTGATCGCAGACGTCGACAAAGAAATGATGGCCCGTACTGTCTCCGAAATCTCGGTGGAGGGCTGGAATGTTCGTGGGCTATTCTGCAACGTGCTCAAGCCACGCCAAGTGGAGAAGATGGTGGGGAAAGTGATTGATCAGTTCAAGCAGATCGACGTGCTGATGTACGTGGCGGGCGTAGGTAAAGGGGTCGCCTTCCTCGACACCGACGAGAAACTCTGGGACTGGACGCTCGATACCAATCTCAAGGGAGCCTTCCTGGTTTCGCGCGCCGTCGTACCGCACATGATTAGGCAGCGACGCGGCAAGCTTGTATTTATGGCGTCCACGAATGCCTGGGATGCGGAAGCGGAGCTTGCACCCTACAACGCTTCCAAGGCGGGCATCTTTCTCTTGGCTAAAACGTTGGCTCGTGAGTTGGGCCATTACGGAATTAACTCAAACGCCCTTGGCCCGGGCCTGATTCGTACGCGGCTGTCGGAACCCTTCTTGGCGGATCCGAAGTTCATGAAAAAATACGAAGCGCTTATTCCGGTGGGTAGAGTCGGAACGCCGGAAGACGTCGCCGGGCCTGCCGCTTTCCTGGCATCGCGCGACGCGGACTATGTGAACGGAGTGCTGCTCTTTGTGGATGGGGGCCAATTGGCGTGAAAATTACCCTGTTAGAGGCGAGTGGGCACGGGTAAACGGGACGACCCTCTCCCCGAGGGAGACTGCGTGACAATTCCTTTTGCATGTCATTCCGAGGAGTACCCATGGGCTTGCAGCCCGCCCGAGTGAATGAGAGATGGCCTCAATGGGCGTGGTAATGTCCGTGCCCTCGCGCAATGACTAGTAACTCAGCAGCGAGCGGCGCAGGTAGTCGATGATGACCGCTTCCTTGCCCACCTGCGCAAAGTAGGCCACCTGGTCATAACCCGTCGTGCTTCTCCCCGCGCCTCAGTGAGGTGGCGGCAACTCGCTGCCGCTGTGGTCTGAACGGCGAGTGCAAACTCTGTTTTGCGCCACCCGCCTCGCCCCGCTCCCCGCCCGCCCTCCTAATCTCACCGCTCGATTTTTTGGGCTTGACGGGTGGCACTTGCTAGGCTAGAATGCTGGAGGCAGGGCAGCCCTGCGCCCGGTCCGGCTCACAAGCATGCTAAGTTCCGGCAAGGGAACAAAGCGAGAATGTCTATGAAAACAAAGGATCGGTCCAGAAATCTACCACCCCTGGCCCCTCCTTGTCCAAGGAGGGGGAACTTCAATCTCCCCTCCTCGGATGAGGAGGGGTGGGGGTGGTGGGACTTTGCGTCCTTGGCGTTCTTTGCGCCTTGGCGTGAAACCGGTTTCTTAATGTCGAAAACGACGGAACAAAGCGAGAATGTCTATGAAAACAAAGGATCGTCGATGTTGAAGATGCGCTTTTTGCTTGCCATTGCCGTCTTCACCCCGTTGACCCTTGGGGCCTTCCTCGCGCCGCGTGCGGTTGTTCGCTTTGCCGGGTATTTGGGAGGGCGTCAGAAGGACTCGCCGAACGCCATCGCTTTGGATCGAGAGGGATACATTTACGTCGTGGGGCAGACGGATTCTCCGGACTTCCCGTCCACCTCTCGAGCCCTCAGGCCGCGCTCAGGCGTGAACAATGATGACTGGGTCGGCTTCGCCGCGAAAATAAGTCCGGGCGCGGGGCGAGTTGTCTACTCGACCTTCATCGGCGGAAGCTATCGGACGGTTGTCAATGCGGTTGCAGTGGATCAGTCTGGAGACGCCTTTGTGGCTGGGACCACATGCTCCTCCAATTTTCCTGCCACGGCGAACGCCTTCCAAGCGCGCGCTCCGGGAGGCGGAAAGGGGGTCGAGGGATGCGACGCCTTCGTGGCCAAACTCGATCCCGCCGGTTCGCGGTACCTCTACGCCACCTATCTTGGCGGCTCTGGGCCAGATACGGCCACCTCGCTTTGGGTTGATCCTAACGGCAACGCTTGGGTGGCCGGATTCACCTCCTCGCCGGACTTTCCCGTCACGCCGGACGCAATGGCGACACATCTCAAGGGTGCAAAGGATGGGTTCCTGGCTGAGCTCGACCCGAAGGGTGAACACCTTTTGTACGGCACCTACGTAGGAGGAGCCGGAGGCGACTCAATTCAATCCATCGCCGACAGCGGAGACGGCATTCTCTATCTGGCTGGAATGTCGAATTCCGCAGATTTCTTAACATCAGGCAAGATCGAGGACTCTGAGGGGTTCGTCCTTCCCTTCTCGCTCGACCATCGGTCCCGGGCCGGGCCGGTTTTGCCCCTTGGGGGTGCGGGATATTCAACGGCGTCGGCAATCGCTATCGGGGCAAACGGAGACGTCTATCTTGCAGGGACGACGGCATCCCGAGATTTCCTCACCACTGCCGATGCATTCGAGCGTCGCCTGGCAGGCCGCACGGAAGCATTCTGGGCCAGGCTCCGGCGAGACAAGCAGTCCGGGCGCCTGCGCGTCCTGTACGCGACGCTGGTGGGAGGCTCGCAGGGTACGTCAGGGGATGCGATTACCGTGGACCGGAATGGCTCGGTGATGGTTGCAGGACGCACCACTTCGGCCGATTTCCCGGTGACCGCCACGGCGCTAACGCCAAAACTAGGCCGGTCTGAGGATGGATATATTGTCCGATTCTCCCCCGCCCCCCCTCGCCTCGACTTCGCCACCTTCCTCGCCGGAGGCTCCGCCGAAACTTATTTGAATGAGGGAGTCAAAGGCCTCGCCACCGATGAACGGGGAAACCTCTACGTCGCCGCGACGGTCAACGAGCCCGCTTTTTCCGGAACACCCTGCGCCTTGGCGCCCCGCCCCGCAGGCAACACCGAAGTGTTTCTCCTCGAGCTCACTTTCGCTGAACACTAATGGCCGCCGGCCTTGGAAAGCGCGCCTACGCATGTCAAAAGTTTTTGCCCTGCAAGCAAGTCCAAGCCATGGCGAGATAAACCGGCCGATGCGACCCTTGCCGCCAAGCGCCGGTAGGTGTACGATGCGTGTCGGAGATAGAGTTGGAGTTGAGTAATCCGAGATAAGAGGTCGTCATCATGATTGCCCGCTTGCGCATTCCCGCCCTATTTGCGGCAGCGTGTTTATTGGCCGTGTCCGCGCTCGCCCAGTTTTCAACAACCGCGGATCCCCTCGCACCCGGACTCGGGGACAGCAATGTTTTCAATTTTCAACAATGGCCCGTGGCGGGCCAGGTGAAGACACTTCGGGGCGACCCGGTGGTTCATGCCAGGGTCGAGGTGGCGCCGACGAACACCGGGGCTGAGTTCCGAGTTTTGATGACCGACATGCAGGGCAAGTTTAATACCTTGTACATGCTGAAAACGGCGATGGATTCGGTGAAGGACTTTTCCTTCGAGGTTACTGTCACTAAGAAAGGATTCCTCAAAGCTCACTCAGTCATTGAATTCAGCGGCTCAAGCAAGGCTTGGGTGATTCCCGTCACCCTTCGTACACCCGTAGAGGACCCGGACCTGCTCCCCCAAGCCGACCTGATATCAGGGCTGGCGCCGAAGCTGAGCAAGCTGAAGGCCTCAGACGGGCTCTCGGCAGCCGGAGAGAAGGACTATGCGCGCGGCGTGGCGGAGTTCGTGGAGATGAAAAAGCCGGAGCGGGCATTGACCTACTTCACCAAGGTGACCCGCCGGGATCCCTCCTGTCTGTCCTGCAAAACCATGCTTGGACTGGCTGAGCTCGCCTCCAGTGATTGGGACGGAGCCCTGCGCAGCTTCGTCGAAGTCTGCCAGAAGATGCTGCCGGACGGGAGCCCGGGACGGCCGGAACCCTTCGTCGCCTTGGGAGTGATGCAGAGCTGGCAGTATGAGCCGAAAGAAGCGGCAGGGTATTTCGTTACGGCGCTCAAGTTCGCGCCCCAGGACGCCCTCGCCCTTCAGGAACTGGGCCGCTCGCAGTTGCTGATTCAGAATTGGCTGTCGGCGGTCGAATATCTGGGCAAGGCCCTGGCGGCCGGCGCTAATCCTGAGGTGCGTCTGCTGTACGTCGAGGCTCTGCTGGGCGCGGGCCAATACCAGGCAGCGAATACGGAGATGGCCCGGTACCTTAACAGGCGCGACGTGAAAACCATGCCATTACGCGTCCGCCAGCTATGGGCGGAGGTTGAAAATCGGAAGAAGATTGACGCAGTTTACGCCAAGGCGAAGAGCGCTCCGCGGCTCGACTATCTCCGCCACCCTCCTCTTGATCTCGAGGGATTAGAGCCTGCCACCGACCAGAAGCCTTTGGAGTCCGTCCTCAAAGCCGTGGGCCAGAACGTGGCGGAAGCGTTTGCCAAACTCCCCAACACAAGTTCGCTGGAAGAGATTCACCAGGAAAAGCTGGTGCACAAGCAAAAGGTGGGCGCCACGCTGGATCAGAAGTTCCGCTATCTGTGCTTCACTCCGGACGAAGACTTTGGCCCGGGCTTCAATGAGTTTCGTGCCGATCAATCCGGACTGCAAGCTGCACCGAAGGGCCTGGGCGAAGGGTTCATGCTCACTTCAGGGTTCGCCTCAGCCTCGCTCGTTTTCCATCCCATGTATCAGCCGCAATCTGACTTTCATTATCTTGGGCGGCAGAAAGTGAACGGCCATGATAACTACCTGGTTGCCTTCGCCCAGCAACCCGCCAAGGCGCGATTGAACGGGACATTCAAGTCCGGGGGGGTTAGTTTGACCACCTTCACTCAGGGTTTGGCCTGGATTGATTGTCACAACTATCAAATTACCCGGCTCCGAACTGACCTGCTGAGGCCCTTGCCGGAAGTCAAACTGGAAGGTCAAACCACCGAGATCGCGTACGCTGAAGTGCACTTCAAAGGCATGCCGGAAGGATTCTGGGTACCCAGGCAAGTCACCGTGACCGTCGATTGGAACGGCAAACATCTCCGCAACGAGCACCACTACTCCGAGTTCAAGCTCTTCCAGGTGGAGGCCACCGAGAAGCAAGGAAAACCCAAAGAGCTTAGCCAAAAGAAACAGTAGAACTCGCGCCGGAGGTAATGTCGAGTAATCCGATGTGCTGGGGGCTCGTCATGATGAAGCTGATTTTGCGCATTCACGTCCTCTTTGCTGCCGCGTTTCTGCTGGGGGGATCCGCGCTCGCGCAGGTTGTTGGCCCCGCCGCGACGCCTGCCCAGGGCTTGAATCTGTACAACATGTGGTTCATTCAGGGCAGGGTGAAGACGCTCCAGGGTGATCCAGTCGGAGGCGCGAAAGTTTCGATCGTGCCCGTGAACGTCTCTGCCTCACCGCGAAGCCTGTTGACGGACCCCCAAGGAGAGTTCCGGACCGACTACTCGCTAAATCTCGAGGGTGTCAAAGGATTCACCATCGACCTGAAGGTGGTCAAGAAAGGATACCTCCGGGCTCACGCGATCATAACGTTTGAAGAATCAGGAAAGACCTGGGTGATTCCCGTTACTCTGCGAGAAGCGCCGGAGGATCCCAACCTGCTCCCACAGGCCGACCTGATCGCAGGGCTGGCGCCGAGGTTAAAAAAGCTCACGGCCGCCGACGGGCTCTCGGCTGCCGGGGAAAAGGACTATGCGCGCGGGGTGACGGAGTTCCTGGAAAAGCGAAGTTCCGAGCGGGCCGTGCCGTTCTTTACCAAGGTGATTCACCAGGATGCTTCCTGCCTGCCTTGCCGCACCATGTTGGCGGTTGCCGAACTCGACTCGGGAGATTGGGAAGGCGCCTACCGCAATCTCGCCGACGTGTTCGACAAGATCATGGCAGACCACAGCCTGGGACGCCCGGAGCCCCTGGTGGCCTTGGGAACGATGGAGAGCTGGAAGCACAATCCCAAGAACGCGGCCGCCTATCTTCTTGAGGCGCTCAAATATGCCCCTCAAGATGTGCTCGCGCTTCAGGAACTGGGCCGCTCGCAGTTGCTGCTTCGGAATTGGCCCGCTGCCGATGACTTTCTCGGCAAAGCCCTGGCGGCCGGCGCCAAACCCGAAATATGTCTTTTGCGCATCGAGGCCCTGTTGGGGGAGGATCAATTCCAGGCAGCGGACCAGGAGATGGCTCGTTACCTCGAAGGCCGTGATGTAAAGAAGATGCCCCTTGCGGTGCGTGCCCTATGGATGAAGATTGATAATCGCAAGAAGATCGAAGCAGACTACGGAAAGGGCAAGTCCAAGGGCGAGGAAGCGCTCGACTACCTCCACCATCCTCCGCTCGAAATGGAGGGTCTGCAGCCCGCAACCGACCAGACACAGTTGGATCCCATCCTCAGCGCCGTCGGGAAGACCGTGGCGGAGTCTTTCGTCAATTTCCCGAACACGAGTTCGCTGGAGCAGATTCACCAGGAAAAGCTCCAGCGCAAGAGAAAGACACCCGACACACTCGATCAGAAGTTTCGTTACTTGTGCTTCGCCCCGGTCCAGTCCTGGGGGCCGGGCTTCGATGAGTACCGTACTGATTTGTTTGGAAGGCAAAAGACACCCGAGGGTCTCGCGGACGGGTTCATGCTCACCTCGGGATTTGCCTCGGCGGCGCTTGTCTTCCATCCCCAGTACCAATCGCAAGCAGAGTTCCGCTTCCTCGGCCGGCAGAAGATCAACGGCCGGGAAACCTATTTGGTGGCCTATGCCCAGCGACCGACAAAAGCGCTATTGACCGGCGCCTTCAAATCCGGTGATACCTCCGTGACGACTTTCTCCCAGGGCTTGGCCTGGATCGACTCACAGACCTACCAGATCACCCGCCTCCGCAGCGACCTGCTGAAGCCTGTGCAGGAACTCAATTTGCAACGCGAAACAACGGAAATCGCTTATGGCGAAGTTCACTTTAAAGACAAGGCCGCGGTATTCTGGGTTCCGCAGCAAGTCACCGTCACCGTCGACTGGAGCAGCAGACACCTCCGCAACCAGCATCATTACTCGGATTTCAAACTCTTCCACGTGGACGCCACCGAGAAAGTCGGAGCGCCCAAGGAGGTCGCGCGCCCTTCCAACTAGTGCGGCACCCCACCGAGTGGCGCCGGCTTAAAGTGGAGAAGGACTCGCAAGGACACATCGGTTACGTTCACCTGCGCGCCATGGGCTCCGGCGATATCGAGCAGTGGGCGCGTGAGTTCTATCCCGTCTTCGATCGCCAGGGGCTCATCATCGACGTGCGCCATAACGGCGGGGGCAACATCGATTCCTGGCTGCTATCGAAACTCCAGCGCCAGGCGTGGTTTTATTGGCAGCCTCGCGTTGGCAATCCCACCTGGAATATGCAGTACGCCTTCCGCGGCCACATGGTGGTGCTCTGCGATCGTTTGACCGCGTCCGACGGCGAGGCCTTCACCGAAGGCTTTCGACGCCTCGCTCTGGGCAAGGTGATCGGGGTGCGCACCTGGGGTGGCGAGATCTGGCTCTCGGCGAGCAATCGGCTTGCCGACAGCGGGATCGCCACGGCCGCCGAGACGGGTGTCTACGGACCGGAAGGTAAATGGCTGATCGAAGGGCACGGGGTGGACCCGGACATAGTGGTCGATGACCTACCTCATGCGACCTTCGAGGGCAGTGACGCGCAGCTTGACGCCGCCCTTAAACTCCTCCAAGAAGAGATCCGCAAGGATCCGCGGCCGGTGCCGAAGGCTCCGCCTTACCCGAATAAGGCGTTCAAGTACGGGGAGTAACAAAAGGCGATGGTAGCCCTCTCCCTTGGGGAGAGGGTGTCCTGCGACGGCGTATTCTTCAGCCGTCGCAGGACGGGTAAGGGGGTCCTGGCTCTTCGCGCTCCGGTGATTGGAGCGCAATAGGCTGTGTTTGCTTCTCGATCAAACCTTAGTTGCCCGACTTTTCAGTGAAGCAGGGCAGGTCTTCATCTGCAACTCCGTCAGGGACGAGCGTTCCATCAACCAAGCGCCAGTGGTTTTCCTTCAACACATCCGATCCCTTCTCGAGCTGGAACTCGATCGTTTTCGTAGTTGTCACGCGATCGACGACAAGCTTGAGAACCTTGGGCTGATTGCTGGAAAACAGCCCTTCCAGCTCTTTCGGGCTCTTCCCTGTGGGATCGACTCCGTTCACCGAGAGGATGACATCAGCCGAGTGGATACCAGCTCGGGTTGCATTTGACTGCTCAAGACCACCAACAGCTATACGAGGCGGCTGGGCGAGGACGAAGATCTCAAACCCTCCGTAGTAGAGGTTGGTATTCAGCGGATAGTGGAGAGGGAACACGCGACCAGCGATCGGCTTCTCTTCGATTTCCGTCATCCTCTTAACTTCCGCTTCAGTAGTATCAAGAGGCACAAGAAACGGTCCCGCTTGCTTCATTCCCCCACCAGCAATGATAGCTGAGTACCTCCGTCGCGGAACGACCACTTCGAATTCCTTTCCGTCGCGCCAAACCCTGAGCACCACATTGCCAGGCTGGTCCGAGCGAATCAGTGCCGCCACCTGACGTAGCGCCATTCCCTTCACATCCTTGCCATTGACGGCCAACAGGCGATCCCCTGCCCTTAAACCCGCCGATTGCGCAGGAGAGTTCGATCCTAAGCGGCCGATGAAGATAGGGCAGTCTTTCTTCGTACCCGTAATGATGGGTGCACCGATCGAATAAAGGTCCTGAGAAGTCTGCGCGGAAACGCGGGGGAATCCCACGACCAAGCACATAACGAAGACAAGCGAGGTCAGTAGCCAACGCAAGCGGGTTTTCACCTATCGTGCCTCCTTAGCCAGAATTTCCTTTTTTTGGCGACTTCAAGCAGGGAATGCAACGCTTTGTTCACCGCCTCGGAGTTTGGGAAAGCGGCTGAGATATCGGGGTCCAGCACCACGACGTTTGAGCTTGCTTCAACCCGAGCATAGTATCTTCCTCGCTCGAGCTTCTCAAAATCGGATCGCGTGTACTCCGCCCGAAGTTGATCGGGACGCGACTTAGCCCTCTTCATAGATTTCTCTCTCATGAGGTGTTGTCTTCCGAGTGGTCATGGGTCTTCGACCCACCCAAAGGAACGAAAACCACAGACATCGTCACCCCCGCGAAACTTGTCCTCCGCGAAGGCGGGGGAGCGGGGGTCCATCGTAAGTCCCACGGATTCCCGCTTGCGCGGGAATGACGTGTCTTTCGACAGAGCGCTGATAATCCGGACTGTTTCACTTCGCTACTTCTTCGCCGCCAACTCATGCAGGTGTTTGCGTAACTCGATGGAGTCCGGCGCGGTGGGATCGAGCTGCAGGTAGGTCTCATATTCCTGCCGGGCACGGGCTTTATCTCCGGCTGCCTCGAGGGCCACGCCAAAATTGTAATGAGTAATAGGCTCGGCCGGCTCAAGCCGGAGAGCTTCCTCGTACTCCTGGATGGCTGGATTGAATTGGCGCGTCTTCAGCAAGCTGTTGGCAAGATCGACGTGCGCCACGGCGTCCTTGGGGTTCAGGCGGAGGTACTCGCGGTAATGGGCGATAGCATCGGCGAGCTTGCCTGTGTGCGCAAAGGCGTCCGCCAGCGCCAGCCGCGCCTCCCCATATTCGGGCTTGTCTCGCAAGGCTTCCTGGAGCTCCTTGATTCCCTCCTCCGCCTTGTCCATGCGCAGCCAGGCGCTGGCGAGCGCGAAATGGGCTTCGGGGCTGTTGGGGGTGATATGCAGAACCGCTTGCGCTTCCTCCGCTGAGCCTGCCGGGTCGTTCATGTGGCTAAGCGCGATGGATAGATTCAGGTGCGCGTCAGACCAGTCGGGGCGTGCCTTAATCGCTTCGCGGAACGCCTGCGAAGCGCCCTGCCAGTCCGCCAGTTGCTCGAGGGCCAGCCCCAGATTCTCCTGCGCCTGGGGGTCGTTGCGGCGCGACAGGCTGGTTCGGAAAGCCTGCACCGCACCCTTGTAATCACCCTTATTGTAAAGAGCGTTGCCCAAATCGATTTGATAACCGGCAAAGCTCGGGTCGAGCTGAGCCGCCTGCTCGCTCTCGCTGGCCGACCCGGCCGCGTCCCCCGCCTGGCGCAGGGCGCCGGCGAGGCGGGAGTGGAGCGTCGGATCGTCAGGCCGAAACTTCAGCCCGTCCCGGTAAGTGGGTATGGCCAACTCGTAGTTCTTGTCGGCAACCAGCATATCGCCCAGCGCCACCAAGGCTTCCGGATAGTCGGCACGCAACTGGACCGCGCGGTTCAGTTCCGCCTCCGCCTCGCGCGTGTGTCCGGACGCCTTGAGTGCCATGGCGTAGGTGTAGTGCAATTCGGGACTGTCGGGCCGCATCCCCAGCGCCACCCGGTATTCACCCAGCGAGTTGTCCCAATCGCCGGCAGCTTGATAAGCGTTGGCTAAATGCAGATGGGCGTCGGCATCGCCGGGACGCAGCCGAACTTCCTCGCGGTATTCCTGCACGAAGCCCGCGAGATCGCCCGCCGATTGAAAAGTCTCCGCCAGGTTACGATGGTAATCCGCGTTGTCTTTGGCCAGATCCAC
>Ga0187864_10001321_pt1 | contig 24327 bp, 30 predicted proteins | sample June2016WEW_11_4_FD_132985 | JGI IMG/M metagenome (GOLD analysis project Ga0187864, IMG submission 132985) | Peatland microbial communities from SPRUCE experiment site at the Marcell Experimental Forest, Minnesota, USA - June2016WEW_11_40 | ecosystem: Environmental > Terrestrial > Soil >...
AACAGCGCCATCCGGTTCAAAGCTTTGATGCTTCCCCCTGTCGAGGGGGCGGGCATGGCCGAGGATGCGGAGGTCCGGGAACTGATGAAGTGGAAGGGCGTGGCGTACATCCATGTAAATGAGCTTGCGGGGTTGTTCTGCCGGGAACTCTTTGTAGCCCCGGCCGACGACGTGTGGGTGATGTTCATGAGGAGACTGCCAGCCGTGAGGACGTCACTGCTCAATGATACAACCTGTCCTTCGCCTAGTGGAGAACTGAATGGAGGCACCGTCTCCTTCAGGCCCGAGGACTTCCCCATGATAGAAAGGATCTCCTGCGTGGACATCCGCCGGGAAGAACTGGAGACCTTCAGATCCTTCTCCCTGGATAAGGATCTTTGGATCGCGGATCATAGGCCTTTCAAGTTCGTCAAGCATCCTCTGGTCTCAGCCGCCATGATTCTGGAGACATTCATGGAAGGCGCCCGGATCCTGTATCCCCACCTGAAGGTGCGAGGAGTCCGCCAGATGCAACTCATGGACATGATCCAATGTCCTCCCGGGGTTCCACGGTCTTCCAGGATCTCCTGCCGCCGGGTCGGCGCCGGTCTTCGGGAGGTATTCTGCGAGGTCTCTCTCGCAACACAGGAGATCTCCCCCGCCGGGAGATTGACCGACCGCTTCATCCCGCACTGCAAGGGCCAAGTGATCCTCGATGCCGGGGATGGCGGAGGAGGATATCCCGGGGAGGGGTGCCGGGATTTTCCTGTCCGGCTGAACGAACTGCGGACGAGGCCTATGGGTCATAGAAAAGTGCTTAAATGGTATAAACACCGTAGCGGCCTCGAAGGCAGGTATCGCGTGATGGAGTTTCTTGACGGTGCGGGCCCGGGGGTAGTGCGGGGCGGAACCACCTACCGGGAGACAAGTGATTTCGCAACGCTGCGAAACGCACAGTACCAATACTCTCCCTACCTTTTCGAGGCCCTTTTGCAGGTAGTTAACTTCTACATCGTTGCAATGGACCCATCAGAGCGGCGATCGATGATTCCCATGGAGATCGGGGAGATGCGGTTTTTGCGAAAATGCCGGGTAGGAGAACAGATAATGCTGGAAGCCCGCATGCGGGCGCAGAACGACGAAGGCCTCGTCTGGGACGCCAGAGGGATTGACGATCAAGGCCGCACCATCATGCAGGTTTACGGTATTCGCATGCAGTGGGTTTCGGACTGAGCCAACAGGTCCCGGAAAGAACGCAGATCGGGAAAAGCGGGAGTTGATGTGGCAAAGGATTGCCAAGGATTAACCGTTCGTGCCGTGAGTTTCGCTCGTGGAAGGGGGCCCGTCTTCTATACATCCATGCCATGTGCTGCTGAAACCCTCAAAGGGTGTGGGACGAATGGGGCAGAGGATAAGCACCGCCTTGTCTCCTTCCTGTGGGATCACCTTGCTGTGGCGATGGACAGTCCTCTTTGGAGAGGCTGCCGATCGTCCAACAAAGCTGCTTTCCCAATTCAAATGATCCGCGACCTGTTTGGCAGGCCGCATCTCCTGTTGGGAGAATATCGGGGTCCGGCCATCTCCTTCAGCCACGGTGGAGGAAGAGCCTGGGCTGCTCTCTGTGGAGATGACTCTGATATCGGCATCGATGTGGCAGGGGCCGATGAATTCCAAGGAGAATACCCCTTTCACCGGGTCTTCCATCCACAAGAGCTTCAGCATGCCTTGAGGTTGTCGGGCAGAGATGTGGAAAGGGCATCAGCCCTACTCTGGTCTATCAAGGAAGCAGTTGCCAAGGCACTGGGATGTGCATTCCATCTCGTGGACCCGCGGCAAATCATCGTCTATCCGTCGGTAGGGGGGGACGGCGGGTATATCTTTCCGGTGGGCTTATCAGGGAAGGCCCTGGTGCGGTTTCCCCTAGCTGCCGGCCGGCCGTCCCTATGGGTACGTTCGCTTCCTCAGAGGAAGATGTGGCTTTCCATCGCCCTTTTATGCAGGAGACCGACGGGCTGTGAATAACCTTACCTGCAATTGTGTGCCGCGGTTAGACGGAGTGCCGGCGGCAGAACTTGGACGGCTTTTCCCCGAGCCTTCCGTCACGGCCCCCCTTCTTTCTCTGTTGCAAGAATCGGGTATTGACGGTTTTTACCTGCGGAGCATCGTGGTGTTAAAAGATGATGCTCCTATTCTCTTATTGCCGTTGTTTGAAACCCGTTTTGATTTGTCCACTTTTGTGGAGGGATGGATCAAGAAATCGCTGAAAGTGGCAGGCCGTCTTATCCCCTCACTTTTTCAACCCCGTGTTTTAAGCGTCGGCTTGTTGATAGGGGAATGGAGTGAAATCGGGGTTGATCCTGACCTCGATGCGGGCACCTTCGGGGCGGCATGCGAAATGGCCTTTGCCGCCTTGCAAAGGCTCGCGGTCGAACTTAAAAGCGACGTTGTGGCGTTTTACAACTTTAATCATTACGGCAAACTTCCCGGGGAAGTAGTCAAAAACTTCAACCGGGTGCAGTGTCAGTCCTGCGCCCGACTGCCGATCAATTTTAGCAGCCTGGAGGAATTCTTAGCCCGCCTTTCAAGGGCCGCAAGAAAAGACCTGCGCCGCAAAATGCGCGCCTCCCAGGAGGTGAGGGTGATTCGAAGCCGTACTATTTCTCCTTTTCTGGACAGGATGTACAAGCTTTATCTGGAAACGGTGGCACGGGGCTCCATGGCATTTGGGGCGCACAATCGTCTATTCTTTGAAAACATCTGCGAGAGAATCCCGGGCGCCGAGTACACGCTCTATTTTGTGCAGGAAGAACTCGCCGCTTTCAACCTTCTTGTCGTAAAACAAGAGGCGATAGTGGATAAATATTTCTGCATGGATCACGAGCTCGGCCGCAAGTACAACCTTTATGTCTTTTCCTGGCTTGAAAATATCCGCACCTGCGTGGAGCGAAAAATCCCTCTCTATTACGCGGGCCAAGGCGCGGAGAGGACCAAAGCGCATCTGGGTGCGACGTTTATCCCGAGCTTTATTTTATTCAAACACCGCTGGCCCGTGTTTGACCGCATTCTTGTCGGGCGGCCGGCGGTGACCGAGAAGATCCTCAGCCGCCTCGGGTTCTGGCCCGCCGTCTCTTCTCGCGCCGCCCCGGACGTTCCGAGCGGGCGCCGACAGGAGCACATCCTTTATCGCCGTCTTGATCCGGGCCGCGTAAGCTGAATGAGATCATGCGGAGAGAACGTTTTTAGCACCTGGAGAAGGCCTGACGTAACGACTTTTACTGCCATTGTTCCATAGAGGTAGAATGTCGATCCATGACGAAAGAAGCTGAACACACCATCGAAGTCGAGAAACTGACGAAGCGCTACGGGGAGTTACTGGCGGTCAACGACATATCGTTCAATGTCAGGAAAGGTGAGGTTTTCGCTCTGCTGGGCCCGAACGGCGCCGGGAAGACCACTACCGTCGAGATCATCGATACAATCCGCACGCCCACGTCTGGGAAAGTGACCCTTCTTGGAATGGACGTCACGAAGAAGAAGCACGATATCGTCCCCCGCATCGGCGTCCTGCCGCAGGGGTTCAGCTCGTTCGACAGGATAACGGTCAGAGAGACCTTGCAGTACTACTCGCGGCTTTTCTGCCGCATGAACACCGATATCGACGGGTTGATAGGGCTCGTGAACCTCAAGGACAAGACCAAAGAGCAGTACAAGAACCTCTCCGGGGGCCTGAAGCAGCGTCTTGGAATCGCGATTGCCCTTGTGAACGACCCCGAGGTCGTGTTCCTCGACGAGCCGACGACAGGGCTCGACCCGCGCGCAAGGCGCGAGGTGTGGAAAGTACTGCTGAGCTTGAAGAAGAGGGGAAAGACGGTATTTCTCACGACGCACTACATGGAGGAAGCGGAGCTTCTTGCAGACACGGTCGCCATAATCTCGAAGGGGAAAATCATCGCGATGGGCTCTCCCGAGGTGCTCATAGAAAGCAACGCGAATTACCTGGTTCTCACGCTAAGGCCCGTCGATGAAAAAGTCCTTAAAATTGTCCGGAAGATGGGCTTCGAACCGGTCCATGACAACCACAAAGACATCAAGGTCACGGTGGAGCACACGGACGACGTCCGGAAGATGCTGAATACCATCAAGGACGCCGGGGCGTCGCTGCTCAGCCTGGACGTTCGCAAGCCCAACCTCGAAGAGGTCTTCCTCAAGCTTACCGGCGAGGCGCTCAGCAACGACCCCGCCGGAGAGGTGGCGGAATGAATCTACGCGTCGTCGGCGCAAATCTCATCGTCAGCATTAAGAGCTTCTACCGCGAGAAGACTGCAATGTTCTTCACGATTGCGTTCCCCATAATCCTGATACTCGTGTTTGGCGCCCTTTTTATGAACCAGGACAACATGAGCTTTGACCTCTGCGTGCAGGACCTCGACTACACCGGCTCCTCTGCGCAGCTCGTAAAGACCCTCGAGCTCGACGGGAAGTTCAAGGTAATCAAGCTCGACCCCGCCATCAACGCTGCGCAGTACACCAGGAACAACAAGCTGAATCTTGTCCTCATGATTCCCAAAGGCTATGAAGGGTCCTTCCTGCAGAGGATGGCGCTGAACGAACCCAACGCATCCGTTACCCTCACGTACTTCTACGACCCCAGCTCTATTTCGGTGTTCATGAAGATGCAAATCCTGAACTCGGTGTTCGCCGGGATAAACCAGAACATGTCCGGGAATCCTCCGTTCATCCGATCGGTCGAGACATCGGCGCTCGCCAAGAAGTACCGGTTCGTCGATCTCTTCATCCCCGGCATTATCGCCATGTCGGTGATGACTTTGAGCTTGTTCGGCACGGTGAACGTGAACACGGAGCTACGGCAGAAGGGTGTCATCCGGAAGCTATCCACCACGCCCATCACCCGCACCGACTGGATCCTGTCCAACATCCTATACCAGTTCATAGTGGCGGTCATATCCACGATTGCGATGCTGCTGGTGAGCTACGCCGTGTTTCGGGTGAGGCTGCAGATAAATGCTTGGCTCCCTCTGTTCATTGTGCTTGATGTTTTCGCGTTCGTTGGAATCGGGATGATCCTCACCCGCTTCGTCAAAGAGGCGCAGAGCGCCGCCGCGGCGGCAAACGCTATTAGTTTCCCGATGATGTTCCTCTCGGGGAGCTTCTTCCCTCTTGAGATGATGCCGGGCTTCATGCGGACAATCGCCCGGATACTGCCTCTGTACTACGTGAACGAGGGACTCAGGGCATCCATGGTATTTGACGACCAGATGGCCGCGCTGAGATACTCCGCTATCATAGGAGTTTTTGCAGCCGTAGTCTTCATTCTGGGCATAATAGCCACCAAATGGGAAGAGGTCCGGTGACGGCCGCTGAACGATGAAAATAAAACTTATCGCACCGCGTGAGCAGCGTGAAGACACTTTATCCAGCCCTTTCAGGCTCCAGAGGGTAAACCTTCCTCTTCTGGCAGCGCTCACACCGCCTGGTCATGAGGTTATGATTGTCGATGAAGCCTTTGCTCCCGATGACACGAATCAAGATGTGGATTTGGTGGGTATTACCGTCATGACCGACCTTGCGCTGAGAGCCTATGATATCGCCGACACCTATCGCCGGAAGGCGGTAAAGGTGGTGATGGGAGGAATACACCCCACGGTGTTGCCTGACGAAGCCTTGGAGCATGCAGACGCGGTAGTCATGGGAGAAGCGGAGGGTGTCTGGCCAAAACTTGTATCCGATGCGGCCTCGGGAAAGATGCAAAGACTATATCGGGCCGTTCAGATGACAGATCTCAAAGACTTGCCGAAACCACGGCGAGATCTCTTCCCAGGAGCCCAAGGTAATGGTTATGCTCCTATCCCTATCGGCGTCGAGACATCCCGAGGGTGTCCGAATGATTGCGAATTCTGTTCCATCGGCCGGACGTTGGGGCATCAGTATCGAGTCAGGCCGGTTCAGGAGGTGATTGCCGAGATAGAGGCTATTGATTCACCTCACCTCTTCTTCGTCGATGACGCCCTTGGGTTGAACCGGAATGCAGCCAAAAAACTTTTTACGGAAATGATACCTCTTCGGCGGCTATGGCTGGGACAGGGAACAGTGTCGTTGGCTGAGGATTTGGAGCTGCTAAAGTTGATGAGACGTTCAGGGTGCATGGGGCTTTTGATCGGATTCGAATCGGTACAGAAAGGAACACAGAACGAGGTGAAGAAAATAAGGAACCTGAGGATCGATTTTTATGAGGCAATGCGTCGATTCCATGGCGAAGGTTTCGGCATACTGGGCGCGTTTGTTTTTGGCTTTGATTACGAAAACAAGGATGTGTTCGAGCAGACCCTTGAGTTTACAATGAGGAGTCGTATGGATTGTGTCGAGTTGAGGATTCTCACTCCTTTTCCGGGAACCCGGTTATATGAGCGCTTCTTACGCGAAGGCAGGTTGTTCGTGCGCGACTGGTGGCTCCGTGGATACCCTCCTGATACACTCCTTTTTCAACCCAGGGGCATGACTGCTGACGAGCTCATTAACGGTTTCGCCCGCTTGAACAGGCAAGCCTATTCGTTCGGTGCAATGACAAAACGATTCTTTGGCATGAGCCCATGGAAACGGACTTTCCTCGGCTGCCAGGTGTACGCCGGGATCAATCTATCTACCCGCACACGTTATCTCAAAGGTCTGAGGAATCCACAGCCCTTTGCAGGGGCTTGCAACTCAATGGGTGGGCATGAGCTGCCACCTGTAAAAAAGCAGGAGAGATAGTACGGTAGTCCGTCCAAGAAATGGTTAGGATGAAAGCCAGAGGACGTCCCCGAACAGATTGGGATCATGGGAACGGGAGGAAAAGATGGCAAGTTCTGTCTTTTCTTTTCTCACTATGGTGGGATCGCCGTGGCCGGGGTATATCTCTGTAGCATCAGGCAAGACAAAGACCTTACAGGTTATGGATTCGATTATTTGTGTTAAATCATCCGGCGACTCTGTCCTACCCGGCCCTCCAAGGAAGACGGTATCTCCCGACATAAGATACTTTCCTACTAAGAAGCACACGCTGCCGGGTGTGTGACCAGGCGTATGAAGGACTTTGAGACGTATGTTTCCAAAGGATATTTCTTCACCGTCATCCAGGAGAAAGTCTGGTCGCAGAGAGAGACCATCGGCGTCCAGACGATGGGCGCCAACGGGAATCCCGAGCTTCGATTTTAGCTCGGATAGTGCGCCGAAGTGATCCGTATGGCTATGAGTTATTAGTATGTATCTGGGATTGGTCCCTTTCAACTGCTTCAGAATTTCAGATGCTTCTGCGGGAGCGTCTACCAACACACTATCTCCGGTGTGAGGACAGGTAATTATGTAGCAATTGGTGTAGCAATGAGGATCGCAGGCAGTAGTGAAGGGTCCCAGCGTGCGCCTATCGATCTGAACGTACTCATTTTTTGCCACACGCGCCACTCTATTCCTGCCCTTTCATCTTCCTGGCAATGAGCGCCGCGTTGGTTCCTCCAAAAGCGAAAGCATTTGACATCACGGTATTCACCGTCACCCCCTTCCGGCCGATATTCGGAACATAGTCGAGATCGCACTCCGGGTCAGGTTGGTCAAGGTTAATCGTTGGGGGAACGCCTTGATTTTTTATGGCAAGCAGCGACACAATAAATTCAATGGCGCCGGCTGCTCCCATGGTGTGGCCATGCATCGATTTTGTAGAACTGACGGGAACTTTGAAGGAATAATCGCCGAATACCTTCTTGATGGCCTGTGTCTCCACCAGATCATTCCACTCAGTTGCTGTCCCATGAGCATTGATGTAGTCTATATCCTCGGGCAGCAAGCCTGCGTCTTTGAGTGCTTCCGCCATCGCCCGTGCCTGCCCTTCGAGAGAGGGTCTGGTAATATGGCCGGCATCGGATGTGGAGCCATAGCCGATAAGCTCTGCATAAATCGGCGCTCCCCGTCTTACGGCCCTTTCCATCTCCTCAAGCACGACTATGGCAGCACCTTCACCCGGTACTAAACCGGTACGGTTTTTGGAGAACGGCTTACAGGATTTTGACGGGTCTTCAGGGTCTTCGGCAGCGAGCACCCTAAGAGATTCCCAGCTTCGGAAACCTCCATAGGTCAAAAAGGCCTCGACCCCTCCTGTGAGCATCACGTCAACATATCCGTCCCTGACTTGCCGGAAAGCCTCCCCGATAGCGTTTGCCGAGGAAGCACAGGCAGTGGATAGCGTCAAACAGGGCCCTGAGAGGCCATACTCTATCGATATATGGGCGGCGGAAGCGTTATTCATTATCATGAGCACCGTGAGTGATTTTACCCTGTCGGCGTTATGCTTAAATAGCTGATCGTATAAATCCTCTATGGTATTTCCCCCACCCATACCGCAACCGATATAAACTCCCGCTCGCTCTTTCTCTTTCGCATCGAGAGACAGTTCTGAATCTTTCCAGGCTTGAGAAGCGGCAGCTAAGGCGAATTGGTTGACACGGTCCATACTGGCCACTTGTTTCTTAATGAAATAATCGAGAGGATTAAAATCGACTTCAGCGGCAATCTTTACTGAAAGCAGGCTTGAATAGGCTGAAGAGATTCTTCTGACACCGGACTTGCCGGCCATGATATTGAATGAGAATTCATCGATATTATTCCCACAAGGGGAAATAATGCCCAGCCCGGTGACGGCAACTCTCCGTTTCATCTATAACTCATATTGAGCTCAATCATGACTTGACGACTCTGCATCCTGTTCCGAATTTTGTTCCGAGATGAAGCGGTCCAGAGCATCTACCATGTCCTGTATCGTTGTTACCTTAAACTCCCGGTCAGGAATTTTAATATCGAATTCATCTTCGATATCAAACATGAATTCGATGATATCGAGAGAATCGAGGCCTAAATTTTCAAGCGTCGTCACGGCCGTAAGTTCTTCGATGTTGTAATCAAAGTGGGCTATGAAAAGTTGCTGCAGTCTTTCGAACGTGGTGGACAAAACTTTTTCCTCCGGTATCAAGCTTAGTGTAAAATACTATAAGCAGGAATGATCAAAATCTCAAGCCAAAAGATGAAGTGCAACACCATCAGTCTGCACAGCGCTCACGGATAGAAACCGCCTGCGCCGGAGACGACAGCGGCCTTCTTGCGGAACTCCCTGCTGACAGCAGGGCCTCAAAAAAGGGATTAATTTAACTCAGGAACTGGTACAATGAGTGGGGGCAGACCAGTCGCATGTGGTGTGGTTTGCAGCGAAGCCCGTATCCAGGAAGGAGGTCCCATGAAAAAGGCAATCCGGTGGTTCGCCGTTCTGGCGCTGCTGGCCGCGCCGGCCGCGGCCCAGATAAGAACTTCGCCGCTCTTCATCATCGAGCGGAACATGAACGCCAACGTCGTGCATTACGACGCCCGGCTCACCGCCGACGGCACACTGAATCGCAAGGAACCGGTGATCGCCTACTGGATCATGCTCGCCGGGGACGGTCACCGGCAGAAACTCAACTGGATCGAGAAGAAAAAGGCCTACGGTTTTACCATTAAGCCGGACCCGTCGGTAAACGGCTATAAAATGACCCTGGTGGCTGCCCCCGAGCGGCAGATCACTGTGAAGAAGGAGAAGGACGCCGTCCGTGCCGAGGCGGTCATCGACGGCCGGCCGGCGGTCTTAGAGAAGATGTACATCAACGCCTCCAGCGGGCTGATGGGGCCCAAAGTCCATTATATCGAGGTGTATGGCAAAGACCTGCAGACGGGGGAGGATCGCCGCGAAAAATTGGTGCCGAAGTAGCCGCCCTTATAGTAGTCCCTTGCACTCCACTCGGGCATTTTGCGGTCACCCTTTACTCCTTACACGCTCCTTTAGGGGCCTCCTCGTCAGAGGGTTTCATGTGCACCCGGTTAAACGCAACTACTGCGAGAACCCCGAGGAGCAGCCCTCCAATCACATCGACGGCATAATGAAACATGCAGTAGACAGTGGCAATTGACAGGAACAGACAGGTCAACCAGTAAGGGATTTTCATCCTCTTAAAATGCGTGCTCCCCCACCACGCTACGAGAAACGTCGCCGCAACATGGGAACTTGGAAAGGCTGCGCCAGGATTTTCTCCCCCTGAGTAAATGAAATCGACCATTGTCTGAAACAGGCCGCCTTGATGATAATATTCATTTCGCACTGCTATCGGTCCCTCGACCGGCAGGACTATGTAGATGACAAAACACAGGTAGAATAAGGAGGAAAGCTGGAAAATGAAGCCTTCGAAGAGCTTTACATCCTTGCGGAATAGCAAAATGCCCGTCAGGGGAATTATCAGATAATAACTAAAATAGAAAAAATGAAAAAACTCGTCGAAGAATGCATTCCCCTGTTTCCCACGGAGGAAAAAGGCGGGAAATTCGCCGAAGATCCGGACATCCAGATGCATAAAAAAGCCGTCAAGGAACTGGGGCACGACAACCCTGTTGAGCAACCCGGTCTGATAGTAAAGTAGGCCGCAAAGGACCAATGGATACCACAGGCTCACCGTACAGACCAACAAACTGCTCCTCCTCCTGAAGCTTAATAAAAGGACTATAAGGATAACTGAGAGGTTGAATGCCAGATGGTACGCATATCCTGCGATCCTTACTCTGAAAATAAAAGTGAAAATAACCAGGATGAAGTTATACAGTATAGTTATTCTGTCCGTTGCATTTAAGTTCACAGCCGGCCGGCCTTCCTATGCCGGCGGTATATCGTCGTGTCGTCGGTTTCCGTCAGATCACTCCCACCTGTCTTCCCACCTTTTCGAAGGCAGCCAAGACCTTATCCAACTGTTCCTCCGTATGGGTCGCCATGTAACTTGTCCTCAGGAGTTCTCGTCCTTGCGGGACTGCGGGACTAATGACCGCGTTGACAAAGACCCCGTTTTCGAAGAGCAGCCTGCACATCTCGTAAGTTTTCATGGTGTCTTTGATAATGACGGGAATGATCGGAGTTTCGCTCGTTCCTGTATCGTACCCCAGCGTTTTATATCCTTTCAGCATCTTGTGCGTATTCCTCCAAAGCCGGGCTCTTAATTCGGGCTGTTCTTCAATGATGTCCAAAGCGGTGCTTACCGATGCCGTCAGGGAGGGGGGGAGACTGGCGCTGAACATCATCGAGCGAGCAAGGTGTTTGATCCAACTTATCACACTTGATGGTCCTGCGATGAAGCCCCCGATCGCGGCAAGGGATTTGCTGTGGGTTCCCATGATAATATCTACTTCGTTTTCCAAGCCAAAATATTCCGCCGTTCCCCGTCCTCCATCTCCAAGAACGCCGATTGCGTGGGCGTCATCCAGCATGATCCTCGCCCCATAGGCCCTGGCTAGCTTCACAATGGCAGGGAGATCGGCGATATCGCCTTCCATGCTGAAGACGCCATCGACGATGATCAACTTGCCTTTTTCCTTGGTTCCTTCGAGAGCTTTTTCGAGAGCGTCCATGTCGTTATGCCGGTATTTCTTGACCTCGCCGAAGGAGAGGCGACAGCCATCCATGATGCTTGCGTGATCGTACATGTCGATAATAGCGACATCGTTCCGGCCCACAAGAGCAGAGATCGCTCCCAAATTGGTTTGGTAGCCGGTTGCGAAGACCAGAGCGGCTTCCTTCCGCAAGAACGTCGCCAACTTCTTTTCCAGTTCTTCGTGGATAGCAAGATTTCCATTGAGAAACCGTGAACCGGCACAGCCGGTGCCATATTTTTCAATGGCTCCGATCGCTGCTTCCTTCACCCTGGGGTGGTTGGTGAGTCCAAGGTAATTGTTGGAACCGATCATGATCACTCTCTTCCCGTCGACCACCACCTCAGAATCCTGCGGGGATTCGAGCTTCCGAAATAAGAAATAGTGGCCGCTTTCCTTCAATCCGGATTCGTACTCCGCAGCTTCTGCGCACTTTTCAAAGATATCCATGGACGACCTCGTTCTTATGTTATAACCACTTTTCTTTTTTGTACCATTCAAAGGTTAATCCGGCCCCCTCCAAGAGTGGGACCCTTGGTTCAAAGCCCAGGAGAGTTTTGGCTTTTGTGATGTCGCAAACCCATTCCTTTTGGACTATTTCCTTTGCCTTATCTTTGTTAAGAAGGGAAGGCCTTCCCAACAATTTAGAAAGAAAGTCCGAAAAACGGGCCATACCCACTACCATTCGTCCGGGAACACGGATGCGTAACGCAGTTATCCCCATTGCGTGTGCAACAATATCACCGATCTCCTCGATCCGGTAGTCATTACCATCAGAGAGGAAAAAGATTTCTCCGCTCTTTGCCTGAGTCTCGACGGCCAACAGAATTCCTTCGACAATATCCTCCACATAACAGAGGCTAAGACGTTGGCGCCGACCTGTAAGACAGGGCTTGATCCTTCTGGAGAGGCATTTGAACAAGGCAAAGATGTCCTTATCTCTTGGCCCGTAGACAGCAGAAGGCCGAAGGATGACAGCGGGAAGTTCATGAGCATGGGCAAGAACCGATTCCTCCCCCATGCGCTTGCTCCGGCCATAAAAGGAAACCGGCTCACAGGGATCCGACTCCTTTTTGTTGCTGCCATTTATGCTTGGCCCTGCCGCTGCTTGGCTGGAAATATAGATGAATCTTTGAAGACGAGGATTATTTTTGAGGCAAGCATGGATCAGGTTTTCAGTTCCAAGGCCATTTACCTCAAAATAGGTTTCCTCTTCGATTGCCTTGGTCACGCCTGCCAAATGGAACACCCAATCGACACTCCTTACGGCCTCTTCTAAAGAGGTCTTATCATTACAATCGCCGGGAATGAATTCGATAGGAAGATCTTTGAGCCACTTAAAATCGCTGGTTTTTCGAAGGAGACAGCGGACTTGCACTCCTTTTCGAATAAGCACTTCCGTCAAATGGCTTCCGATAAAACCTGTGCCTCCGGTGACCAGAGCTTTCAATAAATTCTTCTTCCTGACCCATAAAATGTTCCGCTCCCACCCCTCCTCTCCGTTGATGGAGAAGAGTCAGGGGGCTGAAGTTTCTAATTTTATCCATTTTCTTAGGAATGTCAAGGAGCAGTGGTCCGCATGGCCGGGTACCCGCGGTGTTCCTGTCCCGCCCGCTGGTTGACAGTACGCTTCCACGGTACCTACCATGTAGAGGTCTTATACTGCTTATATGACCTATAAGCTTTTGAAGGGCTAAAAATCAACTGACATGAAAGGAGAAAGGGATCGGTGAACATATCAAACTGGTTGGATGAAAAGGAAGCAGAAGGCTTTGACGTATCTCAAATTGTATTGCCTGATGACCTGTCTTATGATGAAGCCCCCGACGAAACAATTTTTTTTGAGGAGATTAATCATTGCGGAATCTTTTGCACAGGCAATCATCCGTTTTCTACTGTCGAGCGCTTCGGACACTGGTACTATTGTAGAGGTCAGGACAAGGAGGCCGGTATGCACTCCTCGGGAATGGAGTGGAGGTTGTTTACTAAGGATAGAGACCTCGCGGTCAAAACGGCTAAATCACACATAGAGTAAACCGGAGACATCTTCCGCACGGTGGAGTATGGCCTTGCCCTCGACCAGAGGAGGGCCGTAAGGGAGTTTGCCCTGGCTTGAAGAACAGAAGGCTTATTTTGAACCGGCCGGATGAATGTCCCTGCAAAATTGCGATTCAAGATAGATAATTCAAGGTGAGGCGAGAAAAAAGCAGCACGGTTTATATCTCGTCGGCTGAAAAGGAGATGTCAATGCTTTGGACGATATGTGTGATTCTCTTGATTTTGTGGCTTCTGGGACTGGTGAGCGGCTATACGATGGGCGGAGTCATTCATATTCTGCTCGTCATCGCCATCATCGTGATAATCGTCCGCCTTGTGCAGGGACGAAGAGTGTTGTAGCGATCTGGACGCTTGGAAAGGAGGTGGTCTGCGGAGAAGATTATGCGGGTGTCGCAATACCTTCAAGGGAAAAAGGTCTTGTAAATCAACTACTGTCGCCATCAAGTTTACGCTTCAATCCCTGGACCCACGCGTGCAACATGGAGGAACTGTGTATAGTCGTCTTACCGGAGCATGTATGCAGAACAAAACCTTAAAAGGAGGTACAAACCATGCATCATAAAACATTGTTCGTCGCCACCCTCATGTTTCTTCTTATCATTGCCTTTGTTTTTTCTTCGGCCTCAAGAGCCCAAGCCGCTCGGGAACCATCCGTAAAAGGCGGCGAGCCGGCATCTCACTTCCAAAAAGCCGATGAACTCTTCTTGAAGAAAGACTTGAAAGCAGCTGCATCTGAGATTCGAAAAGGGGCAGGATTTCTCACGCGGAAAGCAAAAAGCGCGACCAAGGACAGCAAGGAAGGCATCAATGCGTCCGCTCAAGAATTAGAGAAATTGGCTAAGGACGTCGAAAGAGGGGGGGTGGCCTCAGAGAAGCAGCTCAAGGATACCTTCGCGAGATCATACCATGCCTTATCGAATTACGAATACCGGAGGGCTTCTGAATCCTGGGCCAAGAAAAAGACAAGAGAAACCGGCCAAGCCCTTACGGATGCAGCGCAATACATGGAGCAGGCTGCAAAGTGGTCCGGCCGCGAGTTGGAAACAGGCACGACAGATACCATAGACTACGCGCATGCTGTTGGCGGCAAACTCGTAAAGGGAGCAGGCTGGACTGAAGATGAGGTAGACAAAGGCATCGAAGGAATAGGCAGTGCACTTTCAAAGTTTGGAGAAAACATGAAATCCAAAGACTAAGTAGTGAGCACTGTTGTGCCGTGACGCCGGGTCTGCCGGCTCCGGTTATGTGTGTCATAGCCACTCTGTCTTCTCCTTACCTGGAGCGAAATGGTAGACTGAGCCTCGCTTCCTGCCACTTTACCATCGTGGCGGCGTGGTCTTATCTTTGTTAAGGCGGAGTGCCCATGGGTCGGTCGCGGCATTTGAAGCGAAGTTATTAAAGGAGGACACATGCCGACATGCGTGAAATGCGGCTCGCTTGCAGCGTACTGGGCGATTATCGATAAGGAAAACAATCTGAAAGAGTACTGCGACGATTGCTTCAAGAAGTATGATCTGGCGAAGTACAAGAAAGAAATGGAGGAGTACCATAGAAGGAAGAAAGAGGAGGAGCAAAAACATTGAGGGCCGTTATCGTTGCCTTGAACCGCTTTCCGAATTCGGAGCCGTTGGCAACAGTCGGATAGTCGGTTGTATGGAAGGGCAAAATGAACACTTTTTCGGTTCAGAGGAAGATTTATCTATTGACACGGGGAGGCCTTATAAGTGTTAGTTGGGAAGCAGCCAGAGAGAGACTACCGGAATCTTAGGCGCAGCAAAATCCGATAGCCGGAGACCCAGTGATGGGCAGAACCCGCCTGATGGCCACACAACAAAATGTAAGGCCGATAACCGGGTCGGCTTTTCAGCTTCCCGGTGCACGTTCCCGCTATCCGTTACTCCTTCTTCTCGTATGCCTCTATGCCTTTCTGGACTGCCTTTGCGATAAGCTGTTTCTTCTCGGTAACAAGGTCTTTTCCGTGCTCTAAGGCTGAGGTAACCGTCTCCTTAATCTGTTTGTAGTAGTCTTCAGCTTTCACTTTGACGTCTTCAGCCGTGCCTTTGATCTGCTGCCTCGTTTCCTTTCCGGCTCTTGGAGCGACCAACAGTGCAATAGCTGCGCCGATGAATCCACCCAAAAAGAACGAAGACATCACCGAACAAGCTCTACAGCCCGACCCTTCACTTTTCATCTATATCCTCCTTTTTGCCTGCGGACGTAAAAACATGACTTTCTCTAGCCCTTTCGTTCTTAGGTCAACCTGCCGCCGCAAGAACGATAGAACCCTATCCATCCTGCGAGAAGATCACCACCGTGTATGGCCCGATGCCGATTTCGCCTGAGCAGGGCAGTCCGTCGGCTCCTTCCTCACTAGTTTCCACGTCGGGCGTAGGATGATTGGCGAAACTTGGGCCGTAGTTGTAAGAGTCGCTGTTAAAGCGCGTTTTCCACAATCCGACCCGCGGGAAACCGATGCGATATCCATCACGGTTCTGATTTGTCATATTGACCACCACAACGACGCTATCGGCTGGGTCCTGTTTGTCCCATCGATGGAAAGCGATGAGCTTGGCCCCATCGTCGAAATGGTAGATATGGATATTTTGACCGCACAACCCCCGCGTTACACCCGACAGATTGCGCCGCAGGGCGATCAGATCCCGGTACATTCCGAGAATACCGTGTTCGTCTTCGGCTCGTGACCAGTCGATCGGGTCTTTATCCTGAAACCAGCGATCTTCCAGCAGCTCCTGCCCTTGAAAAAGCATCGGGATGCCGGGCGCAGTGAGAACAAGTGCAGCGCCCAGGGTGGAGCGTTTCTTGGAAAACCAGCTGTCCACCTTGCCGGGCCAAATCTCCTCCGGCACGCGGGCCCGGCCATTGGCGACCTCGTCGTGCGACTCGGTATAAATGACCCGTTCAAAGGCGTCCGACTCGTAGCGATGCTCGATCGCTCTGCTGACTGCCCCCAGATCGCGCTGGTTATCATCACGGGAAATGACGGCCTGGCGAACAGGGTGAACAAATTCGCTGTCCCACTGCGCACTGAAGCCTGCGCCGCCCGCCCCTGTATCCTTGTTGACCCATACGTTATTCTTCAGATCTTCGGCGATGCTGATTTTGCCCGGAAAACGTTTTTGGATTTCCTCATTGATCCATTGCATTAAGCTCCAGCCTTCGGGGATGTCATTAGCCGGATTTCCTTCATTGCCCTCAATATTCTTGATATAGGTTATGGCGTCCCAGCGTAGCCCGTCGGCGTGGTACTCCGCAAGCCACATCAGCGCGTTATCCCGCAGATATTGGCGCACTTCGCCCCGGCCATAATCGGGGCGCGTGTCGCCCCAGGGTGTTGACGACCGGTGGTCATTGTAGAAGTAGATTCCCCCTTTCTCATTTTCGCTCCAGCCGTCAAACTGCCACAAATCAAGATCGGAAGGGCCAAAGTGGTTGTAGACGACATCGACGATCACCGCGATGCCATGCTCATGGGCCGCCTTCACAAACCGCTTGAATGCATCCGGCCCCCCGTAAATACCCTCAACGGCAAAGGGATGCGCTGGATTGTAGCCCCACGAAAAGTCGCCCGAAAACTCCATGATCGGCATCACCTCCACCGCATTGATGCCTAGTTCCCGAAGATAGGGCAATTTTTCAACGGCGCTGTCAAGTGTGCCCGGATGCCCTTTTTCTTTGACGTGAAAGGTGCCGACGTGCATCTCGTAAATAATGAGCTCATTCCACGAGGCAATAGTAAAGACATCATCACCCCAATCGAAGGCGTTGGGATCATAGACAACTCCATTGCCGATCGAGCTGGTCGCTTTTCTGGCATAAGGATCGATGCGAGAAAGAGGAGGGAGATCCCACCCGGCAGGGGGGTGGATCACATATCGGTACTCATCTCCCACTTTTGCCTTTGACGCGCCGGTCGACCAGCATCCGTTTTTCTCTTTGACGAGGGGTGCCGAGGTCTTGCTCCAGTCAGTGAAGGTTCCGGTAACGTAAACCTTTTCGGCATGGGGCGCCCATACGCGGAAGGTTACGCCCTTTGCACCGGGTATGGCCCCCATGAGGGAAGGTCTTGTCGCCGTGTGGGCTTTTTTTGACATGCTCTCCTCCTAATGTCTTCATCGCAGTGCTATCGGTCCGGCACCCTGATTGGGCATATAAGGAACGTCCTTCCTGTCGGTCCCCTTTTAGGGACATGATAGAATAGAGCCCCGACCCCCCATAAGCGCCGAACGTAGACAATTACTTCCCCACGTGGATCTTGGAGAGGGAACTGAGAAGTCCAAAAACGCTCAGGAGCCACAAGACAACGGCAATGACCACGACGGCGTTCAGGATCGACTTAATGGAGCCCGCCATCGGGATGAATCGGTTGATGAGCCAGAGAAGAACACCAACCACGATCAGGGTCACCACCACTTGAGTTAAAGGCATGATCTAACACCCTCCTGGTTTTGTCGACGAAAGCATGCCCGGCGTACGAATAGACCCATCCACACGCCGCATAAGGGCTTCGGCTCTGTTTTAGAGTGCCGAGGCCCTTATGCACTAAAGCGGTCGACGCTGAGTATCCCCTATCGAATACGGATGGGGAATACGAGGCTGATGCCCGGCGACTGATACGCGTACGGGTCATAGACGACCGGTGGCGGCACATAGACAGGTGCCGGGTAATAGCCATACCCACCACCCCTGCCATACCCACCACCCCGGTCATGCCCACCACCTCTGCCGTGCCCGGCATGCCCACCACCACCCCTGGCGTCTCTGGCGAAGGCCGGCGCGATGGCTATACTGCCGATCATTAAGGTGAAGACGAGGGCCATCACGATCTTGCCGACTGTCGAACGAAACTTCCCTGCGCGGGTATTCGATGTTCTCATAGTGCCCTCCCATTCTTGGAGCAGGTCCCTATCCTAAAATAGGGTTTGCTCTCTTGCGTTATGGCAGTCGCGCTCATTTGCCCTTTGCCTTTGACTTCGTGCGGCCGTGCTGGCGGAATAATATATCGGCGCTCTTCTTCTGGGCGTCCGACATGCCGGCATAGAGTGGCTCGAAGGCCGGGATGAATTTCTTGAGGCCATCCGCATGCGCCTCGGCAATTTCGCCATAGGATTTGAGATCGTCGATAGCGGTCATAGTAGGTGCCTTTTCTGACCTTGCCTTGATGAGCGCCTCCATCGTTTTCGCATTGTCCCTCATCACCTGGGCGACGTTGTTCCATAGCTGTTCCTGTGCCGGGGTGATATTGAGCTTGGTATGAAGCTCTTTGATGCGTGCCTCGACGCGGTCGGATCGAGGGGTCGCGACGGAGGTTGCCGGACCTTGATCTCCCGAGGCCGCCCGCGCTGGGCTCGGGCTTGTGAGAACCATAAAGGCGAGGAGCACCGCCGCAACGGCGAGTGCAGTTGGATAAAGGAACTGATTGGTAATTTCTTTCATGATCTGTCTCCTTAATAAGGTTAATTTCCTGCGTCCCAATAAACATCGATTCCATTTCCACATCTCATTTCCCAAAGGGGATTCTCAAAAAATCGAGTGCTCGGGCCGGCAGTGGCCGCCACGCCCTACCCGGAAACGGATGTCGGTCGCCTATTTCACGATCAGGTTATTCTTTACGGATCTGACTCCTTCTACGCTTCCTGCGATTTCACCCGCTTTGCTGAGGGCATTCTGAGAATTGACGAAGCCGCTCAGCTGGACCCTGCCTTTGTAGGTCTTGACACTGATCTTGAACGACTTGAGAAAATCGTCTTCCGCAAGCAGGGCTTTCACCTTGGTCGTGATAACCGAATCGTCCACGTATTTACCCGTACTTTCTGCGCGTGTCGATCCACAGACCGCAAGGGTGCCGACAAACATAAGGAGGACCAGATAGCCGACAAACACATTCCGCGTTTTCATACATGCTCCTTTTTCTTTAGTAGGCACATCCGAATACGGATATACCCCTGGTACCGTACAATAGAACAGACAATCACTCATGTCTGTCGCAGAACCAAACGGCGCTCGCGGCGCGTCCGCACCAGCGGATGTGAGACCGGCCACCTGGGATAGGCCCTCGCCTGATTCTTCTACACCCCCGCCGGAGGTTAATTCAGGTCTAACCGTCCACGATTTCGCCGCGTACTCCCGGATGGACGTCGATTTGCGCCGCGCCGGCCGTCTCGAGGATGCTCTTGGTTTTGGCCACCTCGTCCGCTGTACCGTGAGCGATAACGAGGAACCTGTCAGATTTGATCGCCGTCTCGTACTTCATGACACTGTCTTTGGGAATGCCTATGCTATACAGCGCGGCAGCCAACGCACCCAGCCCGCCGACCACCACGGCGCCTTCCAGTGCTCCGATAATCCAACTCACGAGCGGGCCGAGCACGATGAGGGGACCGATGCCCGGGATAAAGAAAAGGGCCGACCCGAACAGCAAGCCCCAGATGCCGCCCCAAAAAGCCCCCAGTTTGCCCCAGACCTTCATGCGGTCGCCGACGTTGTAGTAGCCGACGACGTGCTCCTCGGGGTGATAGTCCCTGCCCACAATGGACAGTTTCTTCATGTCGAACCCCGACCGCTGGAGTTCTTTGATGCTCGTTTCTGCCTTGATGTGAGAGTCGAAGATCCCTACCACTGCGTTATGCTCAGCCATGGTTTACCTCCTTACCACCGCCTCCTCCAATAGTAACCTCCGCCTCCGCCGAACACTAAAAACAGCACGACGATGAGAATGATGAGGGTTGTCGTACTCATGGTAATTTCCTCCCTTTACTTTGTTGAACATCTGCATCAGTTTCGGATTCCTCCGTTGACCGCGTCCTTCGCATCCTTCACCTTAGCCTTCGACTTTGCCTTGCGTTCGTCCCTCCCGCTTGAGCCTTTTGTTGCCCGTCAGGTCGCCTACAGCTTGATCTCACCCATTGTTTGCCTTTCCTGATGCACGATACGCCACTCCCACTACTTCCCCAGGACATTCTTGACCTGACCGACCTTTTCCTGCACTTTGCCGGCTATCTTTTCGGCTTTGCCTTTGGCCTCCAACGTGTGATTATCGGTGATTTTCCCGGAAACCTCCTTGACTTTACCCTTTATTTCGTGAAACGTTCCTTCCGCCTTGTCTCTAATGCTCGATTTCATGGTACTCCTCCTCAAGACTGATGCACAAAAAGCGCGTAAATGTGAGGGTGTTCGATTGTGAACATATTAATATTATTGTCCCTGTATCTACCATACAACAGACAATCACTCGTGTCTGTCGCAGAACCAACAATTATTTTGTAAGACTTTTGTGCATGAGGGTATCGTCTTTTTTGCTACAGGGATTTGAGTCGTCTCGCACAATCATTCACTTCTACGGCCTGTGGGTGCGTTCAAGATTGCCGCTTCAAAGGGTGATTATGTCCGATGTCAATGGATGGGCTTCCCCCCTGGAACGGTTTCCTTTATGGAGGTGGCGTGCAGCATCAAAATTCAGGATATATAATTAAAATAAGGGTAGAGAGAATCAAGGTGCGTGAAATTGCGGGCACTGAGGTTTGCAGCTCCTTGACGGAAAGGAGGGATGGATGGTTTGGACCATTTTTGTGACTCTCCTGATCTTATGGTTTCTGGGGTTGTTGACCGGCCACACGGAGGTAAGAAAATGACAAAGAAACAGTCGAAAGGAAACAGGCATAGGATCATTACTGCTATAACGATTTTAGCAGCCTCTCTGCTGCTCCCATACGCAGCAAACTCCCTTGCCGCAACCCCGGAGATCGAGACGGTTTTCGTCAAGGGCGGTTGCTTCCCGATGGGCGATACCTTTCGCGTCGGAAAAGACTACGAGCAACCCGTTCATGAGGTCTGTGTGAGCGACTTCTTCATCGGCAAGTACGAGGTGACACAGGAGCAGTGGGAAGCGGTGATGGGGTCAAATCCCAGCAAGTTCCCCGGTGGCCGGATGCCGGTGGATACGGTGAGCTGGGACGATACTCAGACATTCATCGCCAAGCTGAACCAGATGACCGGCAAACGGTACCGCCTTCCCACCGAAGCGGAGTGGGAGTATGCTGCCCGTAGCGGCGGGAAGAAGGAGAACTGGGCCGGCACGAGCGATGAGTCACAGGTCGGGGAGTACGCCTGGTACAAGGCCAACGCCGGCGAGAGAACCCACGTGGTGGGGACCAAGAGGCCGAACGGCCTCGGGATCTGCGACATGAGCGGCAACGTCTGGGAGTGGGTGCAGGATCGCTATGGTGTCGGCGTCCCGTACTCGTACTACACGGCTAGCCCAAAGGATAACCCCCAGGGATCGGGAATGGGCAATCAAAGGATGCTGCGGGGCGGTTCCTGGAACTTCGACGCGTGGTACTCGCGCGCGTCGTCCCGGCTCAGAATCGATCAGTGGTTCCGGGACCGCGATGTCGGGTTTCGTCTCGCGTCTCCCTCCAGGTAGCTATTTTCTGACTCTCTGGCGCATTGCAGTCATCTGCCATATCTCTTTTGTGGCGTAACCTTGTCCATTCAGCGATTGCCAGTAACATTCAACACTGCGTCATGTGCGGGAAATCTGGGAGTAGTGAGCAGTTGGGGTATGATGCTTCTTTTTCAGTTGACGGGTTTCATGCACGACTTCAACTTCCCATCAGGGTAGAAAGAAATTAAGCCAAATTGGCCGCACTCATTCCCGCCGACGGTTGTTGGCGTAGAGAGTATACAAGATTCTATGTTGCCATTGTCATAAAAACTGATACGATTTCCATTACGACATCGAATGTTATTCGCTTCGTAATCATCTTTGAGTTCGCAAGATCGTAGTGATCCGTTTTCATGAACTACTACGTTGACACCGGAATTACAAATTGGTGGGTCAACGGCGTAGACATTAAAACTAACTACCACTAATGCTAAACTCAGGAAAAACAAAATATTTTTGCCGTTCATAAAAACTGCCTCCTATTGTTGGTGATCAATGCGCCGCTGCCCACGCGGGATGAACCATTGGGGAGAAAAGATACGTCATAAGGCGATATCTCCCCGCTTCCGGGATGCCATTGTGCCTGTAGCATCAGATCGTTCATGGAGCCGGTGACCGAACGGTTGAGGGCCTTGGCGAAGGTGACCGGCCCGGTTTCAGGCACGAGGTGCTTTTCATATGCCGGACCGGGACCATCGTGCTCCATCACTTCCCTTATAGCCCACGTCATCCGCTCTATGAGCTGTCCGCCGTCAGTGATGTCCCTTCCGAAAAGGACCGTGGAATACAAGGAGGCGGTGTTCGAGATGAGGATATACTGAACACCGCTCACGGTGAAGAGGCGGGCCGACCAATCGACAAGCGGGTTCGGATGGGCGGGGCGAGTCGCTAATTCTGTCTCCCGGGTTTTCTTGGCCGAGGTGTTTCCGAGTCGGATAATCATGGTTTATCTGCTCTTTTGTCACCTATCTTATCGTAGTCTTAGTCACCAGGCAAGGAAAAAGCGTTCCTCACAGTTCCCATTTTACTATAAAAATCACTCTTTACTGACTCTGCCTGATTGCTGATTTCAGGAACGGGGGGGTTTGGGACGAAACCAGAGCTGGCCAAAGCGATACGCAGGGTATATATAAGGTAATCTGTGAGTTCTCTCTCATATATCTTAATGAAGGAGGTTGCTGAAAACATGATGCGCAAGAAGATTATCAATCGAAGCCCGAAGGAGCCCATATTTACCGATCATGCCTGGCTGGACCTGGAGCGTCTGGCGCAGGTCGAGATCACCTCCGAGGAGACGGGACACCCCGTCGAGTCGGCCTTGACAACCGGGGGTGGGCCGGGCTGGCTGGCCGGTGAAAACGGGGAGCAAACGATTCGCCTGCTCTTTGATGAACCGCAGGTACTCGGACACATTCGTCTCGTATTTGAGGAAGAGAAACGGGAGCGCACCCATGAGTTTGTGCTGCGATGGTCGAAAGACGGCGGGACGTCATACCGGGAAATCCTTCGCCAGCAGTATACCTTCAGCCCGCCGGGCGCGACCCGGGAGGTCGAAGACTACACCGTCAACCTTGACGGGGTGACGGCGCTGGAGTTGACCATTGTACCGGATATAAGCGGGGGAGACGCCCGAGCATCCCTGATTTCATTGCGCCTAGGATAGCCCCGATTCACCCTCGGTGTTGCCGTGGGCAATGCGGTACACGATAAACCCCGTTTATTAAGGCGGGGACCTCCCTCATCAAGCCTCCCAACTTTTTGTGATCCTACTTTTGATGTTCTCTTTCCCCCCCTTCAGGTTTTCCTTGAGGCTGAGCGTGTTGTGGTTGAACCTGAGGCTGCCTCTGCGGCTGCTGAGCCCTCTCCTGAGGTTGTCTCTGTGGCTGACCTTGAGGTTTCTGAGCCTGAGGTCTTTGCTCTTGTCTCTGTGGCTGACTTTGAGGTTTCTGAGCCTCGGGTTTCCGAACCTGAGGTTTTTGAGCTTCGCGTTTCTGAGCCTGAGGTTGTCTTTGCGGCTGATGTTGCTTAACCTCAGGTCTCTGTTGATACTGCTGTTGCCTTTGCTGTCTTAGTGCCTGTCTCTGCTGTGGCGGCCGAGGTTGATAGCCCTGGACGCCCCACGTTCCTTGCCTTTCCCAATGTCGATCATTATGCCAGTTCTTCCAGTTCTGCTGGAGTTGTTGGTTACGAATTAGTTCGTAGTTCCACCGGTGCCCGTTCCAATTATGGTCCCTGTAGTATCCTCTCCAACCTGGGTCCACATCGAAATAAAAACTTGGAACGGTGTTATAATAACCCCAGCCCCGGTCATAATAATATGAGCGATACCACTGACCTTCCCATAG
>Ga0187864_10001322_pt1 | contig 24303 bp, 18 predicted proteins | sample June2016WEW_11_4_FD_132985 | JGI IMG/M metagenome (GOLD analysis project Ga0187864, IMG submission 132985) | Peatland microbial communities from SPRUCE experiment site at the Marcell Experimental Forest, Minnesota, USA - June2016WEW_11_40 | ecosystem: Environmental > Terrestrial > Soil >...
CATAATTCCCGCGTCCGCCGCAAACACGGGCGGCTTCCTTCAAGTCGCTGTATCGAAAGCGCGCCGGGCGGCGTGTCTGCTATTCCGGAACATGCTCGACCCGGCGCGCTTCCCATACAGCACCAAGACTCCGGGGGAGTCAGGGGTTGCACTTCGACGAGTAGGTCGTTTCCAGGCCACTTGGCGGCAGAAATCGGCAGACGCAAGGCGGCTACCCAGGAGCTATTCCTCGCTGGAGGACTAGCAGAACACCAATGCTCGCAGGACCCAAATAACGGTCGGCGACCTTTTGACGATGCGTTCGGGTCTGGCATGCGAAACGAAGCAAAGCGAGCAGAGCCTACGTGAGATGATGTACTCGGCCTTGACTGCGGGGCACGCCTGCTTGTGGCACGCACCCCGCCTCGTCCATCAATGAAGGTGCAGCGGCGCAGGACTCCCGCCGGGAACGTAAGTCCGCAGTGCGTCGTACTCGGCCACCTGCTCGGCGGAAAGCAGCGCGCGCTCGCGGACGTGGGCGGTCAAGTGCAGCGCGCGCAACTGCCCTTGCAGGTTGGCGATTTCGGTGGTCAGTTGCCCCACCTTGCCCGCATCGGCGTGTTGTTCACGAAAGAGGGTCTCGAGTTCATCTTCGCGGGCGAGAATCTGTTTGCCCAGCGCCTGCGCTTTCGTATGCACGTCGTCGAACAGGGCGCGGGTGGCGGCGAGTTGGTCGGGCGAGAGCCCGAGCTTGTCGGCGATATCCAGGACGTGCCGTGGGCCGGGATAGTGGTTGAGCTCGGCGGCCTTGGCCAACCCCATGCCCTCGCCATTCAAGTATTGACTCCGCGCTTCGTCCGACACAGCGGATTTGTTCATCGCGGCATGGGCGTGGTCCGAACCGGTCATCATAGGACAATCGTGGTGGACTTCCTGGGCGGCTGCGGGTAAGCCCGACAGCACCAGTGCAAGCACAACATTGGTGAATTTCATTTGGGCGCTCCTCGTCTGAGTTTCCGCCCCATTCCCGAGGAAGAAGGCGGAGCGAGTCGGGCCACGAGTGGCGAATCTCCGTCTGCTAGCGTATCCAGGAGGTGGGCGCGCTCGCCAGCAGGGGTGTGGCCCAACTGGCGGTCCCAGCGCCGGATCACCGCTTTCAACAGCCGGCAAAGCCGCGCAACTTCCACTTGCCGTTGGCGCAGCTCGCGCAGCTTGGCCGAGGCCATCGCACGCACGCTACGGCAGGGTACCCCGCCACCTTGCCGGATGCGCAGCACATGCGACAGTTCATCGATGCTGAATCCGATGCGGAGTGCGCTGCGGACCATCAGCACGCGCTCCAGCGACTCGGCCGGATAACAGCGGTACCCATTGCTGGAACGCGGTGGCGGCGACAGCACACCTTTTTGCTCGTAATAGCGCAACGTGTCAGTACTCACCCCCGCGCGCGACGCCAGTTCACCCGAACGCAGCATTTGGCGGTTCGCCTGCATGGTTTCTCGCTCCTGCACAACATAAACCCCCGAACCGGTTCGGAGGTCAAGGTTTTTTTGTTGCGGTCTTGCATTGGGCACCGCATTCATCGCATCTTGCTGGCTGGGCGCCTCGTCCGCGGACTGGCCACGGATTGACGCCGATCAGCATGAATCTGAACGCCGTAAGCCAGCCTTACGTCGGCAACCGGCATGGCTCCTCCGAAGCCCGATCCGCGTCCACCTAGCCGTATTGCCTACACGTGGAAGTGACCCGTTGACGTAACGGGCCAGAAACGGGGTTCTGGGAAGTCGGCAAGGCAACGTCCCGCTGTCCCTCGGATGTGCAAACACCACTTTTGTCGCAATGGCCCCGCTGCGTAGGCGGCACATTTATTGTCCAATTTCATCGATGACGAGCCGATGGCAGCACTGTCCATCCAGTGGTCTCCAACGCGGGTTTCGAGGTTCTCCGAATCTGGACATACAGAACGAAACACGCACCCCTTTCGTATCGAGGGAGTTAAAGCCGCTGCGCGGAAGCAGGAAGTTCGAATCCCGGAGAAGATAAGGGTAGCCGCTCCAATGCGGGCGCCGAAGAGGGAACCCGTTAGAAGGGAACGCCCTGTCCTGCGCTCTCGCCGCAGGCGCTTGGCCAAGGAACCCGATCAGAATGACTTTGTTTACACTTTGCGACATGGTTTTGTCCTCCCTCCTCACCGAACTGGGACTTGCGGCAACATTACGGCAACATTTGGGACTAAAACCTGACAAAACAGAGCAAAAAGGAAGCGTGGGTGCCCTGTATTTTCACTAAATTGCATAGAGGAAAGGGAGGGCAGAACGGTTTTCAAGACCGCCGGTTTCAACCGCTCACCCATCACTCCGGTGAGGGGCGAGCAGGCTCTTTAACAGACTACCCCAGATTTGCCTGCAATTAGGATTGTCCCTCCACAAACGGCCAAACGCCGGCACGACACCACCCAAACTGGGATATACTCTCAAGCGATTTCCACAAGGAGGCCATTTGATGCATCGCTGGCAGATTACTGCGTTGTTGCTGCTCTCGGCTCTTGCGCTCTTTGCCGCGCCCGCTGAAGAACCTATGACCCTGCAAGGCTTCTCTGCGAACTCCTCGCAGAAGGAGCGAGAATGGGAGGCGAAGTTCCGTTCCATTCCGTCCACGGACAATCTGCGCAATTACATGCAGCGTTTATCAGCGCGCCCGCACCATGTTGGCTCGCCGTACGACCAGGACAATGCGGAGTGGATTCTTTCCCATTTCAAAGAGTGGGGATGGGATGCGCACATTGAGAACTTCGACGTGCTCTTCCCCACGCCGAAAGAGCGGCTGGTTGAGATGCTCGAGCCCGCGCACTTCAAGGCCAAGCTGGAAGAGCCGACCGTGGCCGAGGACCCAACCTCCAGCCAACATGCCGAGCAACTCCCCACTTACAATGCGTATTCGGCGGATGGCGACGTAACGGCCCCCTTGGTCTACGTTAATTACGGCGTGCCCAAGGATTACGAGGAACTGGACCGGCTGGGGATTTCCGTCAAAGGCGCCATCATCATCACGCGCTACGGGGGATCATGGCGAGGGATCAAGCCCAAAGTCGGTGCTGAGCACGGCGCCGTGGGCTGCTTGATCTACTCCGATCCGAGCGGAGACGGCTATCGGGAGGGTGACGTGTTCCCGCGCGGCGCTTTTCGCCCGCCGGACGGCGTGCAGCGCGGGAGCGTCATGGACGACACGCTTTATACCGGCGACCCGCTGACGCCCGGGGTGGGAGCCACCAAAGACGCCAAGCGGTTGCCGTTGAAAGACGTCCAGACACTCACCAAGATTCCCACTCTCCCGCTCTCCTACGCCGACGCGCAACCCTTGCTGGCGGCGCTTAAGGGACCGATGGCTCCGCCGCAGTGGCGCGGCGCGCTTCCCTTCCCTTACCACCTCGGACCGGGTCCCACCAAAGTGCACTTGAAGGTCAAAGCCAACTGGGATCTCAAGACGCTCTACGACGTGATTGCGCGCATTGACGGCTCCGAAAGCCCCGACGAATGGGTGGTGCGCGGCAATCACCACGACGCCTGGGTGAATGGAGCTGAAGATCCCATCTCCGGCACCGTCGCGGAACTGGAAGAAGCGCGGGCTTTCGGGGACCTGCTGAAACAAGGATGGAAGCCCAAGCGAACCATCATCTACGCGGTGTGGGATGGCGAGGAGCCGGGACTTATCGGTTCCACCGAATGGGGCGAGGAGCACGCCGATGAGCTTACCCAGAAAGCGGTGGCTTATCTCAACTCCGATTCGAACGGTCGAGGCTATTTCTTCGCCGAAGGATCACACTCGCTGGAAAAATTCATTAACGGAGTAGCACGGGATATCGATGACCCCGAGAAGAAGATCAGCGTCTGGAAGCGGAGCCAGCTTCGGCAGATCGAAGACGCCTCCACGCCGGAAGAACGTCAGGAGGCGCGGGATCGGCCCGATCTGCGCATCGGCGCCCTGGGCTCCGGCTCCGACTACGGTGTGTTCGTTGACCACCTGGGCGTCGCCTCGCTCGACGTCGGCTACGGCGGGGAGGACGGCGGGGGGATATACCATTCAGTTTACGATGACTTCTATTGGTATACTCATTTTAGTGATACTACATTTGTGTATGGCCGCGCACTCGCCCAAACCGCCGGGACGGCGGTCATGCGCCTGGCGGACGCCGAACTGCTGCCCTTCGACTTCTCCAATTTCGCCGACACCCTTCGCCGGTATGGCGACGAACTGAAGAAGCTTCTGAGGAACAAGCAGGAGGAAGTTCGGGAGCGGAATAAAGAGATCGAGGAAGGCGTGTTTACGGCTACTTCCGACCCGCAAAAGACGTTTGTGCCTCCCGGCCGTGAGGAGGTCCCGCCCTACTTGAATTTCGCTCCCCTGGATAACGCCATGGATGCGCTTGCGCAAAGCACCCAGCGCTACACCAAAGCGCTCGAGAAGGCGAAGGCCAATAGCGGCGCGGTTCTAAACAACGCATCATTGGGCGCTCTCAACGAGCTGCTGATCCAGAGCGAGCGGAAATTGACCAGCGCCGAAGGCCTCCCAGGACGCGCTTGGTACAGGCACGAAATCTATGCCCCTGGTGTTTACACCGGCTATGGGGCCAAAACCATGCCCGCGATTCGGGAGTCCATCGAACAGAAGAAATGGAAATTGGCTGACGAGGGCATCGTCGAAGTCGGCAGAGTACTCAATGCCGAAGCCGCACTCGTCAACCAAGCGGCGGAGGAATTGGAGAAAGCTGCCGAGTAGGAGCGAGTTTACTTTGGGGTGACGGCGGGAGGCTGGGGGAATTCCGCGGCCCTTCCCACCTTGCCCCTCCTTACCCAAGGAGTGGAATGCGCTGTTTCCCCCTGTAGACAAGGGAGATTGTTGTGCCTCCCTTTTCAGGTGAGGAAAAGTCGAGAGTAGGGGAAGTGCTACGCAGATTCGTCCCCGACTCGCCGGGACTCGGGTACGGGCGCAACAGGGTAAGGCGAAACCTGTTCCGGTTGACTCGTGTCGCTATTCAACAAGGCCCCCAGAACCACTTCCAGCGCGTCGAGCAGGCGCCGGTCTCCACTCTGAATGAGATAACCCGCCAGGCGGATCAGTCGCAGATGCCGCGCCGTGTACCTTTCGGCCCCAGGCTGAGGAGGTTTTCCCTGGCTGGACCCAATAAGGTCCATAAGGCACTTCCCGGAAGGTGTAACCACGCATTGAACCCCCGCGAGGTTCTGCGGCTGATCCTGGAAGAACTCCGCCAAGGGCACTTCCAGGGCGTCCGCGATCTTGCGAAGGGTCTTGGGCCGAGGCTCGAGGTGACGATTCTCAATCCGCGAAAGATAAGACCCTGCGATGCCGCACCGCTCGCTTAATTGCCGCTGGCTGACCCCTTTCTGGTTACGAATCTGCATCACGCGCGTTCCAATGCTCATAAATGAACCACCTGGTGATGTTATTTGGTCGCCAATCTTAACACAAATATAAAAAACTACAAGCAAAATGGCAGATAGGTCTTTTCGTAATCTGATTCGTGGATCCTAATCTGTCGGGGCATTTGCCGGCCTGATGGCCGGCGCTGCGCTCCAATGAGGACACAGCAGAACGAATTGCAACGGCTCGGATTCGGACGTATTATTAGCCCGACCTGACGACAATTCGCTACCAGGGAGGAAACATGATGCGTTCAGCGCAGCAGTGGGTCAAATCAGGGCGGCGTCTTGCGGTGGCTGCCGCACTCCTGACGTTTTTCTGGCTCTTAATCAAGCCTCTTCCCCTTCTTGCCCAGACGGACTTGAGCGGTTTCTGGGTTCTGCGGATACCGACGGGAGACGGCAACTACCGTGAGACGTTCCTGGACCTCAAGCAATCCGGCGAAAACGTGACGGGGAAGATACTGCCCGGCTTTCGCGAGTTGCCGATCACGCAAGGTACCTTTAGCAACGGCAAATTACGTCTGGTGGTTGCGACGCATTTTGGGGGGCAGGAGCGCCAAGTCACCTACGAAGGGGCTGTGGCTGACGGGAAGATCTCGATGACCGTCAACTTCCCCGGGCGCGAACCCTGGGCCGGCATCGCGGAGCGCACCCGTCCGGAAGCCGCCCTACCCCCGCCCCGCCTGCCGCTGCCATCGCTGCATGACGTGCCGGACAACGGGCTGGCACGCACTCCTCCCATGGGCTGGAACAGTTGGAACAAGTTCGCCGGCAGAGTCGACGACGCCGTGGTGCGGGGCGTGGCGGACTCAATCGTTGACACCGGGATGAAGGACGCCGGGTATATCTACATCAACATTGATGACACCTGGCAGGGCCAGCGCGATTCGCGGGGTAACATCACCGCCAATCGCAAGTTTCCGGATATGAAAGCCCTCGCCGACTATGTCCACTCCAAAGGCCTGAAGATTGGAATCTACTCTGGACCCGGGCCGAAAACCTGCGCGGGGTATGAAGGCAGCTACGGCCACGAAGAACAAGATGCAAAGACCTTTGCGGAATGGGGATTCGATTATCTTAAGTACGATTGGTGCAGCGCAGGGCGCATTTACAAGGACGACGATATGCAAGCCGTCTATCAGAAAATGGGCGATGCGCTGCTCAAGGCAGGCCGCCCGATCGTCTATAGCCTATGCCAGTACGGAAGAGAAGACGTGTGGAAGTGGGGGGCGAAAGTGGGCGGAAATCTCTGGCGGACTACCGGGGACATCAGCGACCACTGGAAGTCCATGGAGGAAATCGGCTTCCGCCAGTTCGCGATTGCCCCTTATGCCCAGCCCGGCCATTGGAATGATCCCGATATGCTGGAAGTGGGCAACGGCGGCATGAGCAACGACGAGTACCGAGCTCACATGACCCTTTGGTCACTGCTGGCAGCGCCGCTGCTGGCCGGCAACGATCTTCGCAGCATGAGCGCCGACACCAAAGCAATCCTGATGAATCGCGAGGTCATCGCCATTGACCAGGATCCGGACGCTAAACCCGTGAAAGAGATCCTCGAGCAGGGACCGACAGTGATCGCCGCACGGCCTCTCAGCGACAAGTCCGCGGCCGTCGGCCTGTTCAATCGAGGCGAGGCTGACGCAACGGTCGTGGTCCGCTGGTCTGACCTTGGATTTCAGGGTGCGCCGGCGGTTCGCGATCTGTGGGCTCACAAAGACCTCGGCACCATCGCTGACCGGTTCTCGGCCAGCGTGCCCGCCCACGGCGTTGTGCTGATCAAGGTCAAGCCCTAGCCGACGACAGTCATCCGAGGCTGGGACTGTGCAGAGCAGGCGTAGCGGCCGACCCGGAAGGGAGAAGCGCGGCCCTCGGGGCCGCGCTGCCGCAACCGCTGGGGTTCCAGCGGCGGCCTCGGACTGGGGCAAGAGTGGAGCCGATTCAGTGCTTTTTAAGCTCGAATGTTAACACCAATGTAAAAAAGAGGAGGCCGACTGCGAAATCTATTGACATCCTCGCAGGTTGAGCTATCTTATCTGTGGCAAAGGCGGAACGCATCAGCGAAAAAAGCATTTACGCGCACCGACCGGAGCGACCAGGCGACTGCTACAACAGCAACCGCACAGACGAAGGAGGATGTAAAGCCTCAGTCGTGGCATTATCCGTGCCGGAGAGCGCCGCGGCCGATGCAAAAACAGGCACCGAAATTAAGCTTAACGTCGCAGGTCCAGGTTGAGTCAAGGCCGCCGATGTAAGGCAGATTTCGGTCCCTCAAGAGTTTCGTAGCAGCCAACTGCTACCAACGAGCCCACCGACCCGTCCGGGATTATATAGCAACCCCACAATCCTGCCTGATAAGCCCTGAGCCGGACGGGTCTGCCCTTTTTCGGGATTGATGATCGACGATTGTCGATTGAAGATTGCCGATTCAATGGGACAATTGCACCGGCTGCGGTAAGGTCTATTGGCGCGGGTCGCACGTGGATCGGATGACGAGAAACCTTGAAGCTCTGCTGGGTCGAGAGGTCGACAACGACTAAGCAGCGCAGACCCGCCAAGAAACTAAACCTCCGCGCGCTCGCACCCGACACCGGCCGACTCGCTGCCGGCTGATCGCCGAGAGCTGAAAGCTTCTTTCGCCCGCCTACAGGCATCCGAGCTCACGAGCCAGGGCCCGGAAGTGCTCGCCGCTGAGGAAAAGCTCCGCCTCCGTAGCCTCGAAACCTTGCTCGAGGGTGCGGCGCAGGTGCAGGGAAGCGATATCCGCCAACTGCTGGTCGGTGAAACTCTTGCCCTCACGCTCACGCAACTCGGAGAGCGTGGCACAGGAAATCGCCACCGTCACCTTTCGGCCGTCCAGCAAGAAAACGGCATCCATGCTGTCGCTGTGGCGGGTGGCGATGGCGGGGTAAAGGTGAACGAAGCGAACTTTCACCGGCGCGCCCAAGCCTTTCGAGGCGACTTCAAACGGTGCCACAAGATAGCTCATCGTTCCTGTTCCTTGACGCTCCGGCGTTTTGTGCCCACGGTTCCGGGACTTACACTCCGATTATAGCTTACATCCTGATGTAGCTCTTGGACACTGTATACTGAGGTCAGCAAGATGGACAAGGGACAGAAGGTCCAGGGGCGCCCGCCGCTGCGCCGTCCACGGCGGCCTGCCAGGCACCGCACCCGTTGAACCCAGGGCGGTAAAGAGCTTCTCTCCGGCCTTCGGTTTCTCGCGCCCCTACCTGCAGATTCCGCTTGAAGTTTTTGCATTCCGAGCGTAAGAATTGCCTTGGCGAGACACCGCTTGGCGGCCCGAGCCGCTGCTTAACGGTTTTGTTTCAGCAGGATAGCAAAAGGCAGGAGTGGCATTCGGCGTGCTCTACCCAGTCGTAGGGACAAGACGGGTAGCCGGTAAAAGAGAGTAACCGGGCCCTGAGAAGGAGAAAAACCAAATGGCGATTGATGAGGTTCCTGAGAAGGAAGTTCACGTCGTCGAACCGGAGCGTTCTGGTTCGCAAGGCAAGTTTCTATTGATCTTAGTTGTACTGGCGGCGTTGGCCGCTGGTGAGATCTATTCCTTCCACAAAATCAACTCAACGCGCGAGGCGCTGGAGGTGCAGCAGGCTCAGACGCACAAGCAAATGGCCGCCGAATTCCAGGATCAACTGGCCAGCCGTTTGAGCGCGATCGAAAACGCCAACGCGCAGCAATTCGATGCACTGAAGGATGAGTTAGACTCTGCGGCAAAGCGCCTGGGAGCAACGGGCGGTGAACTGAAACGCTCACGGGCGATGGTGGCTCAGCTCCAGAAGGACGAACAAGCACGGTCCGCACAGCTTCAGGAACAATTGGCTCTGAAGGCCGACCAGCAGCAGGTGGGAGCGCTCGGCCAGGACGTTTCCGCGCAGCGCAGCGACCTCGATAACACCAAGAAATCGCTCGATTCCGTGCGCTCCGACTTGGGAATGGCCCGCAGCGAAATGGGCACGCTGATCGCCCGCAATCACGACGATGTCGAGACTCTTCGCAGAATGGGCGAACGCGACTACTTCGAGTTCACGGCCACCAAGAAGGCCCCGGCGCGGGCGGCGGGAGTCGGGTTGACGCTGATCAAGACCAACGTGAAGCGGCATCAATTCAACTTGGCTATGCTCGTCGACGACGTCCGCGTGGAGAAGAAAGATCGCACCATCAATGAGCCAATCTTCTTCTATGTCAACGGCTCAAAGCGGCCCTACGAGCTCGTGGTCAACGCAGTCAGCCAGAACGAGGTCAAAGGCTACGTCAGTACCCCCAAAAGCGCCAACAAGGAAGTTGCGATACGCTCCGGAGATGCGCACTGATCGAATGCCGAGGAGACTCGGGGCGAGGCGGGCAATCCCCCGGGTCTCCAATCCTCGCGGGTGCGGTCCAACACGACCTGAAAACACAGCGGATAGCAGCACAGCCAACCCAGTATCGTTCATTGCGCAAAAACTATTCACCTCCTCGTGGCGTCCTGCCGATACCTAAAAGAGTGCGGAGCAGCGCAGGCTGCGAGGAGGATGGCGCCCTGAACTCTGAAGCGTTTCAACGTACTTTATACATGCGCGGAAGAATCCGACGACCGGCCGGCACGCTGACAGCGCGCGAGAAGGCGGTCGCGGCTCGTGTTGCCCTGGGACTTTCGAACGCCGAGATAGCCGGGGACATGAAGATTTCAATTCAAACAGTCAAGAACCATCTGTGTTCCATCTTCGAGAAAGTTGGCGTGACGTCCCGCCTGGAGTTGGCCACCAGGCTCCTCGGTCGTGATTGCAGCTTGTGCCCCATGCGGAAGCCCTCGGGCCTTGCGCAAGTTGAAACGTGCGGCGTGACTGGCCTGCCATTGCCGACTCCCGTAGATGTCAACCCCAATCCCTGGCGGTTAGCGTAAGATCGATGGCCAGGCAGGTGGTTCACGTTTCGACCACTCCAGGGGCGGTAGTCAGTGGCCCAAGGCCGCCGGGCCCGGGTAGGACGATCCTCGCCCCGTCCCGCTCACGCGGGAACCCCTCCCCCGCGTGGGCGGGAGAGCGGACGGCGGTGACGGGCAATTCGCGCGGCCCACGGGTCCCACCCCAAATGCTGCCGATGCTGCCGCGACTGTGAAGCACGCCCGGGGCTGCCTCAATTCTCAAACGGACTGTACTTATTTGAAAGTAGCGCCGACCTTCAGAGCCTGCCCTGAGCGAAGCGAAGGGTCGGCAAACGCCCCGACAGGTCGGGGCGCTACGGCGCAATTCACAACACCTCCCGCTCCCCCCAATTATTTCCCTGAAGCGGTTTCATTCTGTATGATAACGATATGGACGTGGCGGTGCGGTGTCGCAACCTGGTCAAGACTTATGACGGCAGCGTCGAAGCGGTGCGCGGACTCGACCTCGAAATCCTGAGCGGCGAATGCTTTGGGTTGCTCGGCCCGAATGGCGCGGGCAAAACCACCACCATCGAGATCCTCGAGGGGTTACTGCCTCAAACCTCCGGCGAGGTCGAGATACTCGGGAAGACCTGGAACGCCCACAGCCGGGAACTCCGCGAGGTGTTGGGGATCTCGCTTCAGGAAACTCGCCTGAGTGAGAAGCTGACGGTGCGGGAAACACTGGAGCTGTTCGCCAGCTTTTACCGGCAGCCGCGTTCAACGGATGAGGTCATGGAAGAGATGGCACTTACTGAAAAGGCAAATAGCTGGGTCGGCAAGCTCTCGGGAGGCCAGCGGCAGAGGCTGGCGGTAGCGACGGCGCTGGTGGCCAATCCGAAAATCCTGTTTCTCGACGAACCCACGACGGGATTGGATCCGCAAAGCCGCCGACAACTCTGGGACATCATCCGCCAGTTCCAGAGCCGCGGCGGAACCATCCTTTTAACCACCCATTATATGGACGAAGCCGAGCGGCTTTGCGACCGAATCTCGATTATCGACCACGGCCAAGCCATTGCCTCCGGCACGCCTGCCCAGTTGATTGAGGAGTTGGGCGGGCATCAGATGGTGGAATTCGATGCCACGGATAACGACCCCGGCGCCAAGGAAGTGTGGCGGTCACTTCCGAGTGTCGAGGCCGTCCATGAGGAAAACGGCTGTGTGATTCTGAGCGTGCGCGAGACCCATGAGACGATCCCTCCCCTGCTGGCGGCCTTGCAGAAGCGAGGTGCGCGGTTGCTGCGCCTCACGACTCGCCAGGCCAGCCTCGAGGATGTCTTCGTACATCTCACCGGACGGCACCTGAGGGAGGACTGAGCGGCCGTCAAAAGAATGACTCCCCTCTTCGCCGGAGGAGGGAAATTGCCAAGCTTGTAGCTGAACACGATGAACACTCAATCCCAAACGGCGGCTCCCCCCATCCCTGGGGCGAAAACCTCTACGCTCGCACCGGTCAACGGCCGTTGGGCAGGTTACTTGCACCTGCTCATCGCGCGCGAGAAAGAGATGTGGCGCGAGCCGGAGGTCATCTTCTGGGTATTTGGATTCCCGATATTATTGGCCCTAGGACTGGGAATTGCCTTTCGAAACAAGCCAGCCGAGGTGCACCGCATGGCCATCGTGGCCGGGAAGGATGCGGCGCGCACACTCGAAATGCTGCAAGCGTCTCCTCAAAAGGGGTTGGTAAAGGCGGAGGTGCTTCCCGAGTCGAGCGCCTTCAATCAATTTCGGCTCGGAAAATACGACTTGGTGGTGATCCCGCAGTCAAGCAGCAGCTTCGAATACCGATTCGATCCTGCGCGCCCGGAGAGCGTGTTGACTCGCTCCATTGTGAATGACGCCTTGCAGGCGGTGGCGGGGAGAAAAGACCCCCTGGCCACGTCTGAGAAGGCCTCGACGGAGCCGGGCGCGAGATACATCGACTTCCTGATCCCAGGCTTGCTCGGCATGAACCTGATGAACTCCGGCATGTGGGGCGTCGGCTTTGCCCTGGTCGACATGCGCCAACGAAAACAGCTGAAGCGATTCGTGGCCACGCCCATGCGCCGGGGCGATTTTCTTCTGGCGCTGGCCTCGAGCCGCTTGATTCTGATGCTGGTCGAACTGGTGCTGTTACTCGGCTTCGGCATTCTGGCATTTCACATGCGGCTGATGGGTTCGTGGGCGGCCGTGATTCTGATCAGTGGAATCGGCGCGCTTTGTTTTGGCGGGTTAGGTCTGCTCACCGCCAGCCGGGCCCAGAAAATCGAGAGCATCAGCGGACTGATCAACCTGGTGATGATGCCGATGTGGCTCTTTTCGGGCGTCTTCTTCTCCTACGAACGTTTTCCCACTGTACTGCTGCCTCTGATTAAACTCCTGCCTCTCACCGCGCTCAACGACGCTCTCCGCTCCTCCATCCTCGAGGGCGGTTCGCTGGCGACTCAAGGGTCGCGCCTGCTCGTCATGGTCCTCTGGGGCGGCATTTCCTATCTGCTGGCGCTACGCTGGTTCCGATGGACGTAGGGAAGGCAGGAGTCAGGAGTCAGGATTCAGGATTCAGGAGTCAGAAGTTAGAAACGTAACCCACTCCCCCTTGGGGGAGAGGGTGGCCCACGACGGCGCTTTCATCAGCCGTCGGGGGTCCGGTAAGGGGGTACTTGTAGGGGCGGCCCTGGTGGCCGCCCTAGGCACCCACAAGGGGTGCCCCTACGACGAGGACGATGGCTGCGTTGGGTCTCGTTTCACCCAAAGATACGCTTTAACGGAGTTCTTCCAGAAGAACTTCTCCGCCACCGCTCTGCCCTTGCTGGTGAAGTAGTCACGCACAATACTCAGCACCTGCGGGTACGTACCCCACTTATCGCTGTTGGGCCAGTCGCTACCATACAGCAGCCGGTCCCGGCCGAAAATCTCCCAGATCTCATCCAGGCGCGGCTTGTAGAAATCCAGGTCGGTCGGCACTCTCCCGTCCACGCGCCGCAGGACTTCCGAGACTTTGACGTAGACTTGAGGCCGTTTGCCCAACTCGCGCAAATTGTGCGGGTACGCCTCGCGGGCACGTTTTTCGGTGGGCGGATCGAGCTGCGGCAGGTGATCGACCACAACTCGCAAGCCGGGAACGCGGTCGGTGAGCCGCACCAAGGCTTCAATCAACCCTGGGTCGGGGTTTGCGCTGTCCAAAGCCAGATTGGCATCCGCCAGTGCCTTGAGGTCGGAAATGAAATCCGGCCGCGACAACTGTTCGCCAAGATTCCTGTTCCACAAGTTTCCGTAGCGAATGCCCCGAAACAGCGGGTTGCGGTGAAATCGGTCAAGGTTTTTGCGGAAGTCCGGCTTGCCTGGCTCGAGGTCTCCGACCGTTCCCACGATGATTTTGTCCTTGGCAGCAACATCCAGCACCCATTGGTTGTCTTCGAGCCAGGGACTCGCCTCGACCTCGATCGCCCCAACAATGCCTAGCCCCTTCGTGACCCGCATATAGCGCTCGGGCAAGGCAGGCTTGTACAGAACTGCGTCACTCTTCTCGGGCCAAGGCACACCCTGCGGGCGCGTGGGATCGAAGAGATGGATGTGGGTGTCAATGATGGGTATCGGGGTGGCCCCGGGGGTAGCACCCAAACCCGCAATCCCCGCTGCGGCAAACAGAAATGTTCTGCGGTCCATGACGCTATTCTACCACCGCGTCATACGGGGCGGCCCGTGCAGAGGCTCTAAGGAGGGCCCCGATGGACGGGCCGAAGACCTAAACCGCCGGTCTGCGCCGCGGTTGATTTCGGTTATGCATGCTTGTTAGGATGGTGCGTCATGACCCAACATCTTACTCGACGCAGTTTCCTGAAAACCACAGGCGCGGCAGCCGCAGCGCTGGCGACGCCTCGAGCCCTACGCTCCCAGCAGGCTTTCGCGCCTTCGTGGGACTCGCTGACGAAGCACGCCGCTCCCGCGTGGTTTAACGACGCCAAATTCGGCATCTACTTCCACTGGGGGCCTTACTCGGTGCCGGCCTTCGACAACGAGTGGTACTCCCGCAACATGTACATCGAAGGCCAGCGGGCGAACACGTACCACAAACTCGTCTACGGCCCTCCCTCGAAATTCGGCTACAAGGACTTTATCCCCATGTTTCGCGCGGAGAAGTTCAACCCGGAGGAGTGGGCGGATTTGCTGCGCAAGGCGGGCGCGAAATTCGCCGGGCCGGTCACCGAGCACGCCGACGGCTTCTCCATGTGGGACTCGAAAGTTAACAAGTGGAATGCGGCCGCCATGGGCCCTTGCCGTGACGTGGTGGGAGAAATGAGCAGAGCGCTTCGCAAGGAGGGCTTGAGATTCATTTCCACGTTCCACCATCAGTGGCTGTGGGGCTGGTACCCGACCATCGACAAGTCGGTTGATGCTTCGAATCCCGAGTACAGCGGACTTTACGGCCCACCGGCTCCCCAAAGTCCGTTCAGGGATTACGACAAGCCTACGCCGCCACCGTCGCCTGCCTTTCAGGAAACCTGGGAAGCGAAAGTCCGAGAAGTGATCGACAGGTACCACCCCAGCCTCATTTACTTTGACAGCCGCCTGAACATCATTGACGAGCGCCGCCTGGCCGAGGTGATTTCCTATTACTACAACCAAGGCGAGCTTTGGCATGAGGAAGTCAGCGTGACCTACAAGGAAAAAGACTTGCCCTCAGGCGCTGGAATTCTCGATATCGAGCGCGGCAGGCTCGACCATCTTGCCGACTATAAGTGGCTGACCGACGACGCCATCGACTGGAATTCCTGGTGCCACGTCCAGAACGCGAACTACAAAACCGCGCATCGCATCCTCGGTGAGCTCATCGACATCGTCAGCAAGAACGGAAGCTTCCTGCTCGACATCACCCCCACCGCCGAAGGAGTCTTTCCCCGGCCGGTCGTCGAGCGCCTGCTCGCCATCGGCGAGTGGCTGTCGGTGAACGGCGAGGCGATTTACGGCACGCGGCCCTGGAAGATCTTTGGAGGAGGTCCCACCCAGGTCCAAAGCGGCATGTTCGGCGAGGAGCATATTCCGGACCTCGGAGCAGAAGATGTTCGCTTCACCAGCCGCTGGAAAACTCTCTACACCATCGCCTTCGATTTGCCCCGGAACACTCGTGACTTGCTGATCAAACCACTCAACTCACGCGACGCGCTTCTCGCCAAGGGCGAGATTGCGGATGTTACTCTCCTGGGCAGCGGCGCCAAGCTATCCTGGGAACATAGCGATGTGGGCCTTAGGATAAGCCTGCCCATCGCCAAACCCGCCGCCCTCGCCTATGCCTTCAAAATATTGTTGAATTGACTGTAATAATCGGCATGGTGGCTCGTCCTCAGATTGACGGCAGCCGTCAGGAGGCGCCCGTGCGATCGGCCACCGCGGAGGTCACAATTCCCAGCCCCAGCGATGCAGTTGAACGACTGTTCCGCGCGCACCACGCTCTGGTCCTTCGTGCTGCCTACCGGATCACCGGCAATCGCACCGACGCCGAGGATGTCCTCCAGACCGTCTTCTTGCGCCTCATCGGCCGCGACGGCGCGGCCCCTCAAGTGGAGAATTCCGAGTGGTATCTTCGCCGTGCGGCGGTCAATGCCGCGCTGGACGTGGTGCGGGCCCGGCGAGTGGCGGAGAGCGCGCCGTTGCCGGACTCGCTGCCCGCGCGCGGAGAGTTGGAGCGGGGAGAATTGCGCGAATGCTTGCGGCGCTCTCTGGCGAGCTTGAGTCCGCAGGCGGCCGAGATTTTCGCTCTGCGTTTCCTGGAGGGCTACAGCAATCCGGAAATCGCCCGCATGCTCGGCGTTTCGCAGGTCTGGGTGGCGGTGACGGTGCACCGCACCCGGCGGCGGCTGCAAAGGGAGATTCGTTCCTACATTGGAGGCAAATCATGAGCCAACCATCAAAACAACGAGACCCAAGCTTGGATGAACTGATCACCGAATTGCGCCGGGACGATGTTGCCGATCCGGCTGTGGAGCGGGCGGCGGATCGCGTCTGGGCTCGGCTGCGCGAGCGCTTCCCTGCCCCGGCGACGGCAACTGCTTCGGACGTGGAGAAGATTCGCGGCTGCGCGGATTTCCAGGCCCTGCTGCCTGCTTACCTGGGCGGGAGCCTCTCCGAAGCGCGATCGTCGTTGCTCGAGGACCATCTTCATGGCTGCGTGGCCTGCCGCCATGCACTGCGAGAAGCGCGCCACGGTATGCAACCTGTCGCCCCTCAAAAATCTGAGATTGCCGCCGCGCGCGGCACCAGAACCAGATGGATCATGCCTTGGGCCGTCGCGACAGGCGTGATCATCATAGGCCTCGTGGTGTTTCTGAGCGACGGACGCTGGGCCAGAATGCTTCGTGATACGGAAACCGAAGCGGCCGTGCTCTCCGCCGAAGGAACTCTCTATCTTGATTCTGGACGCGGCGGCGAAGCAGTTCTTCCCGGCCGTTCCATTCATGAAGACGAAGAGATTCGCACTGCCAAGGCTTCCTCCGCCGTGATCCGGATGGTGGATGGATCGACAGTTGAAATGGACCAGCGCACTTCATTCTGGGTGTCCAAAGGCTGGCGCGACACGACGCTCCACTTACAGCACGGCAACATCATCGTTCGCGCGGCCAAGCAGGGCCGAGGCCGGCTCAACGTTGCCACACGGGATTGCCTGGTTTCCGTCAAGGGCACCATCTTTGCCGTGGACGAAGGTATGAAGGGCGCGCGAGTTTCCGTTATTCAGGGAGAAGTGGAAGTCGAGCAGGGGCGCAACACACAACTGCTCCATCCGGGGGAGCAGGTCTCGACGGAGCCGGATGTGGCGCCGGTTCCCGTGAGCTACTCGGTATCGTGGAGCCGCAACCGGGGTGAATACCTCGCGCTGCTGGGCGAGTTTGCGGCCCTGCACAAGCAGTTGGAGGCTCTTCCGGGACCCGCGCCCCGCTACAACTCAGTCCTGCTGAATCTGGTGCCGGATGACACTGTATTCTACGCTGCCATCCCGAACCTGGGCTCGACGCTGATGGAAGCGAATCGGCTTTTGCAGGAGCGCATCCAACAAAGCGCAGTCCTGCAAGCCTGGTGGGCCCGCCAGCAGGCGTCCGGAGGAGCGGGTAAAGAACCCGAGTTGATTGAACGGCTTCGCTCTTTCAGCGACTACCTCGGGGACGAGATTGTCGTCGCCATGACCGCCGATCAGCATTCGCCCATCGTTCTGGCAGAGGTGCGACGCCCCGACTTCCGAGCCTTTCTTCAGCAGCAACTGGGCGAGATCAAACGCGACGGGAAGCAACTCGAAGTGCAGATCGTGGATAACCCATCGTTGCTTCCGCCTGCCACGGGCAAAAACACCACGCTGGTTTACTTGCAAAACAACCTGATGGCGATGGCCGCGGACGCGCGCCAGTTGCAGAAAGTGGCTCTCCGAATGGAGCACGCAACTCCCAGCGGTTTCACTTCCACACCTTTCTACAGCGCCATCCGTCAGGCATATCAAGCGGGCGCCGGCTTACTTATTTGCGCTGACATGGAACAAATTCTTGCGCATTCCGTAAATCAGAAAGGGAGTTTGGATTTGATTCGGGACGAGAGGACCGGCCTCGCCGACATGCGATATCTCATCATGGAAAGCAAGGACGCAAGCGGCCGCACTGAAAACCGAGCGACGCTGACGTTCGCCCAGGCGCGCCACGGCCTGACAGCTTTGCTGGGCTCCCCCAGCCCTATGGGGACCTTGGATTTTGTGTCACCCACCGCCAGCCTTGCGATTTCCTTTGTCGTCGAGAACCCGCAGGAAATCGTGCAGGAAATCTTCAGTCTGGCCGGTAGTCATGATCCGGGATTCACCGAGGGCCTGGAGGACTTCGAATCGGAAACCGGAGTGAATGTGTCGCAGGATTTGGCAGCCCAACTGGGCGGCGAGGTCACATTTGCGCTTGATGGTCCGATTCTGCCCACGCCCAGTTGGAAGGCGGCGCTGGAAGTGAACGATCCGGGACGGCTCGAGGAGACCATCGAAAAGCTGGTGACCAGCTACAATCACCATGCGGATTCGAAAGCAGGCACTCTTAATCTGACCAAAGAGAATGCGGACGGCCGAACCTATTACAGCCTTCAGATCAGCCGGCCTTCGGCCGCGCCGGGCGTTCCGTCCGAGATCGATTATGTGTTCGTGGACGGCTATCTTTTAGCAGCGCCCAGCCGGGCATTGCTGCTCAGCTCGATCCAAAACCGCAGCACACAATACACTCTCGCGCGCTCCAGCGATTTTAGCAGCCGTTTGCCGCGCGACGGATTCACAAACTGTTCCGCGCTCGTCTATCAAAACCTGGGCGCCATGATCGGATCGGTGGCGGACCTCCCTATTCTCACTCCCGCGGAACGGCAGGCCATCGAGTCCCTGAAACAGAACAGCGGCCCCAGTTTGACTTGCGCTTACGGCGAGTCGCAGGATATCGTGGTCGCAAATACGGGGAACATGTTCGGGATGGGTTTCGGTCCGTTGCTCGGGATTAAGGGTGCAGGAGTCCTGGACCTGCTTCCGCTGCTGAAGGGCAGTAGGCAGTAGGCAGGTGGGCAGATGGGCAGGTCGGCAGGTGGGCAGGTGGGCAGGTGGGCAGGTGGGCAGGTAGGCAGGTGGGCAACAAAAGTCGCTAGGCACTAGGCACTGATCTATGCCACCGATGATCGAACTCGAGGGATTGGGCGTCACGCTGGGAGGGCGGAAGATCCTGGAAGGTCTGAACTGTTCGCTCTCCGGCAGAGCGATCGGGTTACTGGGCCCCAACGGGGCCGGCAAATCGACTCTCATCAACACGCTGTTGGGATTTTATCCGGTGGCGGCGGGCACGGCACGGGTCTTCGGGCGCAACATTCGAACTGAAATAAAGCAAATTCGAGCGCTTGCCGGGTACATGCCGGAGTCCGAGTGTTTCATTGCCCAGATGACTGCGGTAAGCTTCGTACGCTTGATGGCGGAGCTTTCCGGCCTGCCCTCGGAGGCTGCGCTGGAGCGCGCTCACGAGGCGTTGTTCTACGTCGGGCTGGGCGAAGCGCGGTACCGCTTCCTCGGAACCTATTCGCTGGGCATGAAGCAACTGGCCAAGCTCGCCCAGGCGATCGCCCATGGTCCTCGCCTGCTGATTTTGGATGAGCCCACCAATGGCCTCGATCCGCCTGCCCGCCAGCGCATGATCCGCCTGATTCGCGAGATGCGTGACAGCCGCGACCTCCACATCCTGCTCTGCTCTCATCTGTTGCGCGACGTGGAAGAGACCTGCGAAGAAGTCCTGATCCTGAAGGATGGCCATCAGGTTCATTACGCCAACCTGGAGGAGGAACGTCGAGCTAACCGGCGATTCCTCGAGCTTGAGACGCTGGGCGGCGACGGCGCCTTCGCAGAGGCAGTCGAGCGCCTGGACTGTGAGTGCGCGATAACCGGCTCGGTCTTTACCGCGACGGCGGGGGGCCATACCGACCGCAGCCCCCGGCGGTTCAAGATGGTTCTAGGCCAGGACTTTGCCCTTCAGGACCTTTATCGGCTGGCCGAGGAGCACGGCGTTCAGATCCGCCGCCTGAATTACCGGCGCGACAGCCTCGAGGACATTTTCCTGAAGGCTATGGAGAACTCCAATGGCCGTCCATAAGCGAAGCTATCACAGCTATGCGGGAGAGTTCAGCCCGGCGTGGTCTCGCTTCCTGGTTGTGAGCCGGTACGCTTACCAGAGAGCGCTTTCTTCCAAGTTTATTGTTGCTTATTTTGCTATCTGCTTCTTTTATCCTCTCGGCTGCGCCCTGGCTCTCTACATGAACCACAACCAGCGCCTGTTGGCAATATTCAACTTGAGTTCTTTCTTCTCCGTTGATGCCACGTTCTTTTATCACTTCATGAATGTTCAGGGCGTGCTGGCTTTTATACTAACCGCCTTGGTGGGGCCTGGCCTTGTCTCACCCGACCTCGCCAATCATGCCCTGCCGCTCTATTTCTGCCGGCCTTTTTCGCGGGTCGAATACGTCTCAGGAAAGCTGTTTGTGCTGGTGTTGATGCTCTCGCTGGTCACCTGGATTCCGGGCGAGACCCTGTTTCTGATTCAGTCCAGCCTCGCGGGCGCAAGCTGGATGTGGAGCAACCTGTGGGTGGGGGCAAGCATTTTCCTCGGCTCGGCAATCGAGATCCTGGTTTTCTCGCTCCTGGCCTTAGCCCTCTCGGCGTGGATCAAACGGAAGACGGCGGCGGGCGCGGCGCTGCTGGGCGTGTTCTTTTTCGGCGCGGGCTTCGGGCAGGCTATCAATGCTGTGCTACGAACCAAGAATGGATCCCTGATTGACTTAGGAAGTCTTATCGCCCGCATCGAGATCCAGCTCTTTCACCAGTACGCACGGCGGCCGGCGGCTGTCCCTGCTGACTGGGCATGGTTAGTTTTGCTGGCAATCGGCGCCTTCTGCCTGCTGCTGTTGGAAAAGAAAGTCAGGGCTTACGAAGTGGTGCGGGGATGAACGCACACGACGCAGACACTCCCCTCCTTGCTAAGGAGGGGCCAGGGGTGGTTGCCCGTCAAGGCGAAGACGAGGCCCACCAGCCCTCCGCCCCTCCTCAAATGAAGAGAGGAGCACAGGAGCAACGAATCGTTTTCGAGAACGTCTCCAAGTTCTACGGAGAAGTGCTGGGCGTAAACCGCGTAAACCTGTCGATTCCGCCCGGCATCACCAGCCTGGTTGGCCCCAACGGTTCGGGGAAGACCACATTGATGAACCTGATGACTGGCCTGGTTGAGCCGACGCGAGGGCGCATCACCGTGCTGGGCATATCGCCCCACGAACCCGAACGTCTGTTTCACAAGGTCGGTTACTGCACGCAGTTCGACTCATTCCCCAAAGGGCTCACCGGCTACCAGTTCGTTTACTCTTATTTGCGGCTTTTCGGACATGCGCATGCCGCCGCGGCGAGGCTGGCCGAGCAGGCGATTGAACGGGTGAACCTGACTGAGGCGGCGCACCGCCTGATCGCCGGGTATAGCAAAGGCATGCGTCAACGCATCAAGCTGGCCCAGGCAATGTGCCACAAACCCTCCGTACTCGTGCTGGACGAACCGCTGAACGGCCTGGACCCATTGATTCGCGCCGAGACCATCACCCTGTTCCGCAGCCTGGCTCAAGAAGGGCTGTATGTGATCATCTCCAGCCATGTGCTGCACGAAGTGGACGCGCTCTCGGACCAGGTCGTCCTCCTCAGCAACGGCTACGTAGTGGCGGAGGGGCAGATTCACGGCGTGCGCGAAGAAATTCTCGAACACCCCACGCAGATTCTTATTCGCTGCAACAAGCCCAGCGACTTTGCATCACGGATATTCCAGCAGGAATATGTCGTGGAAGCCAGGATCCTCCCCGACGGGCAGGGTCTGCTGGTGAAAACGCGGGACGCTGATCGCTTCTATCTGTTGCTGAATCGCATCGCCCAAGGCGGCATCAGCATTGAGTCGGTAGCGCCTGCCGACGACGACGTCCTTTCCGTCTATGAATATCTGATAGGCGCGGAGGAGCCACCCAAATGAGCTTCCAGCGGCTGCCCTGGGCGCTCTGGCGAGCGCAGATTCCGGCCATCCTTCGCCTCGAATTGAAAAAGACCTTCTTCACCCGGCGCGGGGCATGGATTTACTTCCTGGCGTTCGCGCCTGTAGTGCTCTACGCCGTCCACTCCTTCGTCGAGTTGAAGAATGGCGTGCACGGCGACCTGGGCGAGGATAGCCACATCTTTGCTACCGTATTCCAGTTCTTCTTTCTCCGGCTGGCCATCTTCTTCGGCTGCGTCGGGATTTTCGGCAATCTCTTTCGCGGGGAGGTATTGGAGAAGAGCTTGCATTATTACTTCCTGGCGCCCCTGCGTCGAGAAGTCCTGGTGGTTGGGAAATTCCTCTCCGGCCTGCTCGCGGCGACGGTCATCTTCTGTTCCAGCGCCCTCCTTCAGTTTATTGCCCTGTATTGCTACTTCAGCTCGAACACCATTCAGGAGTACCTTTTCCACGAGCATGGCCTCGCGCACTTGGCGGCATACCTCGGCGTCACGCTGTTGGCCTGTATCGGATACGGCAGCGTTTTTCTCGCGGCGGGCCTGCTCTTTCGGAACCCATTGATACCCACCGTGGTGGTGCTGGTATGGGAGGCTGTGAACGGCTTCCTGCCCGCGCTCCTGCAACAGATCAGCGTGATCTTCTATCTGAAGTCGCTGTGCCCGGTCGCCGTACATGAATCGCTGAACGCGGATAAGCACAATCTCCTCGACCTGATCGCTGTCAACCCCTCCCCTGCCGCGCCGGCAACGGCTATCCTGGGACTGCTGATCCTGTGCCTGATCATCCTGACCTTATCCAGCCTGCAAGTCCGCCGCATGCAGATTGATTACGGGGCGGAGTGAGTGGCGCCAAACTCCGGACGCGCTTCTAATATCTTGATTCGATGGGGGGCGGACTCCGGCATGAAGTTTGAACCACGCGTTACTCATACCGGAACAGAGAAAAATTTACATGTTATATTAGGGTGATCATGCTCAACGAAGAGAGACGTCGCAATATTCTGGAGATCATCAATCGTGAGGGGCGAGGAATTGTAAAAGACCTCTCACGCCATTTCAAAACCTCGAATGTCACCATTCGCAAGGACCTTGAGATTCTTCACAACCGCGGAGTCGTCCACCGCACGCACGGGGGGGCGCTTCCTTTGCAGAGCGGGGCGCTCCTGGATTTCAGCCTTCAGGAGAAGGAAAAGCTGCACCGGAAAGAGAAGGAGCGAATTGGCCAGGCGGCCGCCGCATTGATCAAGGAAGGCGAATCCGTGGTTCTCGATTCCGGGACGACGACGAGGGCAGTGGCCCGAGCGCTGCGGGAGCGAAAACAGCTCACCGTTATCACCAATGCCGTTAACATCGCCGCTGAACTGGCGGGGACCTCGATCGAAGTGATCCTGACAGGCGGGATTCTGAGAGAGAAGTCTTTTTCGCTGGTGGGCCCGTTGGCCGAGGAGACACTACGCAGTTTGAGCGCCGATATCCTGTTTCTAGCGGTTGATGGGATTGACGTTCACTTCGGCCTGACGACCCCAAACTTGCTGGAAGCGAGAGTGAATCGAGTGATGGTGGAGATCTCTCGCCGCACCGTGCTCGTTTGCGATTCCAGCAAGTTTGGCCGCCGCAGCCTCTCCTTGATTGCGCCGATGTCGAGCATTCAACAGATTATTACCGACAACCGAATCCCGAAATCCGACGCCAAAGCCCTGGAGGAAGCCGGGATTGAGGTCACCGTCGTTTAGCGTTACGTTATCGCTCTGCGATACTTAAGACGAGGGCACGGTCGCTGAGGCCTCGCTTGAGCAAGGGCTCTGCTCGGTGCCTTCAGCGGCCACGGCGGTTACTACATAGTAGTATGCCTGCCCGGCAAGAACATTCGAGTCGGTAAGGGTAGTTCCGGCGATCGGCGTGGGATTAAGAGGAGTCGCGCTCTCCCCACCTTTGATGGTGCCGCGGTAGACGTTATAGCCCGCCACTCCGGAAGTCGTGCTCGCCGTCCAGGTGAGAATCACGTCGTGAGCTCCCGTGCCTGAAAGCGCTCCGCTCTGCGGGCTGCCGCCGGCATTGTCGGTGACATTGATCGACGCAGTTTCAGCGCCGGCCAGCGACGGCGTGAAAGTAATTCCGATCGTGCACTTCCCTCCCGCCACAACCGAACTGCCGCACGTGTCTGCCGTCTCATCAAAATCGCTGGAATTGGCGCCCCCGATCGCCAGGCTGGTGATGCTCAACACTGCGTTGCCGGTGTTGCTCAAGGAGATGGTTTGCAAGGAACTGACCGAGTCGATGGGGACACTTCCAAAGGCCAGGCTGCTGGGTGAAAGACCCACTCCAGGGCTCGCCCCCGTGCCGGACAGGGCCATCGTCTGCGGGCTGCCGCTGGCATTGTCCGCAACACTCACCGCCGCTGTGAAGGAACCACTGGCGGC
>Ga0187864_10001325_pt1 | contig 24288 bp, 21 predicted proteins | sample June2016WEW_11_4_FD_132985 | JGI IMG/M metagenome (GOLD analysis project Ga0187864, IMG submission 132985) | Peatland microbial communities from SPRUCE experiment site at the Marcell Experimental Forest, Minnesota, USA - June2016WEW_11_40 | ecosystem: Environmental > Terrestrial > Soil >...
ATCCTTTGTCTGATCGCGCTTGCCACTAAGAAGGTCGGATACATTCTACTGCTCGGCGCGACAAAGACAATTTCGCAATCGTCGCCGTGATGTAAACTCTTGGCGGCGGTCCGCTGAGTTTCAATCATCCAAGGAAGAAAATCCCGTGAGCCGGTTCGTCGGATTTGTCGTTGCGGCACTGATAGGGCTTGCAGCGGTCGCTGGGCCAGTTCGCGCTCAGGCGGGGACCTCTTCGACTCCAATCCCCATTAAAGTCGTCGTGGTCACGATGTTTGAACGCGGCGAAGACGTCGGAGACGCTCCCGGCGAATTCCAGCTGTGGGTGGAGCGCGAGCATCTCGATCAGGTTCTTCCACTCGCTGCCGGGTACCATCACGTGCGTCTGAACAAAGACGGCGTGCTCGGCATGTTGACGGGTGTCGGCACAGCTAAGGCCGCCGCCTCCGTGATGGCGCTTGGCACAGACCCTCGTTTCGACCTCTCGAAAGCCTACTGGATCGTCGCAGGCATCGGCGGCGGCGACCCGGCCGACGTATCCCTCGGCTCCGCCGTTTGGGCGGACCATGTCATCGACAGCGATCTGGGTTATGAAATCGACGCGCGCGAAATCCCGAAGGATTGGCCCACGGGCCGTATCCCGTTGCGGAAGGCGACGCCCTACGAGCAGCCCGCATCCCCCAACGCGGACGAACCAGTCTTTACGCTCAACCCGCAACTCGTAACCTGGGCGTTGCAGCTCACGAAGGACGTCCCGCTCGCCGATTCCGGTTCCTTGCGCGCATCTCGGATGCGTTTCACGGGCTTTCCAAACGCTACGAAGCCGCCGTTCGTGACGAGAGGCGATGCCTTATCCGGAAGCACCTTCTGGCACGGCAAGCTGATGGACGAGTGGGCGAATTCCTGGGTGCGATACTTCACGGGTGGCAAGGGCAATTTCATGGTTTCCGCGATGGAAGACACCGGGACGCTGCAAGCTTTAACGTTCCTGAGTCAGGCCGGCCGCGTCGATTTGCGCCGCGTGCTCGTGTTGCGCACGGTGAGCAACTACGACCAGGAGGCGCCCGGTGCAACCGCTGCCGAGAGCCTGAAGCAGATGGCTGCGGGCAAATATCCGGCCTACATGGAGTCGCTGGAGGCTGCGGAGCGCGTCGGTGATAAAGTTGTCCGCGACATAGTCGAGCAGTGGCCGGAACGCGAATCAACCATTCCGTCCTCCCCCTAGGACTGAACCGAAAATGAAGCCGGATCCAATTCACGTTGGGATGCTTGCCGTAGCTCTGGCGGAAGCTCGCAAGGGCCTGGCCGAGGGCGGTCTGCCCATTGGGGCGGCGATCTTCGACGGGAACGGCTGCCTTGTCGGGTCGGGCCACAACCGCCGGGTGCAAAATGGCGATCCCTCGTTGCACGGCGAGACGGATGCCTTCCGCAACGCCGGCAGGCAACGCAGCTACCGCGACAAGATCATGGTGACCACGCTGGCGCCGTGCTGGTATTGCAGCGGATTGGTTCGGCAGTTCGGTTTCGGCACTCTGATCGTCGGCGAAAGCCGCAACTTTGCCGGTGGGCTCGATTGGCTGCGCTCGCTCGGCGTACGCGTGATCGATCTCGATTCCGAGGAATGCGTCTCGCTGATGGCCGATTACATCCGCGATCACCCTGAGGTCTGGAAAGAGGATATCGGGGAGGCGTAGCTCAGATTCCGCTGTATCTCTGCCGCCGGACGAACTCCCCGCTTCCGGCTCTTCCGACGAACGCGCCGTTCTCGATTACGGGCTTGCCGCGCGACAACACCGTCTTCGGCACTCCCTTGACGCGAATTCCCTCAAACATCGAATAGTCCACGCGCATGTGGTGCGTCTTGACGCTGATCACCTGCTCCTCGTTTGCGTCGAACACGACCAGGTCTGCGTCCGACCCAATGGCGATCGTCCCTTTGCGCGGGAATAGTCCGAAGAGTTTCGCCGGCGCGGTCGCGACCAGTTGCACGAAGCGGTTCGGAGAAAAGCGCGCCCCGTGCACTCCGCCGGTGTACACTAGGCTCAGTCGGTGCTCGATGCCGGGGCCGCCGTTGGGAATCTTGGTGAAATCGTCCTTGCCGAGTTCCTTCTGCTCTTTGAAGCAGAACGGACAGTGGTCCGTGGACACCACCTGAAGCGTGTCATGCGCGAGACCCTGCCACAGTTTTTCCTGGTGCCATTTCTCCCGGAGTGGCGGAGTGAAAACATACTTGGCGCTTTCGAATCCCGGCGCCTCCATCTGTTCCAGCGAAAGATATAAATACTGCGGGCAGGTTTCGGCGTAAGCTGGCAATCCCCGATCGCGCGCTTCGCGGACCTTTTCCAGCGCGTCGTTGCACGAAAGATGAACGATATAGACGGGCGCGCCCGCCATCTCTGCCAGCGCGATGGCCCGGCTGGTCGCTTCGCCTTCGGCGGTGGTCGGCCGTGTGAGCGCATGATATTTTGGCGCGCGTTTGCCTTCGGCTAGCGCCCGGCGAACGATCACGTCGATCACGCCTCCGTTTTCGGCGTGCATGCAGATCAGCCCGCCGTGCTTCGCAGCCTGTGACATCGCCCGGAAGATCGTCGCGTCGTCCACCATCAGCACGCCCGGATACGCCATGAAAAGCTTGAAGCTCGACACACCTTCCTGAATCAGCGTGCCCATCTCTTCGAACTGCGCGTCGCCGAGATCGGTGATGATGCAGTGGAATGCGTAGTCGATCGCGGCCTTTCGTTCGGCCTTTTTCATCCACGTCTCGAACGCCTGCCGCAGGCTCTGCCCTTTGGTCTGGATGGCAAAATCGATCAGTGTCGTCGTGCCGCCGAACGCAGCCGCAATCGTCCCGGACTCGAAGTCGTCCGCGCTCGTCGTGCCGCCGAACGGCATGTCCAGGTGCGTGTGGACGTCGATCCCGCCCGGCATCACGAACATTCCCGCCGCATCCATCACCTTGCTGGCATTCTCGATGGGCAGCGCCTGCGCGATGGCCGCAATCCGGCCGCCCGAGATTCCGATGTCGCCCGCGTACGTGTCTGTCGCGGTGACAACGGTACCGTTTCGGATCACGGTGTCAAAACGCATCCCGCCTCCCTGGTATTGGGTGCCTACGCGCGCGCTGCCGTAAAAGCTCCAACCGGACCACGCGTCACTGCGGTGACATCCGCCATCACCTGAAACTGCTTCACCGTTATGTCTCGTATGGCGGTGAGCGCCTTCATTTGCGCCACCAGTGGGCCGTTCAGGAACGCATCGCGCGACGCCTGGCCGTCGAACAGGTAGATTCCGCCGGCCTCCTGCGTGGCTTCGTTCAATAGCCATATCTTCCAGATCAAACCGGGCACGTCGGCAAAAGCCTGAGCAACCGAACGCCCGATGCTCTCGTATTCCGATGCCGGCACGTTGAGCTTGAAATTGATTTGAAGGATCATTGCATCGCCCTCCTGAACGCGAATGATACCACTTCCCGATTAAACCCCTCGTCGGGAGAGTGCCCCAATCGATTTTCCGCCGGGCGTTTTCATCGTGTTAGAATGACGCCCTTACAGGCGCCATCACGCGCTGGAAGCATTCGTCCCACCCGGCCGCGTGATTCGGAGAATCCAGCCGGACTACCCCTATGCCGCTTCGCGAAACAGCGCCGAAGCTTTCCCCGGATCAATACGAAAAGAACTTCGCGGAAATCGCGCCCGCCATGAACCCGCGCCAGGCGGCCATCGAAGCCTCGCGATGTCTTTACTGCTTCGACGCGCCCTGCACGATCGCCTGCCCCACGCATATCGACGTGTCTGCCTTCATCAAGAAGATCTCGACCGGCAATATGCAGGGATCGGCCCGCGTAATCCTCTCCGCCAATATATTGGGACATAGCTGCGGTCGCGTCTGCCCCACGGAAGTCCTTTGCGAGGGTGCCTGCGTGATGCACGAAAAGGGCGAGGCGCCGATTGAAATCGGCCGCCTTCAAAGGCACGCCGTGGATTACGTGCTCGACAATAAGATTCTGCTCTTCCGCGCCGGCGCGCCCAATGGAAAGCGCGCCGCGTGCATCGGCTCCGGTCCCGCTTCGCTCGCCTGCGCCGCGGAACTTGCGAAATGGGGGTACGACGTCACGATCTTCGACCGCGACGAGCTTCCCGGCGGCCTCAATACCTACGGCATCGCGGCGTATAAGACGCGCGCGGCCGATTCGATTCGCGAAGCCGATCTGGTCGCGCAGTTGGGAGTGAAGTTCCGCCAGAAAGTGGAAATTGGGCGCGACATCTCCTTCGACGATCTCGAGAAACAATTCGACGCAATCTTTGTTGGAGTCGGCCTGGGCGAAACGTGGGCGCTGAACCTGCCCGGGGAAGATCTTCACGGTGTTTACGGCGCGATTGAGTTCATCGCGAAAACGAAGGTCCAGCCTCTGCACGAAGTTGAAGTTGGCAAGCGCGTGGCCTGCATCGGCGCGGGCAACACCGCCATCGACGTCGTCACCGCGGCGCGGCGGCTGGGAGCGGAAACCGTCTATCTGATTTATCGCCGCGGCGAGCCGGAAATGCCCGCATTCACGTACGAGTATCAGCTCGCCAAGCAGGACGCTGTCACCTTCCTTTGGCACACTCAGCCCGTGCGCGTCTTGGGAAGCAATGGAGCAGTCACCGGCCTTGAGTGCGTGCGGACCAAGCTCGGCCCGCCGGACAAAAAGAGGCGCCGGCAGCCGGTGCTGATGCCGGGCACGGAGTTCAAAATCGAGGTCGATATGGTCGTCCGCGCTGTCGGGCAAAAGCCTGTGACGGAGTTTCTGCGCGCCGTCAAAGGTCTGCAACTGAAGGAAGATGGCACGGTGAAGGTTAACGAGCGGCATCAGACCGGCCACCCGAAATACTTTGCCGGCGGCGATTGCACGAACGGTGGAAATGAAGTGGTGGATGCCGTTGCCGAAGGCATGGCGGCCGCAAGCGGCCTGGATGCGTGGCTCGGTTCCCCGCGATGACCCGCGAGAGGTGCCCGGAGGTGAATGATGGCTGATCTAAGCGTGAAATTTGCCGGAGTTACCAGCCCGAATCCGTTCTGGCTCGCTTCGGGCCCTCCGACCAACACGGGCGGGCAGGTCATCCGTGCGTTTGACGCCGGCTGGGGAGGCGCCGTCTGGAAGACGATCGGCGATCCCATCGTCAATACCAGTTCGCGCTACGGCGCCATCGATCTCAATGGCGTCAAGGTGATGGGCTTCAACAATATCGAGCTGATCAGCGACCGCCCGATCGAAACCAACTTCCGCGAAATTTACGAGGTCAAGAAGCGTTACCCCAAGAATCTGGTGATCGCGTCGTTGATGGTCCAATCGAAGCGCGAAACGTGGCACGAGATCGTGCGCCGCGCCGAAGACGCCGGTTCTGATGCGCTCGAACTGAATTTCGGCTGCCCGCATGGCATGAGCGAGCGCGGAATGGGCGCGGCCGTCGGCCAGGTGCCCGAATACACGGAGAGGATTACGTCATGGGTCAAAGAAGCCGCGAAGACGCCCGTGATCGTCAAGCTCACACCCAATGTAACGAGCATCACTCATATTGCCGCAGCCGCCGAGCGTGGCGGCGCCGATGCGGTCAGCCTCATCAATACGATCAATTCGCTGATGGGCGTGAACCTCGACACGTTTGTACCTCGCCCCGCCGTCGGAGGGAAATCCTCGCATGGAGGCTATTGCGGTCCTGCGGTGAAGCCGATCGCGCTCCACATGTTGTCATCGGTGGCGAAAAACGTGCGCATACCGATCAGCGGAATCGGCGGAATCGGATACTGGAACGACGCCGCGGAGCACATCGCCCTCGGCGCATCGACTGTGCAGGTCTGCACGGCGGCCATGCACTACGGATTCCGCATCGTGGAAGACATGATCGACGGGCTTTCCCGATACATGGACGACCGCGGCTACAAGACGATCGAGGATTTCCGCGGCCGCGCCGTCCCGAATGTACAGGACTGGGGCGATCTCAATCTGAATTACAAAGTCATCGCCGAGATCAATTCCGAGCTGTGCATCGGCTGCCAGCTATGTTACGTGGCCTGCGAGGATGGCGCGCATCAGTGCATCGAGCCTTATAAGAGTTCAGCGAAGAAAAATACGAATGGCTTTGGCGTGCACGTGCCTCGCATCATTGAGGAAGAATGCGTGGGCTGCAACTTGTGCGCGCTCGTCTGCCCCGTCGAAAACTGCATCACGATGAAGGAAGTCGATAGCGGCCGTGCGCCCATGAGCTGGAACGACCGGATGCGGCAATCGGCCGCCTCCTGCACGCCGCCCATGCCCAGCGGCGACTGATTGCGGAACTTTGCTTTATGCAGACACTTTCTTCGCAGGCCTATCACCGGCCATCAAGAGGAGGTACGCGACAAAACTCACTCCAAATCCCACAAACCACGCATAGTCGTACAACACGCGGACCGGCGCGTACACGAGTCCCACGAAAGCCACGCCGCAGCCAATCGCCAGCGCCGCGATCGCCTTCCAGTTCACCCCGCCTGAGAATTCATATATGCCGCCGCGCCGGTATAAATCCTCGGCCTTGAGGATCTTCTTCCGCCGGACAAAATAGTCGCAGATCAGAATCCCTGCAATCGGCCCGAGGAAACCCGAGTAGCCAACCAGCCAGCCCGACACGTAGTTACCGTATGTCGCCAGCAGTTTCCACGGCTGCATCGCGACGCCGATCAAGCACGTAATCAGCCCGCCGGTCCGAAAGCTGATTCGTCGCGGCCAGAGGTTCGAGAAGTCATTCGCGGGTGAGACGATGTTGGCAGCCACATTCACGTTGAGCGTGGCCATCAATAGCGCCACCATTGCGACGATCACCGCGAATGGATTTCCGAGTTTCGCCAGCACCGCAACCGGATCCCAGATCGCGCGCCCGAACAGGATCACGGTGGCTGACGTGACTGCGATTCCGATGAACGAATAAAACGTCATCGTGGCGGGCAGGCCCAATGCCTGGCCGACCATCTGCTCGCGCTGGCTGTGTGCGTACCGCGTGAAGTCCGGAATGTTCAGCGCCACCGTCGCCCAGAACGCCACCACGCCCGTAAGCGACGGCACGAAAAATCGGAAAAACTCGCCGAAAGTGTGGAATGCGGAGGGTGTCGAAAGCATCGGGCCGAAACCGCCCGCCTTGCCGCGCGCCCAGAGCAGCAGCGCCAGCCCGATCAACAGCAGAAACGGCGCGGTGACGCCTTGCAGAAAGCGGATCGTCTTGATACCGCGCACGATCACCAGCACGTTCAGCAGCCAGAAAAACAGGAAGCACGCCGGCACGGCCCAGCCGAAGTTCTTCCACGCCGGCGCTAGAGCCACCATCATCGTGTAGATCGCTTCGCCTCCGATCCACGTCTGAATGCCGAACCAACCGCACGCGACGAGCGCTCGCAGGATTGCCGGCACGTTTGCTCCCAGCACTCCAAATGCTGAGCGCGCAAACACCGGGAACGGAATTCCGTACTGCGCTCCCGCGTGCGCATTCAACAGCATGGGGATCAACACCAGCACGTTGCCGAGAAATACAGTAAAGATCGCCTGCTTCCAGTTCATGCCTCCCGCAATCATGGCGCTGGCGAGCAGGTACGTGGGAATGTTGACGCTCATCGCGATCCACAGCGCGGCGTAATTGTAAGTTCCCCAGGTGCGCCGCTCCGCCGGCACGGGCGCGAGGTCTTTGTTGTAGAGGGAACTATGGCACACGGCCTGCGCGTCGAACGACTCGATGCGCGGCTCGCCGGTTGGGAGGATTGTTGCGTCCGTCATCGCCAATGGTTATTCGTGAATGGTCATTCGATCAGCGCTTGCGGCCAGTGTAATCGATGTAGACGGCCTTCAGCTCCGTGTAAAAGTCGATGGCCACGCGCCCCATCTCGCGCAGTCCCACGCCCGTGGCCTTCATTCCGCCAAACGGCAACTGCGCCTCACTGGCAACTGTTGGAGCGTTCACGTGCGTCATCCCAGTCTCGATCCGGTCGATAAATTCAAAAATCCTGGACGCATCGTTCGTATAGATGGAACTCGACAAGCCGTACTTCACCGAATTGGCAACGCGCAGCGCTTCCTCGAAATCGGGCACGCGAATCACGGAAAGCACCGGGCCGAAAATTTCCTCTTGAGCGATCACGCTATCCCATCGCACCTGATCGAACACCGTGGGCGCGACGAAATACCCGCTGTCATGTTCGGCCCCGGACATCCGGCCGCCACCCACGAGTAATCGCGCTTCCTTCTTTCCGGTTTCGATGTAGCGCAAGACGGTCTTGAGCTGGTTCTCGTCCACGAGCGGTCCAACGTCCACATCCGCATCGAGCCCGTTCCCGACCTTCAGTTTCCGCACCCGCTCGACGATCATCTCGACGAACCGGTCGGCCACCGCGTCTTCCACCACCACGCGGCTCGTCGCTGTGCAGCGCTGCCCGCTCGATCCAAACGCTCCCGCCGCCACGGACTCCGCCGCCAGCGCCAGGTCCGCGTCTCGCAGCACGACCACCGGATTCTTGCCGCCCATTTCGCACTGGCACTTTTTCATTTGCCGCGCGGCCAGCGAATAGATCAGGCTGCCGATTTCGTTCGAGCCCGTGAACGAAATCGCGCGAACCTCGGGATCCCGCAGCAGCTCGTCGCCCACTTCTTCGCCTGCCCCGAGGACCATGTTCAGCACGCCCGCGGGCGCGCCCGCTTCCTGAAAAATCTCAACTACCTTTGCGGCGCTTTCCGGGGTCAGCTCGGCGGGCTTGAGCACCACGGTGTTCCCCGCCACCAGCGCCGGAGCCGCCTTCCACACGGGAATCGCCACGGGAAAATTCCACGGAGTGATCGCCCCCACCACTCCGAGCGGCTGCTTGATCGTATACGCGAAGTTTTTCGGGAGTTCGCTCGGAATCGTTTCGCCGCCTAGCCGCCGCCCCTCGCCCGCCGTGAATTCGAGGATGTTGATCGACCGCTGCACCTCGACGAGCGATTCCTTCAGCGTTTTGCCTTCTTCTCGGCTCAGAGTGCGCGCGAGCGCTTCCTTTTGCTTCTCCATCAGCGCGGCGGCGCGGGCGAGCACGCGTCCGCGCGCGGGCGCCGGAGTGTCTCGCCAGCCTGCAAACGCGAATTTTGCGGCGGCAATCGCCTCGCGAACTTCCTCGCGCGTGGAAAGCGGCGCGACGCTCACCACTTCCTTGATGTTGGCGGGATTGCGGCGCTCGATCGTTTGCCCGGAGCGGGATTCCACCCATCGGCCGTTGATGAAGTTCCGGCAAAGAGGCGCGGTGACTGTGGCGCTGGTCAATTGGCCGCCTGCGTGGAACGCGCGGTTCCGATCTGCGTGCGCGTGATCTCGTCGTAGCTTTCCGGGCGGCGGTCGCGGTAGAACTGCCACGTCTCCCGCACTTCCTTGATTTCATCCAGATTCAGATCGGCCACCACAAGCTCGTCCTTGTCGCGGCTGGCCTGTGCGACGATCTTTCCCCGCGGATTGCAGAAGTAGCTCTTGCCGTAAAACTCGCCGATGCTCCACGGCTTTTCGGTCCCCACGCGATTGATCGCCGCGATGAAATACTGATTTGCCACTGCGTGCGCCGGCTGTTCCAGCTCCCACAGGTATTCGGAAAGTCCCGCAACCGTCGCGGAAGGATTGAATACGATCTCCGCGCCGTTCAATCCCAAAATCCTCGCGCCCTCCGGGAAGTGCCGGTCGTAGCAGATGTACACGCCGACCCGCCCGTATCGCGTCTCAAACACCGGATACCCCGCGTTGCCCGGAGTGAAGTAGAACTTCTCCCAGAATCCCGGGTGGCAGTGCGGTATGTGGTGCTTGCGATACTTTCCGAGATAGCTTCCGTCGGCGTCGAACACGGCCGCCGTGTTGAAGAAGACTCCCGTCATCTCCACTTCGTAGATCGGGACCACCAGCACCATCTTGTATTTCTTTGCCAGTTTCTGCATGCGAGCGAGCGTCGGCCCGTTCGGCACGCTTTCGGTCAGTTCGTACCATTTCGCGTTTTGCTCGGCGCAAAAATACGGCCCGTAGAAAAGCTCTTGTAGCCCGAGCACCTGGACGTCCTTCTTCGCCGCCGTGGCGATCATTTTCTCGTGCTTCGCGATCATTTTTTCTTTGATGTCGGCGAGCGAGTACTTTTCTGGCGACCATTCACACCTGGCTTGTATGACTCCACAGCGTACGATCCGCGGCATCGCATGCCTCCTGGCCCTGTTTGCAGCAAGTTTACCCTCCGATGCGAAACCCGACAAGGATAGACCTGTCGTTGTGGCCCGGCGGCGCGGCGGGATAATATTCAATGGAGAGGCGATCAATCTTGGCGGAAAAGACCCGGCATTTCGACCGCATCATCTGGATCGTGCTCGATAGCGTCGGCATCGGCGAACTCCCCGACGCCGCCGACTACGGCGACGTAGGCCGCGACACGCTCGGCCACATTGCCCGATGGCGTCCGCTGCGCGTCCCGAATCTCGTCCGCATCGGTCTCGCCAATATCAAGCCTCTGGAGCATCTCGCGCCTCCGCCGCGTCCGGCCGGGAGTTTCGCCAAGGGCGCAACCGTCTCCCCCGGTAAGGACACCACCACCGGCCACTGGGAAATGGCCGGCATCTGGCTCGATCGGGCCTTCCCGGTTTATCCCCACGGTTTCCCGAAGGAATTGATTGCGGAATTCGAGCGGCAAATCGGCCGGCGCACTCTCGGCAACAAGCCCGCCTCCGGCACCGAAATCATCAAGGAGCTTGGTAAGGAGCACGTGCGTACCGGCTTCCCCATCGTGTACACATCCGGCGACAGCGTGTTCCAGATCGCCGCGCACGAGGACGTGATTCCGATCACCGAGCTTTACCGCATGTGCGAGATCGCGCGAAAACTACTCGATGGCCCAAACCGCGTCGGCCGCGTGATCGCTCGCCCGTTTGCCGGCCCGCCCGGAAATTTCCGTCGTACCGAGCGCCGCCACGACTACGCCGTCGAACCGCCGCGTCCTATGCTCCTCGATGTGCTCGCGGATCGCGCGGTCCCCGTCTTCGGCGTCGGCAAAATCCACGATATCTACAATGGCCGCGGCGTGGAGGATTACGTGACCACGAAAAACAACGCCGACGGCATGGCCAAGCTTACCGAAGCTCTCGCGCGCCGCCCGCATGGCCTCGTCTTCGCGAATCTCGTCGATTTCGACATGCTCTATGGCCACCGCAAAGATCTCGAAGGCTTCGCGCGCTCCCTCGAGGAATTCGACGCTCTGCTCGGCCCGTTTCTATCTGCCCTTCGCCCTTCCGACCTTCTCTTGATCACCGCCGATCACGGCTGCGATCCCGATCCCGTGAATCCAACTACCGATCATTCGCGCGAATACGTTCCGATCCTCGCCTATAGCCCCGGCGCGCCCGGCCTGCCCGCCGTGGCGGGCGGCGCGAATCTCGGCATCCGCTCCACGCTCGCCGACATGGGCCAAACCGTCGCAGAAAATTTCGGCGCCTCGATTCCACGCGGGACGAGTTTCCTGGCTCAAATCGCCGGGAAGTAATTCGGAACTACTTCACATCCGCCGCAATCGGCGGAATCACCGCATGCAGCAACGCGATGAACTGGCCCTTCACGCGTTCGCCGGTCTCCATCACTTCCGCATGGCTGAGAGGCTGATCCAAAATTCCCGCTGCCATGTTCGTCGCACACGAGATTCCAAGCACCCGAATTCCCATCTGCCGCGCGACGATCACTTCCGGCGCGGTGGACATTCCGACCAAATCCGCGCCAATCGTCTTGAGGTACCGAATCTCCGCTGGCGTCTCGAAGCTCGGCCCCGAAAACGCGGCATACACGCCTTCGTGAATCGGCAGACCGATTCGCTTCGCCTCGGCGAGTGCGATTTCGCGATATTTTCCCCAGTACGCCTGCGTCATGTCCGGAAACCGGGGTCCGAAGCGCTCGTCGTTCGGCCCGATCAGCGGATTCGCGCCCTGCAAATTGATGTGATCGCGAATCACGACGAGCGCGCCTTGGCTATAGTCAAGGTTGATCGCCCCAGCGGCGTTGGTTAGGATCGCGGCGCGGATTCCGAGCGACCATAGAACGCGCATCGGGAAAACGACTTCCTTCGCCGAATACCCCTCGTAAAAGTGGACGCGCCCTTGCATCACCGCGACGGGCACATCGCCCACTTTCCCGATCGCAAGCAATCCGGCGTGCCCCTCGACGGTCGAGCGTGGAAAACCGGGAATCTTGTCGTAAGGGATTCGTGTGGCGGAGGCCAGATCGTCCGCAAACGCCCCAAGGCCCGATCCGAGCACGAGCGCGATCTTGGGACGCAGCTTCGTCTTTGACTGAATGAATTTTGCGGCACGCGAAGCGCGGACAAACTCGTCGTTCCCACGCGCCCTTGATCGAGAGCGGACCTGGGTCATCGCAACATGATTCCGACGAGCGAGGCCGACATCAGATTGGCCATCGTCCCGGCGAGCATGGCGCGGACGCCCAGCCGGGCAAGCTCAGACCGCTTGTTGGGCGCGAGTGCGCCGATGCCGCCGATTTGAATGCCGATCGAGCTGAAATTCGCGAACCCGCACAGCGCGAACGTAGCGATCGTGAAAGAACGCGGGTCGAGGGTCCCGTGCATCGGGCCGAGCCGCTGGAAGGCGATAAGCTCGTTCGTCACCATGCGCAGGCCGAGCAGGTTGCCGATCGAGTGGCAATCTCGCCAGGGAATTCCGATGACCCACGCCACAGGCGAGAAAATGTAGCCGAACATCTCCTCGAGACTCGAAGGAAACCAACTGACCCAGTGATGTACCGCGCTGAAGCAGCCGTCCACCAGATAGATCAGGGCGATAAACGAAACCAGCATGGCCGCCACGTTGAGAGCAAGATGCAGTCCATCGGACGTCCCCCGCGCGATCGCCGCGAGCGCGTTCGTGTCGCGTTCCGTTGCTGCCATTTCCACGCGGCCCGCCGTCAGCGGCTGCTCCGTCTCCGGCACGAGCATCTTCGAGATCAGGATGGTTCCCGGCGCCGTCATGATGACGGCGGCCAGCAGATGCTTTGCCTCGATCCCATACGCGATATAAGCCGCCATCATGCCGCCGGAAACGTGCGCCATCCCGCTGGTCATGATCGTCATCAATTCCGAGCGCGTGACCTCGGGCAGGAACGGACGAATCGTCAGCGGCGCCTCCGTCTGCCCCATGAAAATACTCGCCGCGACATTCAGCGATTCCGCCCCGCTCGCGCCCATCAGACGCGTCATCACCCACGCCGCCATCTTGACGATGATCTGCATGATGCCGAAGTAGTAGAGCAGCGCAAAGACTGCGGCGATGAAGATGATCGTTGGAAGCGTCTGGAACGCGAAGTAGTAACCCTTGGGCGAGTTCTTCAACCCCAGGTCGCCAAAAATAAATGAGGCGCCGTAGAAAGCGAAGTCGAGCAGCCAGTTCGCTCCATTGCCCAGATGCTGGAACACCGCCTGGCCGAATTGCCAGCGCATCACCAGAAATGCGAACGCAATCTGCAGCCCGAGCCCCCAGCCCACCGTCTTGTAACGGATCGCGCGGCGATTCGTGGAAAACAGATATGCCAGCGCGATCATCGTAACCAAGCCCAGTATTCCGACAAAACGATGCATCTCAGCACTCTCTCGGACCGCAAATCGCGGGCTAAGTATATATCCTCTGCGCCCTCGTTTCGGCGCACAGTGAAGGAGCTTGAAACAAGGCTGGCTCTTCACAGCATATACTTCGCTACCGCTCGGCCTACGGTAGCAAATCCCACCGGCGGTTTGGTCGAGAGTCAGCAGAGCGTTCTGCGATCGCTCGCTAACGATTTCAGCCGATATCTCACATATAAGCCGCAGGCCCATTTGATCCTCGAGGGTCACGCGGATCGCCGCGGCTCGATTGAATACAACCAGCATCTGACGGAGCGCCGCGTGGAACGTGACAAAAGCTTCCTGGTGGAACACGGAGTTCCTGACGCGAACATCGAGACTCGGTCTTTCGGTAAGCAGGAAAACCTCGACGCCGAACAAGTGAAGGAACTGGTTGAACAGAATCCTGACTTGAGTGACGAGGAGCGACAAAGAATCGACAGCAACCTGCAGGTGATTGTTTTGGCCAATAACCGGCGCGTGGACATTTCCCTCAACACCACGGGACAACAGTCTGTGCGTCAATACCCGTTTAACGCGAAAGACTCCCTAACGCTGTTAAGCACAAAAGGCGGTGAAAGTGAAAAACGGACGAGACCGCCAGCTGGGAAAAAGACCGCTAAGCCGTAGACGGGAAGTTCAATGATTGCTCCAACCATTCATCTGCACGCTGTTAATCTCAGCCGCGCGTGTGCAGGACTTGTACGGAGGCGGCAGCGGCTCTGCCAACGGCTCCCGGGCGCCTATGTACACCGGCACTGAGCCATACCAAAGGGCGAGACCGCTAACGCTACGTATCATCCTCAATCTGGTTGGTGATACCTATCGCAGCTTCGCGTATTCGGCTTTGGCTTGGTTGAGGATAGGAATGTCGGGGTCGGCGTCTTTCCAGAGCGCGAGGAAATCCTGGTATGCCGCGCGGGCCTTGGCTTTATCTCCGGCCAGCGTATAGGCGCGGCCGAGGCCGAGATGCGCGAGAGCGCCGATCGGGCTATTGCCGACGAGGCCCGGATGATCGAGAACTTTTTGGAATTCGGCTGCCGCTTCTGCGCCCTCATGCCGGCCGAGATAGGCTTGTCCGCGCAGATAGACCGGGAGCATTGGACCATACCAGTTAGGTCCCGTGAGTTCGTAGGAAGGCGGGAGCTCGAGGCTCTCAATCGCTTTTTCAGGGTCCCCACGATGGAGCGCGAAGGCCGCGCGAGCCGCGGGGATGCAAATATACTTTTCGTAGGAAGAGTCCGGGAATCGTCGATTCAAATCGTCGGCAATCTTCTGAGATTCTTCGTCGCCTGTGAGGGCGAGAGCGACAGCGGTCGCGCCTAGGACGTCTCGGTCAAGTGAAGGAGCGACACTCTCCCGAGCTTCGCTTCGGGCCTGGACGAAATTTCCGAACAGGGCTTCCCGAATCGCGGATTCTGAATGGTAGCCGGCGACAGTGTTTTTCGATTTTGCGGCTTCGGCCAACGCCACGGCACGACGGGTCCAGTCACGGGCGCGGAAAGACGCCCGGCATAGCCCGCGGTGTCGCCTTCGGCGTCCTCTCGAGTGCCCGGCGGAACATTCGTCCATGGACGCGCTTCCTGTTCCCTCACCGCTTGATCGCCCGTCAGAAAGCCAATCATGTAAAGAATCGGAGCAGACAAGAACGGCTCGATGTGCAGACCGCGCGCCTTTGCAATCGTTGTACGGGCCTCGTCAAGGCGGTTGAGTGCAACATTATCGAGCGCAATCATCCCGTAAGAAAGGGCGGACGGATGGAGACGATGAGCCTCCAACATGGCGGAAAGTCCCCGATCGTACTGACCCGCGTAGTTGTAGCAGATGCCGAGTCCGCTCCAGGCCTCAGGCTCACGCGGGAATGTCCTGGCCCACTCGTCATAGAGAGTCGCCGCCTTATCGTAATCTCGAATCACTTGAAAGTAGTAGATCGCCGGGATGGACAGTTTCTCGTACGCATTCGTTCGGTCGCGCAACTCGTATGCCTTGGCAACATTTTTATCCGCAAGATCGGAATCGCCGAATTGCGCCTGCAGCGCCCCCAGCAGCGAATAGGCCGTGGCGAAATTCGGGTCGATATCAATGGCGCGTTGCATCGAAGATAGGGCAGATGGCCAATCGCCCGCCCAAAAAGCCTGGCCTCCTTGACTGTAGGCCTGCAGAGCTTCGAGAGACGATGTCGTGGCCTGGGCAAGCGGCACGTCATACGTTTCGAGCGATGCCTGCGACTCGCCGAGCTTCGAACGCAGCTCGGAGGCCGCGTTGCTGAGCGCTGAAAGTACTTTTTCCTTGCCGTCGGCGGCGACCTGCTCTCGCGCGAGTGTTTCTCCTGTCGCGCAATTGAGCGCGTTTAGACCCAGGACGTACTGATTGCCCAGGGGCGCGATGGCGCCGTCAATTTCCACGGTCGCGTTCATGCGCTGGCAAACTTCGCGGGCCAGCGCTGGCGTCAACCGCGTATCGAGCGGCCGCTCCATCATCTTCAACGTCTGGGCGATTTGGTCACCTCCGACAACCTTGAGAAACGGCGTCTGTTCGAGCTCGACAGAGAGACCCTGCCGCAGCGTGCCGTCAAACACCGGGTCGCCCGTCGTGTTCGTGAAATCAGCGAGGACGATGGTGTCTTTGTTCGTAAGTGCGTGGGCCTTGCGGGAGAAAAACAACCAGCCGCCCACAGCCAGTGCGACAACCACAAGCGCTGCGCCAGTGACCATCCCCCATCGAAGCCGAGTGGATTTCTTGGCGGGTTTCACCACAGCCTCGGCTTCTGCGATGGCTGAGCGGCTGGAATCTGAATCTCGTTTCAGCCGCTGTAAATCTGTGCGAATTTCCGCCGCACTCTGGTAGCGCAGCTTGCGGTCTTTCTCTAGCGCCTTGTTGATGACTTCTTCGAGTTTTGAGGAAGTGTCGGGATTCAGTCGCACTGGTGCTACTGGACTGCGATTCAGAATTGCTTCGGCAATCACGCCAGAGGTCTCACCCTGGAAGGGCAAAAGTCCTGTCACCATCTCGTAGAGCACCACACCAAACGAAAACAAATCCGTGCGTGCATCCGACTCTTCGCCTCGCACCTGCTCGGGCGACATGTACGGGATGGTGCCAATAGCCGTGCCCGGTCGAGTGAGCTGTTCCAGCTCGTTGACTGCGGGCATCGCCGAAAGATTCACAGCGCTGTCCTTGGGTGCCAGCTTTGCTAGACCAAAATCTAAAATCTTGGCGTGCCCGCGCTCGGTGACAAAAATGTTGGCAGGCTTGATGTCGCGGTGGACGATCCCTTTGGCGTGCGCCGCATCCAGTGTGTCCGCAATCTCAATCCCCAGCTCCAGCACTAGTTCGAGCGGCAGCGGTTTGCCGGAAATGCGGTCTTTGAGCGTCTGGCCGTCGAGAAACTCCATCGCAATGAATTGCTGGCCAGCTTGCTCGCCGATGTCGTAGACGGTGCAAATGTTCGGGTGATTTAACGCCGATGCGGCCTGCGCTTCCCGCCGGAATCGTTCGAGCGCGGCGGAGTCGTGGGACATCTCGCTAGGCAGGAATTTCAGGGAGACTGCGCGATGTAGCCGCGTGTCCTCAGCCTTGTAAACGACGCCCATCCCGCCAGCGCCCAAGCGGGCGAGGATTTCGTACGGCCCTAGCTTGGTGCCGCTCTTTAGCACTTCATTGCTTCCCACAACCGGAGCCTCCAAAAAGTCGCTGTCCCCTTGTTCGTGCGCGGCAATCATTGACTCCACCTCCTGGCGGAGTGAGGCGTCCGCGCAAACTTTGTTGAGATAGGCTGCCCGCTCCGCAGGTTTCTGCTCGAGCACCTCGGCGAACATCTCCTGTACTTCCCGCCAGCGTTCCGGCGTCATTTGGGTGCGTCCTTTTTCATCTCCAGCCGAAGCCAAGCTCGAGCGGCCACCCACGCGCGGTTCACCGTCCTGGGCGAAATGCCCATAACGAGGGCGGTTTCTTCAATCGAAAGTCCCCCAAAGAACCTCAGCTCTATCAAACGGCTCTGCTGCGGGTCCAAATCAGCGAGTTTATTCAGCGCGCCGTCGAGCGCCAAAAGGTCAACCTCCGGCTTCTGTCGTAAGGCAATCTCGGGATCCAGGCTTAACCGAGGAGCCCCGGCCCCACGCTTGGCAGCGAGACGGTTTCGCGCATGATCCACCAGGATGTGCCGCATCATCTGCGCCGCCACTCCGAAAAAGTGGACCCGGTTTTGCCATTCCGGCGGGTTTTGGCCCACCAGACGGAGGTAAGCTTCGTTAACCAGTGCCGCACTCTGCAGTGTGTGATCGGGGCGCTCACGCCAAAGCTGGCGGCGTGCCATACGACGCAACTCATTGTAGATCAAGGGTATGAGCGCATCTCGCGCCTCCTGATCGCCGTGCCCCCAATCGGCGAGCAGCCTACTTATCTGAGTGGATGAAGAGGGGTGCACTTTTCCGCTCCTGGCGCGATCGACACACCTGAAATTACGGAAAAGGTACAGCCCCAGACCATCAAAGTCAATTTGCCGCGACACCGGAATAGGAAGAAACGCCCGATGTTCGAGCCGGAACCCACAGAGCCTTCGATTTTAGGTGGCGCGAATTCCCTCCCGTTTTCGCTTTATGGGGTGAAGGCAACGATGTGGACTTCGGCTCGTTACCGGAGACGCAATCGGCCTCAAGAGAGGAGAATTACAATGAAACAATCGATCATTCGACGCACAGCGAAGGCGATGAACATCTTCCAGGCACTTCGGAGCGGGCGGTTCTCCGCTCTTGTTGCATTGGCAGGATTGGGGCTTTTGTTTGCCGCTTCCGGCGTCAAAGCTGCTGGTTGCGCTGTTCCTTACAAGGCGGGAGCGGCTCCCTCAGCTCCCTTCGTCAGCCCTCACGGGGACGACCATCAAGAGGGCGAAGATTCAAACGGGCCTGCTTCCATCGTGGGTTTGTGGCACCTGAATTACACCGCCGAGTCCGAATCTGGTGCCCCTATTTTCCCTCCAGCTCCCTTCCCGTTCCTCGAATCTTTTAAGACCTGGCACGCGGATGGAACTGAATTTGAAAACGCGTTTCTGCCGCCCACAGGCGGAAACATCTGCTTCGGCGTCTGGAAGGACTTGGGCGACGGCACCGTCAAGCTGCACCATATCGGTCTGATGTTTGCCTCGGACGGCAGCATCTCAAACACGTTCACGGTCGATGAAATCGACACGGTCGCGCCCAACGGCAAAACCTACAAAGGTAACTTCGATTTCAAACTCTGGCCTCCCAGCTTCGATGCCATCGGCGTCGGAAGCCCTATCGCGGAGGTCACGGGAAAAACGTCCGGTACCCGCATCACCGTCGATTGACCAACTCTCAACCCGGGATGACAATTTTGGCTGACATCAAGGGCACTGTGACGGCAACGCGCATCACGGCCGATTAGTGATCGCAATCCAGTAACCGCGCGACGGTGGGCTGCCGCAGTCTGGGCTGGCAGCCACCGTCTCCGGTTTCTTAAGGGCAGCAAAACGTCCCGACGCCCGATAAACGCGCCAACCGGAAACTGGTCCGGTGCCGAAGGGTGAGCCTGGAGGATTTGCCTCGAAGCCGCCTAAACAGCCGGCGGTTCGACAAGCGAAGCCGCTACCTTTCGCTGGTATTCGTGCGCTTTCGCGAGGATCCCCGGCTTGTCCATCGTCATCATCATCCGGACTTCCATCACGATCTTTCCGGCGATCACCACAGTGAGCACGTCGTGCGCGTTGAGCGCGTACACGAGCTGCGAATAGACGTTGTACATCGGCGTCGAATGCGTCGCGCCGGTACCGATCAGAATCAAGTCGGCCTGCTTGCCTTCTTCGAGCGATCCGATCTGTTTGTCGAGATGCAGCGCGCGTGCACCGCCGATCGTCGCCATCTCGACCACCTGCCGCGCGGGCAGCGCTCGCGGGTCCATGCGGGAGACCTTTTGCAGTTTCGTGGCGATGTTCATTTCCTGGAACAGGTCCTGATTGTTGTTGCTCGCGGCGCTGTCAGTCGCCAGGCCAACCGGCTCGCCCGCCGCCAGCAATTCCACCACGGGCATCACGCCGGACGCCAATTTCATGTTGCTCGAAGGGTTGTGAACGCATCCCACTCCGCGCCGCACCAGCGTCGCGATATCGGTCGCGTCCACCCATATGCTGTGCGCGCCGACCACGTCCGGCCCCAGCAATCCGATTTGCTCCAGGTAGCCCACCGGCGAAAGCCCGTGCCTCGCGCGGCTCAGCTCGCTTTCGAACGGCGCTTCGGCCATGTGGATCAGGATTGGCACGCCGTTGCTCCGCGCCAGCGCCGCCGCCGTCTTCAAATTCTCTGTCGAGAGCGTGTAAATCGAATGCGGCGCCACAGCAGGCGTAATAAGCGGATCATCTTTCCAATTGTCGATGTACTTTTGAGTGTATGCGAAGGCCGCGGCCGGTGTCTTATGATCCGGCGCGGGGAAGTCGACGATCGTCTCGCCCAGCACGCCGCGCATTCCGGCTTCTTTCGTTACGCGCGCGACCACGTCCTCGAAGTAGTACATGTCCGCGTACGTCGTAATCCCGCCGCGCAGCATCTCCAGCACGCCCAGCCGCGTGCCCCACAGGACAAACTCCTCCGTCACGTTTCGCGCTTCCGCCGGAAAAATATACTTTTGCAGCCAGTCGTCGAGCGAGTGATCTTCGGCCACGCCGCGGAACAGGCTCATCGCCGCATGTGCGTGGCCGTTGATCATTCCAGGCAAGACCAGCGTGCCGCTCGCATCGATCGTCTTGGCCTTGCCGAATCGCGGCTCGAGTTCGGCGCGCCCCCCGACGGCCACGATCGAATCGCCTTCGATCGCGACGCCGCCGTCTTCGATCACGCGGAACTCCGCGTCCATCGTAACCACCGTCCCGCCGCTGACGAAAAGCTCCATGTTCTCTAATTCTGCCCCACGAATTGCAACGTATACGCCGTCGCCGGATCGAGCTCCTTGTCGATGACTTTCAAATCCGAAAGCTGCTTATACATCGTTTCCCACCGACCCGCATCCATCCGTCCGAGCTGCGCCCCGCTCGGATCGTCGCCCGCCACAAAATGCCCATCGCGCAGCGCCTTCCACGTGAATTCCATCCATTCGGCGTTGAGCGCGGGATTCAGTTTGGCGATGGCGGCGTGCGCCGTCGCCGGATCGTTCAAGTAATCCCTCCATCCCTTCAGCGACGCATCCACGAACTTGCCCACGACGTCCGGATGCTGCTGCAAAAAATCCCGCGTCGTACACATCACGCGATACGGGCTGTACCCGGCGTCGCTCGTGAGCAGCACGCGCGTCTCAATCCCCGCCTGGTGCGCGAAAAACGGTTCCGACGTCGCGAACGCCTGCTGCACGTAATTCGGATCGGCCACGAAGTTGGCGACGTTCATCATCGCCGGCACCTCGTGAACGTTGTTGAGCTGATAGCGCTTCGCAATGTATTCCCACCACGTGGACCCGGTCTTGATCGCCACCGTGTGCCCGTTCAGGTCGGCGAACGAATGGATCGGCGAGTCCTTGCGCACCATGACGCCCTGCGGATCGTGCTGCATCGTCGCGGCCACGGCGACGAGCGGCTGCCCGTCCGCGATCGACTCGAGGATCTTGTCCGACGAGCTCATCCCAAACTGCGCCGCGCCCGTCGCCACTTGCTGTTCCACCGACACGTACGGTCCGCCCGGCTGGATGCTGACGTCGAGTCCTTCGTCCTTGTAGTAGCCCTTCACCAGCGCGGTGTAGAAGCCCCCGTGTTCCGGCTGGGGATACCAGTCCGCCTGGAGCGTCACTTTGGTCGGTCCCGCGCCGCTCGACAATCGGTGGCAGCCCGCAGCAACCAGGGTGATGAGAAGCAGGAGGGAGAATGTGCCGGCGAGAAAAGCCCTGCGCATAAGGTAGGTTAGCATGCGGCCTGCGGCTCGGCGCCAATTTTTCGCGCCGCATTTCAAAGGGAGAATTCGGCGCGGAAAGCCCCGTGGCAGCGGCTTTGCGCCGCTATTTTGCGGTGTTGCCCACCTCGCCCGCCGTGCTAAATTACGACATGGCGACCCCGGCGGCCAAGCGTACCCGCATTAGTCCCTTCGATGAAGACTGCATGCGCGCGCTCCACCACCTCACCGCGCGCACTCTGACCACGCCCCGCCCGGTCCCCTTTGGCGCTCTCATCGTGAACACGCGCACCGGCGAGCGGCTGATGCACGCCACGAACGCCGCCATCGCTGAAAACGATCCCAGTTCTCACGCAGAGACACGCGCCGTCCGCCTCGCCTGCAAGAAACTCAAGCGTCCAACGCTTGCCGGATACACGATGTACTCCACCTGCGAGCCATGCGCGATGTGCATGGCCAACGCCCTCTGGGCGCGGCTGGATCGCGTCGTCTACGGCGCCACCATTGCGGACGCGAGCCGCCACGTCCTTCAGATTCACATCGCGGCGAGGGAAGTGTCCCGGCGATCGGACATGCCGTGCGTCGTTGAGGGCCCTGTGTTGCGCGAGCTTTGCAACACTCTCTTCACGCACCCGAATATGCAAAAGGCTTTCCGTACGTGGACGTCGCGCAAAGGAAAAGCAAGCAAAGAGTGAGCGGCACGCTTCATTCGATCTCCCGTCTCGCAGCTGTCATTCCGAGCGGAATGGCCGGCGCTTTTGCGTTCGGTCCGTGGTTTTCGGACCGCCGGCAACAAGGAAGGGCTCCCGGGTCGACGGCTAGTCGAGCCCGGGAGATTAGTCAGGAATCTGCTTTTGCCTTTTGTAGTCGCCGAAGATGACGAACCCGACCAACTCGCCCCACGCCCGCGAACTCGCCGCAATCCTCGGCGACGCTACGCGCGTCCTCACGCATCCGCAGGTCGTCGAGCAGCTCTCTCGCGATTTCTACTGGTACTCGCCCGTCCTCCGTAAGCAACTCGACGGCAAAGTCGGCGACCTGGTTGTGCAGCCTCTTAGCGCGGCGGAGGTTCAAAGCGTGCTGCGCTATTGCCACGCGCACAATCTTCCCGTAACCGCGCGCGGCGCAGGCACGGGCAACTACGGCCAGGCCGTTCCGCTCCACGGCGGCGTGGTCCTCGATCTCGCGCGCATGGACAGCATCGACGAGATTCGCCCGGACGGCGTCGCCGTCTGCGAGCCGGGCGTGCGTTTGGGCACTCTCGAAATCGAAGCGCGCAAAGTGGGCTGGGAACTGCGCTGCTACCCTTCGACGATTATCAAGGCCTCGGTCGGCGGCTTTCTCGGCGGAGGCTCCGGCGGCATCGGTTCTGTGGCCCATGGCAATCTCCGTGACTTCCAGACCGTGCGCGCGCTGGAAGTGGTTACCATGGAGGCCGAGCCGCGCGTCGTGCTCCATGAAGGCGAAGCCGTTCACGACATCCTGCATGCGTGGGGCACGAACGGCATCGTCACCCGCATCTGGCTCGCGCTCGCGCCCGCGGTGGAATGGTCGCAGTGCTCCGTCGCGTTCGATACCTTCGACGCCGCATTCGACTTCAGCGAGCGCATCGCCGGCGACCCGGCGTGGACAAAACGGCTCGTGACGCCCTTCGAATGGCCGATTCCATCCTTCTTCACGCCGGTCAAGCAATACGCTCCGGAGGGCAAGGCTCTGATCTTCTTCTTGATCGCCGCGGAACAGCTCGCCGCACTTGAGGCTGCCGCGCGAGAGCGGGGCGGGGAAGTAACCTACTCGGGAGCTTATCTCGGGCTGCGCACCCGGCCATTGCTCTCCGATTACACGTGGAATCATACGACGCTGTGGGCTATCCGGGCTGACGAGGCATACACCTATCTCCAGTGTGCCTTCGATCCGGCCACGGTTCGCGACCAAATGCGGCAGTTAAAGGAGCGTTTCGGCCGCGAAATCCTTTTCCACATGGAATTCTGGAAGAGCGGCGACGGACGGATGATTCCGGGTGCAATCCCGCTCGTCTATTACACCACCGAAGAGCGCTTGAACGAGATGATCGCATTTTGCCGCCAGATCGGCGTCTTTGTGGCCAATCCTCATGTGAACAACGTCGAGGGTGGAGGACGCTACCGCGCGGACAATGTTCAACTGCTTGCCAAGCAACGATACGACCCGAAAGGCCTGCTGAATCCGGGCAAAATGATCACATTCAAACCGGAAGAGATCGCACGATGAAGACTTGGATTCCCGACGCTCGCAACTTCGCGTATCTGAACTGGAAGCAGGTCGATGCGCTTCCGCGCGAATCTACCTTGCTCGTGCTTCCCACCGCGGCGATCGAACAGCACGGCCATCATCTGCCGCTGGCCACCGACACGCTCATCAACAACCTGCTCCTGGGCCACGCCCTCGCCAAGCTGCCGCCGGAGTTCCCGGTCTATGCGCTGCCGCCCGTGCATTACGGCAAGAGCAACGAGCATATCGGCTTCCCCGGCACGCTTTCCGTGACGGCCTCCACATTCATGGCTGTCCTGCACGACATCGGCGCGAGCCTGTCCGCCGCGAAGTTTCAGAAGCTCGTGCTCTACAACACGCATGGCGGCAATACCGCCCTGATCGACGTGATGGCCCGCGACCTCCGCGCCGAATTCGGCTTGCGTACCTTTGCTCTCCACGGCTCGGGCGGCGTCATCTATGAAGGCCTCGCTCCGCAGGAACGGAAGTACGGCTTCCACGCGGGCGA
>Ga0187864_10001327_pt1 | contig 24244 bp, 12 predicted proteins | sample June2016WEW_11_4_FD_132985 | JGI IMG/M metagenome (GOLD analysis project Ga0187864, IMG submission 132985) | Peatland microbial communities from SPRUCE experiment site at the Marcell Experimental Forest, Minnesota, USA - June2016WEW_11_40 | ecosystem: Environmental > Terrestrial > Soil >...
GGCCGACGCAGTTCGTGGCCCATCTCGCGCAGGCGCTCCAACCGGAGGTAGCACTTGTCCTGCACTTTCGCCGGTAACCTGTCGAACCACTCGATGAACGGGCATGATCCGTCTTCCTCCCGGTAGAGGGCGACTCTGGCCTTTGGCACTCGATCCCAGTCTATTCGCAATATTGCGAAAGGGCAAGTTTGCTCGCGAAGCTGCGAAAGCGGCCACCGCGCGCGCAGGAAAGCACGCCACGTGCCAGCCCCGCGTGGAGTCCGGACGCGCCAAGCCTCCCGTGGCGTCCACCGGAGTCCACGTCGCCTGCCGCTAAGTCTTTTGTTTTGCGCCAAACTGTCTGTAAGTGATTGATATTTCTTAGATGGCATGGAAGAGGTCGTGAGTTCGAATCTCACCAGGTCCACCAAACTCCTCAAACACTTACAGCCGAAACATTCCTCGAAAGCCCCGTTTTGGAGTCCAACTGGAGTCCAAAAAAATGGACGCCACGTCATTCGCGAGGTCCCTCGTGTGCGCTTCAGTCCATGGCGGTCCGATTTAGTGCTCACCAATTCTCCGGGGCTCTCTCCTCCACGCGCATACTGCTGCGGAACGCATGACGGGTGGGCATCGACCGTTTCCGGGAGAAACACTGGAGCGACCTCGAGCGCCGGACCGGTGTGCCTCCGTTGAAGGAAGTGAAAGGAGGACGGAGCTTTGATTCGGGTTTAGTCTGCTTGAATTCAGACATGTCAGCCGGTCGCGCGTCGTTCACGAGGTTCTGAACATCGTATATCACTTATTTTCAATAATATAGACGGGCGGCTTTGGCTGAGCGGAATAGGCCCCGTGCCACTCTCAAATCGGGAAGAAGGTTGCACGGCCTCGTGTACATGGAGAATCGTTCAAAATGCGTCTACTAGCCTTGGGAGTGTTGGTGTCTTCCTGTTGGGCTTCGGCTCAGACGAAGATCAGTGGGTCTTTGGAGTGCGCCAGGCCCGAATTCCGAGAAGTCATGGAGGTGGGCGACCGAGCGCCCCATACGATGGTTCTGTCGCGAAGACTGTGCGGATGGTCCAGCCCACTGGGAATAGAAGGAGTTAGCAGCAGAGATGACGTTCTTTCCCTCTTCACCGACGCGCGAGCAGACGGAGTCTACGACCACGGCTACAGCGTCATGATAATGTCCAACGGCGACAAGATCTTCATGCACTATGCCGGCTTCGCGAGAAACGACGGGCGGAGCCCGGCGTCGGGCGAGGGAAACTTCGCGCTCAGTGGTGGGACAGGAAAGTTCTTAGGGATTTACGGCAGTGGAACTTTAACGTCAAAAAGTACGGCCGATAGGAGAATGACCGTTCACATCGAAGGCCGGTACACTCTTCCAAAGTTCTAATGAAATAGGTCTCGTATACCGATAGAAAAGAACAGGGCACCCTTGCCTTCTCCGGGCTGCCGATTGACGTTCCACGCGTAACCTAAGGTGAAATTGACGTAGCTTGCGAGTTCGAGACGGATGCCCCCGCCAGGACCAATGCGGTTCCCACCTAAGGCGCCCTTCGCCGGCCCGATCCATGCCGTGTCGAACACGGCCACGGGACTCACGGAAAAGATGTTGAGATCCTTGAAGAGCGTGTTCAGCGTGCGGTCGACGAAAGCGATATCGCTGGCGGCCTTTTGGGCCGCCGACTTCTGGTCGATGGCGTTGAACTCAGTCATGAGGGATGTACGCGCGGCGTCAACTGCGGCAGCGGCGCTCTGGATGCCGGGATCGTTCAACTGCTGGTTTACTTCTCCCACGCAGGCGTCCTGGACCGACTTGAGATCGTCAGAGTCTACAGGCAGTAAGGCCGAGAGGTCGCCGTATTGGGTACTGCCCTTGGTCGCCAGGGCGCTGCTCACATCAAAAGCCGCCGTGCCGATATTAGTTGTACAATCGGCGAATTGGTCTTGCAACTGGCCGGGGTGAGCCGCTTGGGCAGTGTTTACGGCGCTCTGCAACGCGTTCAACAGTTGCTTCAGATTGGGAAGCTTGCTCAACGCCACACTAAAGTGTGGATCTTTCCAGGAGTAATAATTCTGCTCGACACTCGTGGCGGTGACGATCTGTGCATGCAGTACTTTGTTGAGTTCCGGATCGGTGCTCAAGTCCTTGGGCATGATGGGCTTTGATTTCACCGGATAGGCGAAGGTCAGGTTGATGCTGGTGAAGCGGTCAGCGCCAGCGCCTTCGCCAGTGAGATAAAACCGGTTTGCAGGAATGGCCCGAATTACAGGCACATCGCTAATCTGCCAGGAGTCCCCCGGCACAAAGTACTGCTCACCGTTTCCTCCGAAAAAGCGTGCCGGCAGGGGGATCGAGTGCGGCACCTGAATACCGCCGGACGTGAAGCGCGACTCCACTTCGAGTGGTTTGTGATCGCCAAGAGGAATCCAAAACTCGTCGACCACGTCCCCGACGTGTTTCCGCCAATCGATTTGCGCGGAGGGTCCAACGGAACCAAGTTCCAGGCCGTAAGAAACTGAGAAGACGTTATGGCTGGTGCGCGAGGACAGGCCGAGGTAGCCTTTCAGCGATCCATACCCGGCGTTGGGAACTGTTTGGGGCGGAAGCAGTCCGGCAGGAACATTGCTTTGCATGTTGCCTCCTTGTAGGAGACCGCCGAAGCGCGCAACAAGGGTACTTTTCCAGAAAGGCCGTGTTTCACCGTCGATCTGACCGGATAGACTGCCCTGCTTCAGACGCGTGGCACCCGCCGGTGCCGAATAGTTCAGATAATTGATACGCCAGTCGGTGTGCCTTAGCCACCCGAGGAGATTCGCCGAACCGCTCAGCGCGGCGGAGAGGGATTGCATGGAATACGATCCCTGCCCCTCGGCGCTGAACGAATCAAATAAATGAAACTCCCCCAGTTGCGGTTTGATCTCGATGCGACCGCCCCCAAACACGCCATCGGAACGGTCGTAACCACCGGTCGGGTTGAAATGGAATGGATTTCCAGTTTGTGTAAGGCCAGTAGTAGTCTGGGGAGACTTTTCGGCCGTGTCCTGGGATTCAGTGGCGCCGCCCAGGAATTTCGGAGGATCAGTGGAATAGATCCTGTAGATCACATCGAGTGTCTTTGCGCTCGGATCACAATTCTGAACCGATACGAGCTCGATTCTCACGGAAAAGCCTGCATCGGCATCTGGCGCAAACCGCGCATTCTCGATCAAGGCCAGCCCATCGGCATCCACCAACTTATACGTGAAAGGCTGGTTGTCGAGCTTAGCCGCAAGCTGCGCCTCGATGCTCTTGCTCTTTCCGCCGATCCAGTAGAGGAACTTGAAGGGGTCATCTACCGTCGTGTGCACGATGCGGTATTTGTCGGTCTCGAAATTCGTGCCGGCCTTACATGGCAAAACCCCATTTCGCGAGGGATTCTGATTGGAGAGCACGTTTGGGGCGGAGCTATCCTGACCGGAACCAACCGCGGCTATCGTGACCAGCAACGTGAAAACGCCTGAGAGTCGCGGCCCAGCGAGTTGTCGCATGTGTTCAGACTGACCGCGTCGGTTATTTCAGTGTGTTTTGGATGATATTGTTGGCCAGCGGAGCGGGCATCGTTCCCGCCTGCGCGGCTTTGGCGGCATCAGCGGCCGGTCCAGTAGCGTGCGCTGTCTGGGCGGGTGTCAAACCGTTGTTGTCGACGGCGGCTTGGGCGTTGGCGTGTAGCGCGACGGCAACAAAGACATTGAGAGACACAACCGGGTCCCCGAAAGATGCGGCCGCATTGGTCCTTTCGTAGAGCATGAAGGTGATGGTCCAGTCGACCTTGACGCCGTCAGTGTCCTTCTCAAGACCGAAAGAGACCTTCCGAAGACCGTCAGGCGTGTTGAGAGTGAAGCTGACCTTGAGCGCGACTGGCAGTGCGGGCGGTGTGGTACCTGCGGCCGGGGTTGTGCCCGATGCCGGGGTTGATCCGGATGCTGCGGGGGTTGTACCGGATGCGGGGCGTGTGCCAGACGATCCTGGATTTGAATCTGATTTGCTTCCCATTTGCGACTCCTTTCAGGATTTAGGATCTGAAATAGGTTAACACAAGAGAGTTGTGACCGCTGTCGCCCGAAACTGGAGCACAGTGCCAGTTGAGACGCTCATGACTCGCCCGCCAGATTTCGTCCCCCGTCCGAACTGTTGCGGTTTTGATCTGCAGAATTCTCCAGGGATCTCTCCTCCTATAAAAACCTGACAAACCCGACAAATTCCGGCCAGAAATGGGCGTGGCTTACCCTCACTGCTCACCCCGGATGAGCGCGCCGGGAAGCTCTACCAGGATCTTTCCAGTTTCGCCGCTTTCGCCGCCGAGCATGGGATGAAGATTACGCGGAAGGACCAATAGCCACCCGCGCCTGCGGACTTTTTGGGTGGCGGAATAGCCAACGATATTGAATAATATCGCTGGCGCGTAGCGGGCACTGTTCGTGCCAGGACAAGGGCCCATCTGCGGTTTGCGACTACACAGGAGTTGCCGGCCTGACCGCTCAGACAGGGGAGCCGGAAGTATCCCGACGCTCAGTTGAGCTCCAGATGCCTTCATGCGCTCTATTATGGAAGGATCGGCGGCGAATCGATGACTGGCTGGAACCAACCACAGAGCTCCTCATCTCCGCCCTTGCTTCGGGTCTCGGTCGAAGCTGCGCCCGGCGATGTTCAGAGCTACGCCTTCAGCCAGCCATTTCGTATCGGCCGCACCGACGACTGTGGTCTCCCGGTCAAGAACGAGTACGTCAGCCGCAACCATGCGGAGGTCGTGTTCGAGAACGGGCAGTGGTGCGTGCGCGACCTCAATAGCGGCAACGGTCTGTTCGTCGACGGTCGGCGCACGCAGATGGTGCTTGTCGGTCACTCCGCGACCTTCCGGCTGGGGATCGCCGGACCGATCGTGTCGATGTCGGTGGCGCCGCCCCCACTTCCGCCTCAGGCGCCCGCCGTCCCGGGTGTGGCGCCCGCGGAGGATGTGCTGGCGAGCTATATCGATCACTACTTCGGCGCCGGCTCGGACGACAAGCCGGCGGGGCAGCACACGATGCTCGTCCGCCGTGCATTCACCCAGGTCCAGAAGAAGCAGAAGCGGAAATACGGTTGGATCATCGGGGCGCTGGCATTATTGCTCGTCTGCATCGGTGCCTACTCGTTCTATCTGCACCAGCAGGCGAGCAGGCGGAAAGAGATGGCGGAGAGCCTGTTCTACGCCATGAAGTCGCTCGACCTCGACATCGCCAATGTCCGCCAGCTCGTGACCGATTCCAACAGCCAACAGGGAATCGACGAGATTCGGAAATATCAGGATCGTCGCAAAGAGATGGAGAAGAGCTACGACCAGTTCCTCACCACCCTGAATATCTATGAGCGCAAGATGACCCCCGAGGAACGGCTGTTGTTGCGGATCACCCGCATCTTCGGCGAATGTGAGCTGGACATGCCCAGAGACTTCGTCGCGGAGGTGGAGAAGTACATAGGAAAATGGAAGCAGTCGGGGCGTCTGGCGAAAGACCTGCGGGCCGCCAGGGACAACAACTATATCGCGCCGATCGCCAGGGAGCTGCTCGCGGCCGGACTACCGCCCCAGTTCTTCTATCTGGCGCTCCAGGAGAGCGATTTCGACCCCTACATCAGCGGCCCCGTGACGCGGAAGGGGATCGCCAAAGGAATGTGGCAGTTCATTCCCGAAACAGCGGTCCGCTACAACCTCAAGATCGGGCCCCTGGCCGACCTCAGGCGGCCCGATCCGGGCGACGACCGCCACCATTGGGACCGCGAGACGAAAGCGGCCGTGCGATACATGAGAGACCTGTATGGCAGCGACGCGCAGGCTTCGGGGCTGCTGGTGATGGCTTGCTACAACTGGGGCGAGGATTACGTGCTCCCGCTGGTCCGGAAGCTACCCGCGAACCCGAAGGATCGCAATTTCTGGCGGCTGCTTTCGACCTACGGAGACAAGTTACCGCAGGAGACCCACGACTACGTCTTTTATATTGTGTCGGCGGCCGTGATCGGAGAGAATCCGCGATTGTTCGGTTTCGACTTCGACAATCCGCTAGCACAGCTGGAATCCCAGTAGGACTTCGCCAGATTACATTCTGATTCTGATTCTTGGGGACTAGGCCAAGAACTGACACAAGAGCATCTGCTGGTCGCCCGTTTGCAAACGCGACCACAGCAGCAGGAAACGAGCACTGGTAAAGCTACCGATATCAGGTCATAACGCCGCTTGGCGAGTTATCGAACCGCCACTATAAATAACGCTTCAGCCACGCCAGCACTTCTTCCATGTGCAATCTGTTGTTTTCGCCTTTCAGAATCCAGTGACCTTCGTCCGGGAAAACAATCAACCGCGCAGGGATGCCTCTCCGCTGCAGGATCTTGAAAGTCGTAATGCTCTCTGTCAACGGCACGCGGAAGTCTTGCTCGCCATCCGTGATGAGCGCGGGGGTTGAGAATTCATTCGCATAGCGCAACGGACTCTCATCGTTCCACTGGCCGCCCTTCTCCCAGATAGGGCCGCCCATGCGCAGTTCACGGTCGATGCCACCATCGTTTGAGCCGTACTGCGATTCGTTGTTTATCGCGCCGGCGTGAATCACCAGGCACTTGAACTGCTTCGTGTGCCCGTTAAACCAATTCATCAAGTAACCCCCGTAGCTCGCGCCTATCGCCGCCTGCCGGCTGGTGTCGATGTAGGGATACCGCTTAGCCGCCTCGTCAATCGCCTCCAAGATCTCCTGGGCCGGGCCACGCAGCACATCGTGCTCGATATCATCGGCGAATTTTTCGCCAAAACCCGTCGAACCGGTGTAGTCGGTTCTGAGTAGTACGTAGCCGGGCGACGTAAGCAGGTAACTGTTCCAGCGTGTCGTGAAGTTATCTTTCGACATCGAGTTCGGCCCGCCATGCGGAGACACAATCAGCGGATATTTCTTTGTCGGATCGAACTTCGGCGGCAGAGTCATAATGCTGTGAATGCGCTTGCCATTCTTGGCCACAAACCAGAAATGAATGGAAGCAGGTGCGTCAATATCCGCCACCGCCGCCGCGTTGAAGTTCGTCAGCATGGTGTGCGAGCCCTTGGCGGGATCGAGGCGCACAATCTCTGGCGGCCGCAAGGACGTCTGAAACTCAGCAACCATACCACCTTCAACCGGCTGAACGCTGGTATAGCCGCCCTCCGTCACTTGCATGATCCGTTCCAGCTTCTCGCTGGATACCGTGAGTTCGAAGAGTTGGTCGAATCCGTCGTCCTCCGCCGCAAGGTAGACGTTACGCCCGTCATGCGAAATCGAGAACGACCCGATCGACCGGTCCCAACCCTTAGTCAGGATCTTTGCTTTCCCTGTATCGGGCCAGCTGAACTGCGCCAATCGGGCTAGAGAATAGAGTCGTCCGGCCGGGTCCGGGCTGCGCTCGGTCTGCGCATATAAATAATCGCCCGTCGGCGAAAAGCGCGGATGATCATAGCTAGCTCCTCTTTCCGTAATCGCGGCCGGTTCACCACCGGCCGCTGCGACGACAAAGAGCTTCGACTCGACTTCTTCGCCCATCATCCGGTCTCGATTGGCATATGCGACAAACACGATGGACTTGCCGTCAGGCGCCCACACCGCCTGCAGGTCCTGCCCGCCCGTTTCGTTAAAAACACCATTAAAGCCCGCGCTTTCCGCGAGCCTAGATCCCTTTACTAGGTCGAGCGGCTGGGCGGAATCACTCAGCTCCTGGACAAAGACATGAGGTCGCCGCTCATCGAGCCAGGCATTCCAAAAGCGGATCGGCATGGCATCGTAAATGCGAGCGTTCCATTTTCGGTCCTTTCGCTGCTCGGCAATGGGATCCACCTGGCTTTGAAACAGGATGGCCTTTCCGTCCGGACGCCATTGCGGCCCGGTTGCGCCGCCCGAGATGTTTGTGACGCGTCGCGCTTCGCCGCCCGACATCGGCAAGATGTAGATTTGCGGCGTTTGATCGCCTTCCCGCTTGGTGGAGAAAGCCATTCGTGTCCCATCGGGAGACCAAGCCACTCCGTTCTCAGGTTCCTTCGTATATGTCAACCGCCGAGGCGGCTCGGTGCCGTCGGACCGGAGAATCCAGAGATCCGAAGTTTGTTTTGCAGGATCGTAATCGGGCTCCGTCAGGGAGAAAACGATCCAACGGCCGTCTGGGCTCACCACGGGTTCGCCCATGCGCTTCATCATCCAGACGTCCTGATGGGTAATCGGCCGCTTTTGCGCTAATGCCGTAAGCGGCGCACCTGCCAACCACGCCAGCGCCAGCAGCAGTCCCGCCGTGGCTCGGCTTACATTCGCCGGCCGAAGAGCCATGGCAGATTCAATCGAGCAACGGCGAAAAGGCGGCAGGAAAAGGCCGAGGAGAAGGCGGATCATTTGTAAAGCGTATCAAAGATCGGGAACCCACGGGCCGGTTGTAGGAAGTGCCCGCAGCGGCCGAAACCAACAGTCTGAAGCTGCTGCCAACAATTCTACCGATAAGGCGCGATAACGCTGTCGCAGACCGTGTGCCTCACCGCTAACAGGGCCGCGCCCGACCAACTTCCATTCCACGACTTCGGGGCGAGTCGCCTTCTCGGAGAGTGGCCCGGGCTTCGAGGTGGTTTCCGATGTGCACCAAGCGACGATCCGTTCGAATTTCGCGAGGTCGCCGGGGATGGCACTCGCTCGGCGCTGCCCAAGGATTTTGCGACCATGTCATAATGGACCGCATGTTTCGTGGACTTCTCTTTCTTTTGTCGTCGTCCGTGTGCTTTGGCCGGTCCAACATGCCGCCAGAAGCCGATCAGAATCTTGCCCGGGAGATCTACAAGGAGATGGTCGAGATCAAGTCGGGCTACACCACTGGGGCGACGACGCCGGTAGCGGAGGCAGCGGCGAGACGGCTGCGGGCGGCAGGTTTTCCGGAGGGCGATATTTTTGTCGGCGGAGCTAGCCCTACGAAGTGGAATCTCGTGGTGCGGTATCACGGGTCCGGAGAGCTCAGGCCGATCCTCCTGCTGGCACATATCGACGTGGTGGAGGCGAACAGGGAAGACTGGAGCCTGGACCCGTTCACGTTGACGGAGAAAGACGGGTATTTCTATGGGCGCGGGACGGCGGACGACAAGGCGCAAGCGGCGGTCTGGGTCGCGAACCTGATCCGGTACAGGCGGGAGGGCTATGAGCCGGACCGGGACATCATCGTGGCGCTGACAGCGGACGAGGAGGGCGGGGGGCCGTATAACGGGGTTGCGTGGCTGATCAAGAATCATCGGGAGCTGATCGATGGGGAGTTCTGTTTGAACGAGGGCGGGCGGGGGCAGATGGTGAATGGGGTGAAGGTGTCGAACAATCTGCAAGCTGCCGAAAAGTGGTATCTCGACCTTCGCCTGGAGGTGCGAAACAAGGGCGGGCACAGCTCCGTGCCGACGGCGGACAACGCGATCTACAGGTTGGCGAAGGCGCTGCTGCGGGTGAGTCAGGTCGAGTTCCCTCTGAAGGTGAGCGAAGTCACACGCGCTTACTTCGGTGGACAGGCGAAACTCGACCGGACGAGCGAGAAGGACACGTTGGCGGCGGCCGCCAAGGGCGACCCGGCGGCGATCGAGCGCGTGGCGGAGAGTTCCCCGGTCTGGAATTCCATGCTGCGCACGACCTGCGTGGCCACGATGCTGGAGGGCGGACATGCGCGCAACGCGCTGCCGCAACTTGCCGCCGCGAACGTGAACTGCCGCGTTCTTCCGGACGAATCGTTGGACGATGTGCTGGAGAGGATCAAGGGGGCCGTGGGGGACGCACAGGTGACGATCTCGGTAACGACGCGGGAGGAGAACTCGCCGGCATCGCCGCTGCGAGAGGACTTGGTTCGGACGATGTCCGCCATCACGGACGAGATGTGGCCCGGAGTGGCGGTGGTGCCCACGTTGAGCACGGGCGCGACCGACGGGCGGATGTTGCGGGTGGCGGGGATTCCAACCTATGGCGTGCAGGGATTTTTCGGAGAACGCGACGACTACCGGGCGCACGGGCGCGACGAGCGGATGCTGGTGCAGTCGTTCTACGAGGGACAGACGTTTCTTTATAGCTTGGTGAAGAAGTTGTCGAAGGCCCAGTAGGCCAGGGCGCGCGGCGCCGATGGACATGGGGCCCCAGTTGTCGGCGAGCGTGGTGGCGGCTGATCGCCGACCGTTGGACCGCGGGATGCCCCGATCAAGGGCTGTTAGCGACATGTATAGTCCAGTGGTGCTGCAGTTTCAGAACGCGGGCTGCCTTTCCAAGTGTCCCCGAAGTTCTTTAACGGCGTGGCGTTACTGCCCCTTTTCGCGGGCCCGAGCGCACGGGCGAAATTGGCTACCGATAGGAGGTGATATCGCTCGCGCGGATTAGGCGCCGCTCATGGCTGTTCTTGGCTGGACGAAGCTCACTCGATGGCGAGCGACACTCATGCGGAAGGCACAACCCGTCGCCCCGCGCCCAGCGGCTCTCGGCTCACCTTCGAGCCGCCCAGCCGGCGCCTGCGCTACCGCTTCATCTTGGCCACGTGCACGTCGAACGTCATACCGGGCACCAGGCTCGACAGCACGAACACAGTGAAGTCCGGGCCCGTGAGTTCCGCGTTCCGGTACACCCCCGGCTCGCGCTCCACCACCTCTTTGTTCGCGTTGAGGTCATCGAGGAACGCCTGTGCGCTCGAGACGGCCGGCGTCGCCGCGCCCGGCCGGTGCCAGGTTCCGCCTGCGATCGCTTCCGCGGCGTACGACCGGATCAGCTTCGGCCAGTACTTCTCCAGCAGTGTCTGGCTCGCGAACACGTCGGCCCAGATCAGTTCGCCGTTCACGGCGACGATCGCCCCCACCGCCTTCTGTGAACGCAGCTCATGCGCCAGCTTCTCGTACGTCCGTTCGATCGGGGCCGCCATGGCGCCGAGTTTCTCCACGACGACCGTACTCTGCATGGTTCCCGCAAGCGACGACGTCGGCGGCGGTGCCGGTGCCGCGGCTGCTGAAGCCATCACCTCCACCTCCGCGCGCGTGCGATTCACCTCGTCCCACACCTCCTGCTGGCTCTTCGACGCCATCGCCCGCAGCCGCACGCTCGGCTGCGCCATCAGGCCGTTCATCGGCCGGAAGTACGACGAATCGCCCGTCCACCGGTGCGGCTCGACGCAGAACACGCCCAGCGCGATCGGCTCACCGTGTGGCGCCACGATCCGGTCTTTGCCGATCACCCGATCCTGTTTGCCGCCGGTCACGATCTCCCCGGCTAGCAGCAGCAGCGGCCGGTCCGAGTTGTTCTCCAGCACCAGTTGGTTGACCTGCGCCTGCGATTGCGGGATCGGCCGCCGCCCGTCGTGCCGTGGCCGCACTAGCCCGCTCGCCGATCCCTGCTCCGTGACCACCACTTCACCGGAACGAATTCCTTCGTCCAGCGTCAAAAACCCATGGGTGTCCCACGTGTGCTCCGCAACGACCGGAAAGACGGTGAGGTTGTCCTCCGTGACCGGAGCGAGCACCTTATACGGCCCCGCCGGCTTCACCTCCCCGGCGCCCGCGCGCAGCACAATCATCGACGCCGCCAGGGCGCTCAGCGCCAGCAGCGCCGCTTGGCGCAGCCGCGGGCTCGGCAAATTCTCGAATGGATGCCAGTTCATGACGTTTCCTCCTAGACATTGGTTGCGACGGACCGGCTTGCTCAGCGGCCGCCCGCCCGTTCATCCCCTGGAACGCCGCCGCGCGGCATTCTTGCAGGAAGTTTTTCGATTTCTCACGGACCCCGCGCGCCGGACCGCTAACCTGCTTCGCCGCCCGGGCCTCGTTGGCATGCGGATTGCACCGGGCCATGTAGCGTGGCACCATCGAGTAGGATTGGAAGAACCGTGGATCGCGCCGGCATTCCGCTGAACGAAGCGCTCGCTTCGCCGTGCACAGCGTGGGCCGTCGAGCCCGCCCTGCTCGGGCGTCTCTACGAACGCTCCGGCGCGGCCCGATTCGGTCTCTTTCCGCACGATCTGGCGGCTATCCTGGAGGACGTCTGCGCCCGTTGCCTGCACACCGCCGCGCCCGCGGACACTCGCGCTCTGCTGGAATCACTGCACATCGAGGAACTTGTTCTGGCGCGCGCCTGCGCCGCGGGCCACGATTCCGCATGGGACCTCTTCCTCGCGCGCTATCGCGCCAAGCTCCACGACGCGGGCGTGGCTATCGCCCGGGACGAATCCATCGGCCACGAGCTCGCCGGCTCGCTCTACGCCGAACTCTACGGCACGCGCATCGATGCCTCCGGCCGCCGCGTTTCGAAACTCCTCTCCTACTCCGGGCGCGGCTCGCTCGATGGCTGGCTGCGCACGCTCCTGTCGCAGGACTACGTGAACCGCTATCGCGCCGGCCGCCGCGACGTCAGCCTCGAAGCGCGTGAGGAGGCTGGCCAGCAGTTCGCCTCCGCCGCCGCAGCCGATCCCGCCGTCGCGCCGGACGCCGGGACCCTGCGCGAGGCGCTCGAAACCGCCACCGGCGAAGCCCTCCGCGAATTGCCCGCCGAGGACCGCCTGATCCTGGCGTCCTATTATTTAGATGGCGCCACTCTTGCCCGCATCGGCCGCATGCTCGGCGTCCATGAATCCACCATCAGCCGCCGCCTCGACCGCACCGTTGCCGGCTTGCGCAAGCGCCTCCTGCAGCGGCTCCGGCACAAAGGGCTGAGCGTGCGCCAGGCCGAGGAGGCTCTCGAGTCCGACGTCCGCGAGCTAGAGGTCGATGTTCGAATAAACTTGCAAGAAAGGAGTGGCTGATGCGTTCTTCCTCTGCAGAACCGGCGGATCGGTCCGGCGACGCTCTCACGCGGGCGCCTCGCGTGCGATCGTGGAAACGGTCCAGGCGGCTCGCTGGTGTGCGTCGCGGCGCCTCGGGCCATGCGTCGTTTACTGTGAAACGGAGGGGAGATCCCGGTTCGAGGTGAGCGCACAACGGATGCCTAAGCTGCCCAAGTCGTTCCTCTCCCGCCTGCGCGCGCAAACGCCGGCAACGCTGGACCCCGGGTCCGCGCCGCACCCGGACGCCGACACGCTCGCCGCCTTCGCCGAACGCGCCCTCCCCGCGCCCGACCGCGCCTCCGTGGCGCTCCATCTCGCCGCCTGCGCCGATTGCCGCGCCACCCTCGAGCTGGCCTTCGGCGTCGAGGCTCTCCCGGCTCCCGACGCGCGTCCCGCCACCGCGCCAGTCCCTTGGCTCGGTGCACACCTGTGGCGCTTGCTCCTCCCCGCGCTCGCCGCCGGACTCGCCCTCGTCCTGCTCCTGCCTTCCTTCAACCGGACCAAGCCGGTTCACATCGCCGCCGTGAGGCCGCTGCCCTATCCCAAGATCGAGCCGGGCCCCGCCGCCGTCCCCACTCCCACGGCGCCCGCCGCCGTCCGCGAGGCCGCGCGCGCTCGCCCATCGTCCGCGCCGGTAGCCGTCCTCGCCAAACCTCAGCCCCTACCCAGCCCGGCCTCGCCCTCGGCCGCGCTCACCGTGCAACCGGGCCTCATGGCTTCCAGGTTGGTGCCCTCGCAGATATTGGCCGCACCACCTCCGCCCCCACCCGCCCTTGTCAGCTCCCTTTCCGAGTCGGTTCAAGTCGTCGCGGCTGAAAAGTCGATCGTGCCCGTCCAGCAGGCTTCCGCGCCATCTCAGCAGGACACGCCTGCGGCCGCGAACCAATCCGGTGTGACGCGACTGGGAACGAATGTCGAGGTCGTGGCCGGCCAATCCCAGGTCCCGCCCGCCGCTAACTACTTCGAGCCCTCTGTCGAAGCCGCGCAGGACCGGCTCGCGCAGCCGCAGGTCACCGCGATCCAATCGCAGTCCGTGGCCTCTACCGCCGAGGTCACCCAAACCGCCTCGGCGGCGCGCGCGCAGCGCTTGAGGGCCGCCCTTCCCCAATCAGCCGCGCGCTGGGAGATCTGCCGCCTGTCCGACGATCGCCAACGGGTCCAGGGCCGCCTTTGCCAAGTCTCCGCCAACGGCACTCGGCGCGCAGTTACCATCGATTCCTCCGTCGAACTCCTCGCCGTCGCCTCGCGCGGAGCCGAGGTCTGGGCCGGTGGCGCGGCCGGCGCCCTCTACTCCTCCACCGACAATGGCCTCCACTGGCGGCGCTCCGTCGTCTCGGCCACGGGCACCGGCCAGAACCAGCCCGCGACCCTGACCGAGCCGATCGTCGCCATCGACCTGAGCCTCCCCGAACAAGTCCGGATCGCCACCTCTGCCGGCGAGACCTGGATCCTCCAGGACGGGTTCTGGCGCCGAAAAACCGACTAACCCCACCGGAGCGCCTGTGGTACGGCGTCAGCGACAGAAAACGCTGCTCGCAGTCGTCGGCCATCGCGACGCGCACGCACCGCTGGCGGAAAACAGTGTCCGATAGCGAATATCGCTCGCATCGAACGGTCCGTTCTTGTCAGCACGGGGCTATCTTGCGACGCCCGACTACATGCATGTCCCGATGCATCTCGTGCGCGAGTGAGGTGGCCGAGAGCAGTCGCTTCTGCCCGGCATGCAGCGCCGCCATGGCGGGCGATATCGGATCGTGGCATTGCTGGACAAGGGAGGCATGGGTACGCGCGCCGCAACCAGATGGACACATCCGCGGTGCGGAACTACCGCGCACGAATTTCGGGCCGGCCAATGAAATCTGGCGGGCGAACTGGCCGAAAGAAACATCCGCTTGACGGGATCGGTGGACACACTGCTAAACGAGGTCCTCGTGGTGGTCACGCCGGACCGCGTGGCGCAGTTGCGCGCACTGCCGGGCGTCGGTAAGTGCGTTACGGAGACTTGCTTGGAACTACGTAGAGTGCGCTTTCTTCAGAAGAGGTCACACGCAGATGACACGATTTATCCTGATCGCAACTCTGGCAATCGGCCAACTGGCGGTTGCCCAGCCGCTCCAATACGAGACTCGGCACGTTGAACGCACTCTTCCCGGCTGCGGAAACCAGAAAAACGGCTGCGCTCACGCGGAACTGAACTATGTGGAGGTCGTGTCGGGGCCGCCTGTGGCGCGGCAGCGCATCAATGCCGCGATCGTGGACTTCGTGGCGAATGGCGCCGGCGCGATCGACAGCGGCTTCGAGATGACGGGGGATGGACGCAGCCCTCGCGTGGCGACGCCGGCGGTTCATTTGACACCGCAAGAAGCGGCGGACGACTTCATCAACACATATGAGAAGTTCCGGGCGGATAGCAAGCTCCGCGGATCCTTCACCTTCCCCGCTTCCGAGAGCCGGGCCGGCGCGCGGCGCTTGGCAGGCGCGCCACTAAGGCCGGAGATGAGCATCATCCAGTGGATTGCGTGCATAATAAACGGCCCCTGTGCTGAGCATGTGGCGGAGGATGCGGAGACTTCGCCTAATCCCACCGAGGCCAGCGGAGCGTTTGGGACTGGACTCTTCTCTACTCTTCTGGAGCCCGTCTCGGAGAGATTTGCCGCCGGGGTCGGCATGCTGGGCGGCCTACTCCACTTCCAAGAGGCCGTGGACTCGGAATTGCAAGGCATTGGCCTAGCGGCCGACTGTAACGCCTCTACGAGCTGTACCAGCTCGGAGTCGCAAGCGATCGAGAACGCAGTAACCAGCTCGGGGCTGAGCGCCGTGGTGAGTGAGTTAGCCGGTATGCTCCATGTGTCCGTCGCGGCGGGAATTGCCGAAATGGCCTGACCTCCAGCGCATCGTTGGTAGCTATCGAGCATATTGTCAGCCTCGAAAGCTCCGGCGCGGTCCAAAGTAGTTCGTCTCCACCGGCGCGGGTGTACACAACTTTCAGAACTCTGGCGTATGTTTACGGCGGGAGAAGCGCACGCCAATCCCAACATCCTACCGGACGGCGACCGCCAGGCGGACGGTCGGGCGTCCGGGACCGTATCACGCCCAAACCATGGATATTCCTGGCTTGAGCGGCCACCGTGGGGCTACCGATATCTGGTCTTAATTAACTGGCCGATTCGAGCAATTGCCGCCGGCGTGCAGTTTCCCCGAACCCCATCTGGCATCGCTCGAAACTCGAAGTCCGGCCGGATCGATACGATTTGGACACACGACGTAAGCTGTCCAACTACTTCCGGACCGCCGGCGGATCACCGTACACAATCCCTCGGCCCTGAGTGCCGACGTAGACGCGGCCGTAGATCCGCGGGTCGCCCGAGACGTCTCCGAGCGCGCCGTATTGGTGGTGGTCGTCGTTGATGCGGATCCAGTTGACGCCTATGTCATCCGAACGGAAGATCCCGTAAACGCCGACTACCGTCCCAACCGCGTACACCGCTGGGTAGGAGGCGCCTGGGGCCGCCATCCCGAATCCAACCAGGGGCGCGTTGTCGATCGACGCGAGTCTCGCGAAACTCGCCCCGGAATCGGTGGAGTGGTACAGGCCGGTCGCCACCGGCAGCCAGATGTCGCCTTCGTGGCCCGCGACGGCCTTTAGCTGAGCCTCTGCGGTCCAACCGGGATACACCGCATCCGGCGGCAAACCGGTGGCCCCCGCCACAAACGAAATGCCGCCGTCGGTGCTGACGAAAACGGTGTCGGAGGTCGGATCGTGGCCGTAGAACTTGCGCGGGTTCACTCGATCCGAGACGACGAGCAGTCCGGCCGGTGCGCCCGTCGAAGAGGTGAAAGTAGCGCCTTGATCGTGCGAGTAGGCTGGGACCGTATCGCCGGCCGCCCAGATCACGGTCGCTCCATCGGCGGACACGGCGACGGAGGCGACGTAACCGTCGGCGGTGGGGCCCAGCCCGGCGCCAGGAGGGGCGGCGGCGAACGGCACCCACGTGGCGCCGCCATCGGTCGACCAGGCGCCCGCGATGTGGCCCTGGTAGTCCAGCAGGCCCACGCGCGCCATCAGCGCGGGATTGGACTCGGCAAAGTCCAGCGACGCCACTTCGATCATGACCGGATTCAGAAACGGCGGCGGAGACGTGTCGAAATCGTCGTGCCGGAAGCCGCCTTCATCCGCCATCGCGCTCAGCAGGTGAGCGCCGGCGGGCGGGCTCACGACGTGGTGCAGGACCGTCTCTTCGACTCCATTTGCGCCCACCACCCAATGCGTGAGCTGTCCGGAATCGAGGTTGGTGAGATCGTTGGTCTCCCATACGGAGTAGCCGGTGCCGTAGAGAGCGTGGTCGGAATCGAAGGGATCGATCTCAATCGTGGCGTTCCATGTGCCGAATTGCGTTCCGTAGTAGTCGAGAAACGGCGACAGCGAGGTGTCCCTAACCGAGTACTGCTTCACGCTCTCCCAGTTGGCGCCGCCGTCCGTGCTGCGGAAGATATCGTCCCCCGGCGACCAGCGGTCCCAGGTAGCGACCATGATTGTCCCATCGCGCCGGGCGTCGACGCCGACGCCGCAGTAGCCGTAGCCCAGGACTGTCCGCGTATCCGGCGGCGTGATCTTGGTCCAGACTCCGATGTTCGTGTCGAGCCGGTAAACAGCACCGTTGGTTACCCCGTTGAGCGTCCCCACATTGTTGTAGGTGACGTACAGCAGGCCGTCGGGGCCAAGTGCGCAGCGCATCGGCCGCGCCGTCGAGCCGTCGCTCAGCCGGGTGGGCTGGCCGGGCACCTGCTGCCAGGTGGCGCCGTCGTCGGTCGAGCGAAAGATGCCCCCGGTGTAGGCGCCCACGTAGACTGTCCCATTGTGGTTGGGGTCGAACCGGACAAACATCAGACCCATCTGGTCGGGCGTGGCGGTGAGGGGGAAACTCGCCGACTCGCCCCAGGTGACGCCGTAGTCCGTGCTCTGCCAGAGCCCGTCCTCGTGCGAGCCGAAGTACAGCTCGTTCGGCTTGAACGGATTAACGGCCAGGCGCTCGCCTCCCTGCTGACCGTAGTCGTCATTCGCGCCCAGTTTGAAGGGCAGATCGACGCGCCGGAAGGTGGCACCCTGGTCGGACGAGATCAGGATCGCGCCATTGATCGGCAACCACGATCCGATGTACATCCCGGCGGCCAGGTAGACACGCTGCGCGTTCGAAGGATCGAGAGCGATGCTCTCGATTCCCGTCAGGCTCCAGTCCTGTTCCGTGCCCCCGAGCCAATCCGTCAGCGGAATCCGCAACTGAGCGCCCGTGTCCCACCGATAGGCTCCGCCAATGTCGCTGCGGAGGTACATAAGTCCCGGCTGCGCGGGATGAAAGTAAGTGCCCGGTGTGAAGCCGCCGGCGACAATCTTGACGTTCTGCCAGACATAACCATTACAAGCGAAGCGTGACCCGCCGGCGGCCAATGCGGCAGAATCTGGAGCCCCGGCGCTTTCCCTGCAGCCGGGTGGCACGGGGCGTGGCGCGGGCTGGCTGGCCGAAACGGTCTCGGATGGCCCGACTGCGGACGCCTTCACGCCATTGCTCGCCACCAAGCAGAGCACTGTCGAACTGCAAATGGCGAGTGCCCACCGACCCAACATGCGGGCGACCACCTCCCAGTACGCAGCAGACATGGACCTTATATTCCGATTAGCATGACAATTATACACCTGGTGGCCCCGCGCCCCCGTGTCACTATCAGCAACTGCATGATTATGCAGCCTCTAGCGCGGCCGAAGTGCCTATAAGGCCGTTGCGTCAGATCGTCCCGCTGTAGGCATATGTCCGCTTCTGGGAGATCACTTCGATCCGTGTTTCGCAGGTGCTGATCGCGCGACATGGCTGCCGGCGCAGTGGCAGCCGCGGGATGGTTTCCGATAAGGCGCGAACTGGCTATGCACTTGACTCAGGTAGCCACTATAGGTTGCGGTTGCGATCGCAGACCGGCCCCTCCGAAATTGTGCGCAGCAGCGCGCATCGACCCATCGGGCGCCGCCCCGACGGCTTGGCGCCCGGAAGACCGTCACCGTCGGCCTAATCGGCCGCCGAACGCCTCCCACACACACGGCCGGCGCGGTCCCTGGACACTGTCGCGAGCCTCGGTCCGCCGGCAACCACCAGATCTTGGGGCTACCTGAGTCAAGTGCATACCCGGTATAGCGAATATCGCTCGCGTGAACCGCGTTCATCAAGGCGCCGCTTCAGGGTCAACCACGGTGATTTTCAGGGGCGACTACGGAAATCCCGGAGCTGAGAATCTGACTCAGGCGCACGGAATCGGAACGGTCGGCAACCCGGACGCGCAAAGCGGCACCGCGTCCTCCGGCTTCAACCACGATTGCCACACCCGGCCTCAAACCGAGGCGTGTCATTTCGCGCAAAGCCGCGGGGTCGCGGTCGGACACGCTGCTAATCACGGCAGGGACGCCACGAGCCCATTTCGACAACGGCACCTCCGAACGAACCGGAACTGCGCCATTTCGCTCGGGAATCGGGTGGCCGTGCGGATCGGTTTGTGGATCTCCCAATTTCGCGGCGATCCGATCTTCAAACCGCTCCGAAATGAAGTGCTCCAGCCGTTCTGCCTCATCGTGAACCTCATCCCACGAATAGTCGAGGAAATCACGGAGGAAACGCTCCAGCAAACGGTGACGGCGAAGAACCTCCAGAGCGCGCACTTCCCCCGGTGCAGTCAGACGCGCGCCGTGGTGCTTCTCGTATTTCACAAACGGTGGCTTCTGTGCCGCGAGCTTTTGGAGCATTCCGGTTACGGAAGCGGCACGGACACCAAGACGCTGAGCAAGGGCGTTGCTGGTCACCCGTTCCTGTTGGGGGCCGCCCAGTTCCAGTATCGCTTTCAGATAATCGTCCACCGATTCCGTGGTGCGCGGTCCGTGAACTCTAGGTGGCACTAAATCTTAGATTACTCTCGTCACTGCGCATATGCAATCGGTCCGGATCGATGGCTCCGGCCATGAGCGCTTGACCGTAGGACAAGCGAAGCGTTATTATTTAGTCATGACTAAATCCTGGATGCGCAATTCGATCCGCCTGGGGCCGCCCCTGGCGTTCCTGATCTCCGCTCTGGGAATGCAGGTTCCGGCGCTGGCACAGGGGGAGACGACGAGCGCGATCGTCGGGTCGGTCACCGATCAGTCCGGTGCGGCGATCGCCGGCGCCACCGTCACCGTCACGAGCGCGGAAAACGGCCTCAAACGATCCGTGAAAACGGACCAATCCGGACGGTTTAGCTTTCCGCAGCTTAAGCCTGGTACATACTCAGTGAAAGCGCAAGCGGACGGCTTTGAGATACGGCAGAACAGCTCGGTCGCCGCCGGGCTTGGACAGAAGCAAACGGTCGATTTCAAGCTCGGCATCGCATCCTCAAGAGAAACGATTCTCGTCACGGAGCGAGCGCCGCTAGTCAACCCGGAGAACCCGAATACCTCGACGACTCTGACTGCCCGATCCATCGAGGATCTTCCGAACCCCGGCGGCGATATGACGTATCCGCTGCAGTTCGCCGCTGGCGCTCTGATCAATACCGCGGGCAGCGGCAACGATTTCGTCGGCGGTACGAACGGTTATGGAAACGTGGAGTTCAATGGCCTGCCGTCTCTGTCAAACGGCTATATCGTTGATGGCCTGGAGACGAACGACCCGTTGACGAACCTGAACAGCGGCCTTTCGACCAACCTGGTGCTGGGCTTGAATTCGATCGCGGAGGTGACCGTGAACACGGTCTCCTATGCGGTGGACCAAGGGCGCTATGGAGCTTCGCAAGTCAATTACGTCACCAAGTCCGGAACGAATCAGATGCACGGAAATCTGTACGAACTCTGGGACGGCTCGCGGTTCAGCGCGGCTGACTTCTTTACGAACTCGACGCCGGACAACCACAAACCGCGCTCCACGGTGAACCACTTCGGAGGCAGTCTCGGAGGCCCGATCCGGCGCGACAAGCTGTTCTTCTTCTTCGATTCCGAATGGGTGCGGATTGCGCTCCCGATCGTTACTGCCACTACCGTGCCAACGCCGGCGTTTCAGGACTATGTCCTGCAGCAATTGCCGCGCGGCGGTGTGGACTCCGTAACCGGATCGGCTTATCAGCCTGCGCCGCAACTGGTGCCATTCTACCAGAGGCTATTTTCCCTGTACGGCAATACGGCTGGGACACCGCTCCCGGTTCTCGGCTGTCCGTTCAACAGCGATGGCAGCGCCGCGGGTGGCAATCCGCCCAACGGAAACGGTTGCGCGAACCGCCAGAGCGTTTCCCATTCCAGCGACGATCACGAGCAGGTGCAAACGGCCCGCATCGATTACAACGTCGATCCGCAGAACATCGCCTGGGTGCGGTTGCAATCCGACACCGGACTTCAGGCCGCTTACACCGATCCCATCAATTCACTGTTCGACGCCATCTCTCCGCAGCCCCTTTACTCATTCGCAGCGGGCTACACGCATGTGTTCTCCGGGCGTCTGGCGAACTACTTCAATCCGGCGTTCTCGTGGTACGAAAGCCTGTTCGGACCCGCCGACTTCGAGAAGACGCTGGCGGGGTTTCCAATCGTCCTCCAGGGTAACGGCGCGAATGCACCGTTCACCACGCTGGGAGGGCTCGACAATACCTGGGTGCAGGGGCGCCGCGCCAGTCGCTTCTTCATCAATGACAACCTGGCCTGGACGATGGGCGCGCACGAATTCCGGTTCGGAACCAACATCCGGATCCTCCACCTGAACGATTACGATTTCGGTGAAGGTTCGGTGCCGCTCGTCACTTACACGACCCTGCCGCAATTCATATATGGCGTGGCGTCGACGGCCGTGGAAACCTTCCCGTTGGCCGATTCGCAGCCGTACAACTTCTTCAATGCGGACTTCTATGCGCAGGACACCTGGAAGGTCACGCGAAAGTTGACCTGGACTTTCGGCGTACGCGATACGTACAATTCAAATCCGCTGAATCCACATGACGCCGTGGCGCGCCTCGCCGGATCGTTCGACTCCATTTCCCACGATGTGAATCAGCCACTGAACCAGGTCATTCAGACGCGGCAGGGGACGATTTTCGCCGCCACACCCGCCGCGATCCTCCAGCCCAGAACTGCTATAGCGTGGCAGATTGAGCCGAAGACGGTGATGCGCACCGGGTTCGGTCTGTTCAGCGACATCTTACCGGGCAGCGTCGTCGACACCGTGGGAACGAATCCTCCATACTCGAAGACATTCCAGGGCGGACTGCTGGGCACGGTGGGTGGAGCGGCCATTGCGCCGGGCGTACCGAACAGCGCTATCGATGCGACTTCGGCGGCGAATCAGCAATTCAACTCCGGCTTCGCTCAGGGCGAGCTTTCCTGCGCCTCGGCTCTGGCGAATCCGAGTTCCTGCGTTCCTCCGGTTTCCATCACCGCGGTTCCGGACGGCAAGCTCCACGCTCCTTACTTCATGCAGTGGAGTTTTGCCCTGGAGCACCAGGTCGGCAACGAACTCAACCTGCGGGCTCAGTACGTGGGTACGCGCGCGGTGAACCAGCCGTACGAAACGCAGGTGAATGGGTATCAGACCGTCTGCGAGGGCTGTTTCGCGCCGTTTCCTTACGACAAGCCCACCGATCCCCGCTTCGGGCCCGTGACGCAACTGAGCACAGGCGCAAACAGCCATTACGATGGTCTCCAGCTAACGGCCGACAAGCGGCTGGCGCACGGCATTCAGATCCAGGCCAACTACACATGGAGCCGTTGCATGGACACGGACTCGAACGGGGGATTCCTTCCATTTGCCGCCGGAGCCATTCTCTCACCTCTGCCGGGTGAACTGGGCCGGCAATACGGCCCCTGCGATTACGACGTCCGCCAGAACCTCACGGTGCAATACGTTTATCAGTTGCCGATGAAGTTCCGGAATCACGTACTGGGCCGAGCGCTAAACGGATGGCAGGTCTCGGGAACCGCGTTTTGGCATAGTGGCTTGCCCTTCTCGGTATTGAGCGCGGCCTATTCCGCCAGCGGCAACGGCATTGTGCAGGGCAGCGGCCCGCAGTATGCCAGCGTGGTTCCCGGCGTACCTCTGTATGAACACAACCCGATTCCCGACGTCACTCAGCCCGGTACGATTCAGTGGCTGAATCCGGATGCCTTCATTTCGACCGTCGATCCGAGCACCGGCGCCTGTGCAGGTGGGAGCAGCCCGGCGAACTGCCAATTCGGCAATCTCGGCCGGAACGCGTTGCGCGGACCCGATTTCATCTGGAGCGACCTGTACCTGACGAAGTGGTTCCAGTTGAGCGAGCGGCTGAAACTGCGCATCGATGGCCAATTCTTCAACCTCTTCAACCACCCGAATTTCGGCCTGCCGGTCTTGGGATATGCGGGTATTCCGGGCAAGCCGTCGACTCAGACTGGATTCGGAGCGCTCAGCTACCCAACCGCGCCGCCGACCGGGCTATTGGGCGTCGGGTTGGGCGGGGACAGTTCGCCTCGGATGATCGCGTTTCAGGCTCGACTGGAGTTCTGAAGTCCAGCATCCCTCTCCGGCAGGGTATCGCCTTAAACGCGATGCTGGTGTTGTGTTGAAACATCAGTCCGGTGGAGCCCGCTCACGTCAAACTGGACCCATTGCTTTGCCTGAGTTGGCGGTGGGCTAAGGGGTGCCAGGTGGCAACCTTCCCGAAGGCCGAATGCCTGCCGATAACACCGGTTAGCGCTCGCGTGGAACCCTTGCTGCGGACGAGGTAGGAGACTCTCTTCGCGCCGTCGAACCCGGCCCGCGTCGCGCCGGCGTGGCTCGGAATGGGAAAGAAGATACAGAGGACCTTAGAGCTGGTGAGGACAATCACTATGACCGCTTCCGATGGCGCGGCGGGGGACTACTTCGGCGGCTGCATATCGGTGAGTGGCGATACGGCGGTGATCGGGGCTCCCGGCAAGAATGGCTTCCAGGGCGCCGCGTACGTGTTTGTCCAGAGCGGCGGAGTATGGAGCCTACAGCAGGAGTTGACCGCTTCCGATGGCGCGCCTAACGACCAGTTCGGCGCCATCCCGTCCGTGAGCGGGGACACCGCTCTGATCGCGGCTATGGGCAAGAACGGCGGCCAGGGCGCCGTGTATGTGTTTGTGCGCAGCGGCGGGGTGTGGAAGCAGCAGCAGGAGTTGACCGCTTCCGACGGCGCGCCGGGCGACAATCTCGGCTACTTCGTTTCGGTCAGCGGGAGCACGGCGGTGATCGCGGCTCCGGGCAAGAATGCCTTCCAGGGGGCGGCGTACGTGTTCGCGCAAAGCGGCGGAACATGGAGCCAACAGCAGAAGTTGACTGCTGCCGATGGCGCGGCGAACGACCAGTTCGGCGTTTCCGTCTCGGTGAGCGGGAACACTTTGCTGATCGGGGCTCCCTTCAAAACCGTCGCTTCGAA
>Ga0187864_10001335_pt1 | contig 24111 bp, 18 predicted proteins | sample June2016WEW_11_4_FD_132985 | JGI IMG/M metagenome (GOLD analysis project Ga0187864, IMG submission 132985) | Peatland microbial communities from SPRUCE experiment site at the Marcell Experimental Forest, Minnesota, USA - June2016WEW_11_40 | ecosystem: Environmental > Terrestrial > Soil >...
CGTTAGCATCAAAGCTGTCATGGCCAGTGGCAGCGAAATCTTGCTCACCCAGCAACAGCATTCTGACCTAAGCAGCATCGCCCAGTCCCGTTCTCTGCCCGCCGGATATGTGTTTCGCGCCAAATTGATCCTCATGCTGGCTGAAGGCTCCTCCTTTAACGCGATCAAGCGACAGCTCCAGACCACTGCTCCCACCATCGTGCGCTGGAAGCAGCGCTTCCGGCAACAAGGGCTCGAGGGGCTGGACACGTATCATCCCGGCCAAAAACCCAGTGTGCTCACTCCGGCTCTGCGCGCCCGCATCCTGTCCGCCACGCGGAAAAAACCCAACGACGGGTCCACGCACTGGAGTTGCCGCAAACTGGCCTCCGTGCTGGGCGTCAGCAAAGACGCCGTGCATCGGGTTTGGCAAGAAGCAGGCCTCAAGCCGCACCGCCTCGAACGCTACATGGCCAGCGACGATCCCGAGTTCGAAACCAAAGCCGCCGACATCCTCGGCCTCTATCTGCACCCGCCTCAACACGCGGCTGTGTTCTGCGTCGATGAGAAGACCGCCATTCAAGCCTTAGATCGTCTCGATCCCGTCCTCCCGCTCTCGCCGGGACGCGCCGAACGGCACGGCTTCGAGTACTACCGGCACGGAACGCTCTCCTTGTATGCCGCGCTGAATACCGCCACCGGTCGCGTCCACGGCAAAACCGCCGCCCGCCATACCAGCCGTGAGTTCGTCGTCTTTTTGCAAGAGGTCGTATCCTTGTGCCCGCCTCGACAACAGATTCACATCATCCTCGACAATCTCTCCGCCCACAAAACTCAGGCGGTCCGCGAGTTCCTCCAACAACATCCGCGAGTCCGGTTTCACTTCACGCCCACGTACTCGTCCTGGCTCAACCAGGTCGAGATCTGGTTTGCCAAAATCGAACGCGAGGTTATCGCCCGCGGCATCTTTACCTCGGTTTCCGATTTAGCTCGCAAGCTCCGCCGCTATATCAACGCCTACTCCGCCAACGCTCGGCCCATCCAGTGGAAGTACTCCGACCCCACCCGCCGCCTCCGCAGTAACGAAATCACTGCGACAGGCCACTAGGTCATAGAAAGCCGAACGACCCACGGAAAGCATGATGGGGCCCCGCGCATACAAATTCTCCTCTGCGCAAGTCACCGCGATGGAAATCAAGAACTTGACGAAGCTGCAGACTCTCCTGGCCGTGTCCGACCCTTCTGACAAGTGAAGAGTGCCCTCATATTCCTCTACGCCGCAAAGTGTCAGCAGAGGATCAACGTGTCTCACCGCTCGCGCAACACACAGCGCTTCCTCCAAAGTGCGACAGCCAGTTCGTCCCCCCGCATACCCACCCTCGACCAACACTTGCAGGGACCGATCTGGGGAGCGATCGCGTGCAGCTTCGACCAGCCGTGCTACGCCATCGACCGAGTCTACGAGACAGAAAAAATCAAACTCGGGGTCCTTTGCTATTTCATCCAGCACGTACCGAATTTCCTGCCTCCCGACGATCTGATTGGCCATGAGGACTCGCTTGAAACAATGTTGCCTGGTTACATACAGTTGTTGCACCGTGGAAATGATGATGCCCCACGCTCCATCGCGGAGCTGGCGCTCGAACAGCTGCGGGCTCATGGTGGTCTTCCCGTGAGGACAAAGCAACGCGCCTGACAATCTCAGAAATTGCTGCATCCACTCGCTATTCCGTCGAAGAGCCGATTCACGGATCACCGCGGCAGGCAAAGGTAAATCACCGCTTAGCAGATTCCGACCTTGCCCGGCAACCTGGTTGAGAGAAATAGGAACAGTTCCGAGAGGGACACCCTTGAGGTGGCCATCAATAACCGCCATTCGCCAGCCCTTCGGTCTCGTCATGCTTTGGCTGATTCCCGACTCCCGGGTGCGTTCCTGCGTGAGGTCCTGGTGCAACGCTCCAAATAGGCCCAGATGACCGAAGGTAAGGGCGCTCCCCGACCCAGGCAGTTCTGCGACTGATGATCAATTATTCCACTTTACTTTCATCGATCAACGTTTGGTATAACTGCCGCGCGTGCTCATACGCTTTTTTTGCGTCGGGCAGCTCCCGCATCGAGATCGCAGGCGCGCTCTGACTCCAGCACTGATCGACGGCCTCCAATAACCATTCCGCACTTCGGCGAGAGGCGCGGATCGGCTTGCCTCCGACCATTACGAAGATTGGATTCGTGTGCGAAGAGGGAACGATACGAAGAGCGACCCAGCTACTTTGGTGAATGGGAACGTCAAACTTGAGTTTCTGAGTACTTCCGTCCGCCTTGATTTCCTGCCGAACCACCGCCTCACCGTTTACGATAACTTCCACGGGCACCTCCCGCGTGTCACCAATACGAGCGCGTTCGATATTCCAGTAGGGCTGTTCGTCGAAAGCGGCCGCGCGGATTGTCTCATCTGGGATGAGGTCGAGATAAGCGGCCACGTTAGCTTCAACCTGCACCGTGCCGGGGCCGGATAGCTCGATTTCACTTCCCCGCGTTCCAACTTCTGTGCCATTCACCGCGAAATCCATCAGGTGGCTTCGGCCATCGGAGACATAACTCTCACCGCCGCGAATCGCTTCCATCCACTTGGAATATGTCAGCGTACTACCCTCCACTTTGGCATAAGTCCTGGCCATACCGGCTCGAGTGAGATAAATGCAACATAAGTCCGTCTCGCCAGCGATGCGACTCCGAAAACCGACATTGAGCGTCTGATACCACATATTCAGGTCATAGGGGAATGGACCGTCGCCCACCCCAATAAAATCGACGGTGTTGGGGTAGGTCACATCCACAATCGATTCGAGCGCGCCGGGCTCATCAAATGGCGGCATTTCATAATTCGGCAACGTGGTGCTTCCGAGTGTGAGACCCCCTCCTGCGTGTCCGAATCCAGCCGTCGCTCCTTGCGACTTGGCCCAACGGAGAATCGGCAAGTTCCAAGTCGGCCAATCTTCGATCTGCTTCGTACCGGGGTAGTCCTGATCGACGAGGTTTAACAGAATCAGGTGTCCCGCGTGACTGGATGGAAACCCGGAAACTTCAAGATCATAATGGAGCAGCGCATCGGGCTTCGAAAATTCATTGTCCTGTCGACCGCGGAAGAATTGCCGTTGATAGTAATAGGCGGGTCCCCAGTTAAGAACGCTGGCCACATTGAGGTGTTCCCCAAGGACCTGCCGGTCCATGTCTTGGGGTGACACGCCAGGGGTCGGGTCTGCATAGTGAGCACCGCCATTGGCGTGTATGTGATGATCTCCAGAGTACCATCCTTCTTTTGCGGGGTTGATCCAGCGCCTGAGGTGAAAGGTGAACTCGTCCGGCCCTTTCGCGTCCACGATGAGTTTCTGTCTTCCCGTGATATATTCGGGACCGCCGGTGAAGGTGGCGGTGAAGGAGCCCGGAGGCAGCAAGATGAACTCCCCGTCGGCACGATAGACTTGTGGCTGGAAATAGAAGTCAGGCGCCAAGCGTTTTGCGGGATTGGGATAGATCCGATCGAGGCTATCTCGAAAAATGAAAGATGCCATTGTAGGCGCGCCATTGTCGTCAAGCACGCGTAGCTTGATCTTACGAGACGGTGCGATATTGAAAAGGACAGTGATTTCATTTGGGGAACCGATATTCCGCGCGTTTTCGCCTAGGTTAAAGCTCAGCTTGGCGGAACGCTGACCGGCATCGCGGCTATAGATCAAAAGGATGCGGTATTCGAGGGCCGAACCCGAAAGTTGCGGCTCCGGCTGGACGCCCAAGTCATTCGGAAGGTGCGGCGCCATCGGCCCTTCAACGCAGAGTGAAATCTCCATCCAGAGATCACGAATTTTCGCTGCGCTCAGGCTGGGGGGCGCCGGGCGCGATGCGCTCTCAAATGTGGACCTGTAAACCGGCCCGCTGTTGGGGCTTTCGACTTTCAGTAGTGGCTTGATGCCAGCCTGGTTCACGATCTTCACGAGAAAGAGTCGCGTCCCATTTTGAATGAGGTCCGCGTTTGCCTCACCACGCGTGACACCAACATGGCTCTCCGGGTTTATTGTAACTACGACAAGCGCGTGCTTGTCGAGAATCGCCTCGATCTGCTTGGCGGCCTTGTCGGGATCAGGATTTGCTATGGCGTGGTTGATCTCTTCTTCGTCAGGCTGGGAAAAAGGCTGGCCTAGGAAACGATGCAAGGATTCAAGTTGGCGCACTTGGGCGGCGATAGGCTGCAGTCGAATTTGAGACTGAAGGTTGTGCTCGGTACCTTGGGCCAGAGCCCAAAATAATGATAATAGAGATAGAACCGCAACAAGAGAAACCCGTTTCATGGCAAGGCTCCTGGTGGAAAACTGTGGCTTTGCATTTGGCCTTCGCTTATCATCGAATCGGTGCGCGGGCGGCAAGGCCAGGCGTGACGCTATTCAAAAGCTGGCCGTCGCGCACGACTGGAACCCCGTTAACCAAGACAAATTCCACGCCTTCCGAATATTGGAGCGGATCATCATACGTGGCCTTGTCGATGATCCGCGCGGGATCGAACACGGTAATGTCAGCGTCCGCGCCAACCCGGATTCTGCCTTTCTCCTTAAACATGGGGGCTCGTTTCTGAAGCCGCTGTGCCGGCATCAACGTCATCTTGCGCAACGCGTCCATCAGCGAGAGAGCCTTTTCCTCTCGGACGTAGTGGCCGAGGACGCGGGAGTACGTTCCCTGGCCTCGCGGGTGTATCTTGGGACCAGTGATCGCTCCACCGTCACTAGCGATCATGACGGTTGGGTCCGCGACTGCTTGTCGGACAATTTCTTCCGGTATCAGGTGGATAACCACTGAAACTCCCTCTTTGCGATATTTGGCGAACGTCTCCGCGGTTAGTCGCTCACCGGTCTCTGCGGATTGCAGGTCGTTGTACGAAACCCCCATCCGTTCCTGCCAACCCGGGTCGAAAAGAGCGGTGTTGAGAGGACCACTTGCCGCGCTATAGGGATAACATTCTGTTGAGATGTCGATACCGCGGGCGCGCGCCTGCTTGATGACTTCAAGCAGGCGCGACGTATCCCGCAATCCTACGCTGGTGATATGAACGACGTTGAGGGAGGCTCCGGTCGCGACTGCGTCCGCAATCAGTTCTTGCAAGCCTTCCATTGCGGAGCCTGGCTCAACGGTCCCCAGAAAACGCATGTGCACGTCGTTCATGGCGTCGTATTTCGCTGCGAGCTGAAACGAATGATAGATCTCCCAGCGCGAGGCGCCTGGGGTGTCGTTAATGTCGTATCCGACCGCTAGTGCGCCCTGTAACAGACCTTTGGTCATGAGGTCGAGAATCCCCACCTGTTCTTCCGCCGTCGGGGCGCGATGGGAAGCCTCCTCTTCCTGCAGAGGCGACCGGTCTGTGCTCTTCGCCATCACATCCATGCGTACCAACGATTCGCCGATGCTGACGCCGTAGTTGATTAGCGTTTTCCCCGCCCGTTCTGCGTACCACTTGTCTACGTCATCGGTCCCCGACTCCAGCTCCAGGGATGTAGTCACACCGTCGTGTGCTTGGAAAGCATAGCTGCGCGGCTGCTGCGCGTGTTCATGGAGGTCTATGAATCCTGGTGCGACAACGAGTCCCTTCGCTTCGATGGTTGTCCGGCCTCGCAGGGCTGAGCTCGTCACGGCTCGGATTTTTCCGTCGCGTATGCCGACGTTTAGATTGGCATTTATACCGGTTTCAGGATCCATCACGCGCCCGTTCAAGATCACGACGTCATACTCATCCGCGGCGCCGGCAATTCTTGTCATGGCCACCGACGAACAAAGAAGCACAGCACCCAAAAGCATTACCTTGCCGCTATTTGTGGTTTTCATGTGGTTCAGCTGACTCAGCGCCGTCCAGTGGAGCGTCATAAGCGGCCGCCGCAATTTCGCCCAGTGCTTCCAGGAGGATGTGCGCGGCGACCTCGGGATCAAGTCCCATGTGAACATGGTTGACGTAGGCTGCGAAAGCGAGCCGCTTGCCGTCAGTCCTGATGACATAACCCGCAAGTCCCCTAGCATTCAGCATCAGTCTGCCGTTCAGCTTGTCCTCGGAGTCGAACTCACCGGTTTTTGCGAAGATGTGCCCTGCTGCCGGCGAAGTTGGCTGAATGTCCGCAAGCGTTCCGTCCTTGCCGAAGACCGGTAGCGCCTTGAGGAAAGTCGGATAGTCCGAGCGCGTAGCCCAGTAAGCCAGGTAGTGACACATGAAATCCGGACTGAACAGGTCAGCCCAGCTGCCGCCTGCGCCATCACCCTGCGAGGCACCTGCAAGATCCAGTTTCGCGTCGAGAAGGAATTTCCGTTCGACGCCAAAACCGCCAAGCTCTGGGTCTGTTGTATTCTTCGCCCCAAGAGCGCCAAGCAAGTACGGCCCCATAAAAGCGTGGAGGTTCTGGCTGACCTTTAGCGTGACCTTGACCTCTTCCGCCAGCGGGGGAGAGAGATGTTCGGCAACCTGATTCGCTGCCGTATAAAAGCCCTTATAAGATAGAAAGTCGGGTGCAGGGATGCGCGTCGTGACTTTCACTCTAACGCCAGCTGCTTCCAACGCTTCGCGCAGCACTATTTCAGCAAATGTGGTTGGTGATGGGACAAAAAAAGGTGCGAATGTCGGCCGAGCGCCAAGCGCCAAGCTACCATTAAGAGTGACGAAAACTGTGCCATCTCGCTTCGCCCGAATCCGAGGTGAATCCAGACTAGCTCGGGTGTCAACACCTAGCGTCGTCAGGTGATTGCTGAATTTCACATACGAGGTCTTTGGCGAAGAATCCAGAATGACGGGGTCACCAATCTTCGCGCCGGGCGTCATGACAAGATCAATCAGGTTGTCATTGACGACGATCGAAGAGAACACGACACCCCCTCCGCCCTCGCCCTGCCATGGCGTATCCGGAAAAAGACTTGTATCGACCAAGACTCGGCCTTCGACTTGTCGAATGCCCTTCGACGCGACATCATTCGCGAGTTGACGGATCACGATGAGCGGGTCTACGGGGAAAGCGCCTCCGCTATAAGAGTGGTCATGACTTGTGAAAGCCAGAGTGCCGTCCGATTGAATGCGGTTCGAGAGGTTTGGATCTCCACTCGCGACGAGGACGAGGTTTCCATCCAGCCTTCCTGCTGAATCTACCGGCCCTGTACGGTAGACGCGGGTATGGAACCGATAGTCTGCGCCAAGGGTTGCCAGTAGTGTACCTTCCGTGAGGAGCTTGGTCGTAGAAGCAGGTACGAACAGTTTTTGTCCGTTAAGCGAATACACGACCTTACCGGTGTCTAGCGCGTAGAACTCGATGCCGAAGCTGGCATGCACAAACTCAGGTCGGCCTATCACCTTCTGGATGCGCTCAGTAAGCGGCGGGTCCGTCTGTGCGTTGACAGGCGCAATCATGGCAAGAGTGAAAACGGTCAGTAAACAGGAACGAAGTAAAAATGAAGACGATACCCCGGTTCGCACGTGCAATCCTCCCAGCGATCCAACTACGAATCTTTTCCGCGCCCCGTCGGAGCCCGGGGTACTACTTCGCAGCGCACATTCTTCTTTTCTTCTTTAAGCTGCTCGTAAACCTGCTCTGCATGATCGTACGCGCTTCGCGCGGCCGGGCGCTCATCTAACGAGATTTGACGCTCTTTCTGACTCCAGCACTGTCGCACTGCATCGAGGGCCCACTGTGCGCTGGCAGAAAATGTGCAAACTGGTCTCTCATTTACAACTATAAAGATAGGGTTAGTGTGCGCCGCCGGCAAAATCCGAAAGGCCATCCAACTGCTCTGCGTCACCGGCACGTCGAAGGATACGTCTTGAATGGACCCGTCGGCCATAATGAGTTTGCGTTGCTGCACCCTGCCGTTGACTACAAGTTCACCTTGCACTTTTAGGGTATTCCCCACGCGGGCGCGCTCGATATCCACAATACGGCAGCTGGTCGGCCTTCCAGATTCTGCACGACCCCTCCTCCATATGGACTTTTCTGAACCTTCAGACTGGGATCTAACCGCCGCGCCACTTCTTCTTATACAAGAAAGCTTGTGGCCTGTCAATCACACGAATACACTGTATGCGTCATATGTTCGCAATCATCTGTGGGCCACACCGTATCTGGTTGCAATGTCCGTATTTGCATCCTCATGATGAGGAGTATATAGTGCTGCGATAGGCACAATGCAACATTTGTGTCATACGGCGTTCGTCGTTTCTTTGTCCTGCGGAGGACGCGGGACACAGGGGCGTTATCAACTCCAAGCAGACTGAGTAGCAGCTGGAGCACCCTTGTCCGTCACAGAGGCTTAGAGAGTGGACTACTCAACGTATTGAGGAAGGGAGCAGGCAAAGTGACCTTCGTGAACAGTCATGTACTTTATGGTGACCTGGCAAAAAGTCCGGGGACCATTGTAAGGGGCGATGGAGTGTACGTCTACGACGATAAAGAAAAGCGATACTTGGATGCGATTGGCGGCGTGGGCGTGGTTAATATCGGCCATGGTGTGAAAGAGATTGTGGATGCACTTGCCGATCAAGCGCAGAGGTTGGCGTTCAGTTACGGAACTCATATGGACAACCAGCCCAGGCAGGCTTTGGCCTCGACACTGAATGTGTGGGCGCCAGCCAGGATGCGAGAAACCAAGACACTCTTCTGCTCCGGCGGCGCTGAAGCGAACGAAGCTGCGCTCAAGCTCGCCTATCAATATCACTGGGAGCGCGGCGACCGGAATAAGCGCAAGATCATTGGACGCTGGCAGAGCTACCACGGAAATACGGTGGGCACACTCTCGATGGGCGGCAGAACGGCGTGGCGGCGAATGCATGATCCTCTTCTCCTTAATTTTCCTCATATTCCCCCACCGTATTGTTATCGCTGTCCTTGGGGACGCTCTCCGGACGAATGTGGGATGCAGTGCGCGGAAGAATTGCGACGATCAATTTGCCAGGAAGGGCCGGAAAACATTGCCGCGTTTATTGCTGAGCCCATCATCGGGACTTCAATGTCGGCGGTGGTACCCCCCAGCAAGTACTACCAGCGGGTCCGTGAAATTTGCGATGAATTCAATGTCTTATTTATTGCCGATGAAGTGATGAGCGGGGTCGGGCGCACTGGTCGAAAGTGGGGAATTGAACACTGGGGAGTGGTGCCCGACATAATCACCACCGCAAAAGGCATCGCAGGCGGTTACGCGCCGCTTGCGGCTACAATCCTGCGCGAGAAGGTTTGGCGGGCGATCTCAGACGGTACGCAGAGGGTTATGCACAGCTACACCTATGGCGGCATGCCGCTGAGCTGTGCGGCGGGCGCAGCTGTATTGCAGTACATCGAGAAGCACGATCTCATCACGAGGGCAGGCGTTACTGGTGGCAAACTTCTGACGAAACTCCAGGGGAGGCTCGAGGATCTGCCATGGGTCGGTGATATACGCGGCAAAGGTCTTTTCATCGGGATTGAGATCGTTGCGGACAAGAAAAACAAAACTCCGTTTCCGCCTGAACTGGATGTGACGCATCGCATCGAAGATGTGGCATTCAATCATGGGCTCCTCATTCTTGGTGGAACTCCCGGATTGATCGATGGAGTTGGTGGAGACCACTTTGAACTGCTTCCGCCGTACACTATAGACGACGAACACATAGAGTTTATCGTCAGCACACTTCACGAGAGCCTGGAAACGGCGCTCTCGGACCTGTCTCATCGATACAAGGCTTGATTTCGCGGTTCAACTATATGAAATGCTGGCAAGGCGAGTTTAGAGTCCTGAGCATTTTGTTTTTGTTGCTGGCAACAGCTTTCGGCCAAGATAAAACTGCTTTGCGGGGCTTTACATCGGGTCACAGCAAGAGCGAGCGTGAACTGGAGGAGAAGTTCATGGCGTTGCCCGATGCGGGTCGTGCGCTGTCAGCACACAAGATTCTGACCACCGAGCCCCATATAGCCGGTAGCCCCGGTGATCGGCGGACAGCCGAGTACGTGCTGCAGCAGTTTCTGAGCTTCGGTATTCAAGCTGAAATTGAGACCTTCGATGCAGTGCTTTCTGAACCAAGTGAAGTCAAATTCGAGCTGCTCTCTCCTGTCAAATTCTCAGGGCCCACCCCCGAATACGTTGCTGAGGATCCAATCTCAAGTAATCGTCTCAACCCGACCGCGTTTAACGCGTACTCCGGCTCGGGGGACGCTGTGGGTCCGGTGGTATACGCGAATTACGGACTTCCCGCTGATTACCAATTTCTGCGATCCAAAGGTATTTCTACCGCTGGCAAGATCGTAATTGTACGTTATGGAGCATGCTATCGCGGCGTCAAAGCGAGGGCTGCGGAGGAGAATAGCGCTGCTGGCCTCCTGATCTACTCCGATCCTCAAGACGACGGTTACCACGCCGGAGACCCTTATCCCAAAGGACCGTGGCGGCCCGCCTCCGGAGTGCAGCGTGGTTCAGTTCTTTATGAGTTCATTACTCCGGGTACTGTCGTCGCCGACGGTTCAAACGTGCCGCATCTCCCGGTCATACCGCTCTCCTATTCAGATGCAGCGCACATCTTGGAAAATTTGCAAGGTGTAGCGGCCCCGTCGGAGTGGCAAGGCGGTTTGCCATTCACTTATCACATTGGCTTGGGTCCCGCTACCGTCCGCATGCGCGTTCGGATGAACCAAGTGGAACGACCGATATGGAACGTAATCGCGAAAATACGTGGCACACAAGACCCCGAGGAGATCGTACTCGTCGGTAACCATCGCGACGCCTGGGCCTATGGCGGAGTAGATCCCAACAGCGGCACGACGTCCATTTTGGAGATGGCCCGCAGCCTCGGCTCGCTGCTACGTGAAGGCTGGCGTCCGCGCCGCTCCATCTGGCTATGTAGTTGGGACGGCGAAGAAATGGGCGAATTCGGATCAGTCGCATGGGCGCAGAAACATAGTGAAGACCTGACGCGTGCGGCCGTCGCCTATCTAAACGTAGACTACTCTGTCGCTGGTGACCGCTTCTTCGCCTCCGCAGTGCCCTCCCTTAAGAAGCTCTTGTCTGAAGTGGCTTCTGATGTTAAGGATCCAGCTGGTGGTTCGGTGCTGGATCAAGCGAACAAGCTGTTGAGGGAAGCCCTACGGCGGAAACTCGAGCCGGGTTATCCCGCCGAATTGGGCGCAGAACCGAAGTCCATCGAGCGACAAGGATTCGAACCCGCGAATCCGGGTGGAGGCACGGACTACATTGCTTTCCTCAACCATCTGGGCGTTCCCTCCGCGGACATGAGGTTTGACGGTTCCTATGGCGTTTACCACTCAATTTTCGACAATCACCGGTGGATGGAAGAATTTGGCGATCCCAAGTTTGCCTACCACATCACCATGGCCCGTCTCCTCGGCTTGATGACTTTGCGCCTCGCGGAGGCGGACATTTTGCCGCTTGACTACGAAGCATATGGCCAGGAGATCAAAACCTATCTTGAGGGAATTCGTAACAAGATGGCATTGTTGGGACAAACAGGGCGATTCGATTTCGAGCCCGCACAACAAGCTGCTGAAAAACTTATTCAAGCGGCACGAAATTTACACGAGCGCTGTCGCCCCGAGCTCAACGAGAACTTACAACCACCAAGTTTTTACGATGTGAATCGTATTCTCGTGAAGGTTGAACAGTCCTTTCTACTTACTGATGGCTTGCCGGGACGCCCATGGTACAAGCATGCCGTCTATGCACCGGGGATATACAGTGGCTACGAACCTGTAGCCTTGCCGGGGATACGGGAGACTGCTGATGCAATGGAATTCGCGGAGATGCAAAGCCAAATCGAAAAGCTAGAAGCGGCCCTCCATCATGCTGCCGATCTGCTCGAGAGCGTTCGATGAGCAGTCTGTCTGGAAGGAGCCACAGAACCTGGCCATGATGTGACCGGCGATTTTTGTCCCAGGTGGAATGAAAGAATCAACTAAGCAGGAAGCGATATGGCCATCAAGAGGTACAAGCCGGAGCAGATTGTGACCTTGCTCCGGCAGATCGAAGTGGGAATCGCTAACGGCAAGACCACACCGCAAGCCTGCTACGAGGCCACGATCACAGTGCAGACCTATTATCGCTGGCGGAAGGAGTACGGTGGGCTGAAGCTAGAGGAAGCGAAGCGGTTGAAGGAACTGAGGAAGGAGAACTCGCGGCTGAAGCGGTTGGTGGCCGAGCTGTCGCTGGAGAAACAGGTGTTAAAAGATGTGGCCTCGGGAAACGTCTAAGTCCGAAGCGGCGTCGTTGTGCGGTGGAACGACCATGCGAAGCACTGTGAGGCTGTCATGAAAGATCGTGGCGTTGCTAAAGTTGTACGAGCAAAACTGCCGACTGGCAGTGTTGCGGAACTTCTTGCGAAGATAAGCCCAAAGCGGCAACAAACAATCAGACAAGTCTTAGAGCACCCGGTCGAATATGTCCTATTCAGTGTGCGCAAACTGGCGACGCACTTGAAGATGGACCCGTCGACACTACTGCGTACTATTTTAGCGATGGGGTTTTCGGAGTATCGGGATTTCCAAGAATATCTTCACCAACTCTCCATCTCGCATGCAACGTCCCTTGACCTTGCCCGGCCGGCTGTTGTCGCCAAGAAGACCGCAAGCGCCCAGATCGAAGCTGCCATCCGTCAGGATCAGCAGAACCTGCGGGCCTTGTCTCACGGACTGGATGTGAAACGTACTTCCAGTCTCGGGGCCAAATTCTTCTCGGTCCGAAGAATCCTCGTTTTTGGAAGTGACTCGGTGGAACCACTCGTTCGTTACCTGGAATATCAGCTCCATGCGCTCGAATTGCCGATAGTCCCAGCCACTTGCGCTGGATCCATGGTCCATGTTTCGCATTCCGCAACCAAGAAAGACTTGGTAATCGCGATCAGCTTTCGCCGCGGACTCAGGCCAACTGTGGAAGCCTTAAAGTGTGCTCGAAGCGCAGGTGCTTACTGCATCGGCATTACGGACAGTTCTATATCGCCCATTGCCCGATATTCGAATGAGTATTTCATAGTATCCATTGAGAGCCCGTTTGGTACTTCCTACACTGCGCCGATGGCACTGTTTAATGCCGTTATCTCTGGTACAGCGTTCTGCCGCCCGCGTCGGACGATGATTCTTCTTCAGAAATTCGACAAGGAGCAGCGGACTGGTTACCGCTGGTACCAAGAGGAATAGGACAAACAAAATCAGGGCCGTCAGAATCCAGTTCGCAACGAGATGAGTATCGGACGGTTGGATAATCAAACTAGGTCTGTCACGGAACATGAAGCACCGCTCCGCCGCGAGTTAGGTGCATTTGACGCAACTTCCGTCGTCGTGGGAACAGTTATAGGCTCCGCGATCTTCTTGATCCCGTCCTCCATTGCTACCGATATTGGTTCGGCTAAGGCCGTTTTCTTGATTTGGATCGGTGGCGGAGTTTTGACCCTGTTCGGTGCATTATCTCTCGCAGAGCTCGGCGCTATTTATCCCAGAGCCGGCGGCATCTACGTTTATTTAAAGGAAGCTTACGGCCCACTGCCGGCATTTCTTTATGGTTGGGGTCTGTTGGCGATAATCCACTCCGGCAGTATTGCTGCAATTGCGGTCAGTTTAAGCTTGTACCTGGGCCATTCTCTTTCGTTGGGAGACATGGGACACAAGGCACTGACTAGTTGCTGCATTGTCTTGCTGACTGCGGCCAATTGCCTGGGCATTCGCCTCAGTAAGATGATCCAAAACACACTTTTCGTTCTCAAACTCGGCGGCATAGCAGCGATGAGCGCGGCACTTCTCGCCCACGGCATCAAAACGGGGTTGTTGGAAGCCAGCTTGCGGGTCCCTTTGACAGTTACCTCCTGGACCCCAGTCGGAGCGGGATTGGTCGCTGTCCTGTGGGCCTATGAAGGCTGGCACGTAGTCTCGTTTACCGCAGGAGAAATGAAGCGGCCGCAAATCAACCTTCCCCGAAGCCTAGCTATAGGAACAATGATCGTTACGGCAGTCTATCTCGTGACGAATGCAGCCTACTACTCCACCCTTACGCCAACCGAACTTCGCTCCAATCCCGCAGTTGCTGCTGCGGCCATGACCAAGTCGTTCGGCTCGAGTGCAAGCCAGTTCATAACGCTCTTGGTTTCAGTCTCTATTGTCGGATCCTTGAACGGAATGGTAATCACGGGCCCCCGCGTCTACTACGCAATGGCGAAGGATGGTGTGCTGTTCCGTGTATTCGGAAAAACCAATGCGCGATATAACACCCCAACCTTCGCTCTCGCTGCACAGGGTCTCTGGGCTACTGTGCTCAGCTGGTCAGGCACTTATAGGCAGCTCTTCACGGATGTGATCTTTGCTGCTTGGCTGTTTTACGGCCTGACCGTTGCGGCGGTGATTGTCCTTCGCAAAACGAAGCCCCATCTGAACCGCCCATTCCTTGTGCCAGCGTTCCCGTGGGTCCCAATACTCTTTTGCGCAGCCGCCATGGGCATAGTGGTCAGCACGATTCTGAAATCTCCGACCCGGTCACTCGTGGGTATCGCTCTCCTGATGACTGGGGTCCCCCTCTTTCTCCTTTTCCGGTGGCGATCGGACGCCACAAAAAAGTAGTCTGAGACATTCCGTTTTGCCAACAGTCAAACATCAGCGTGTCCACAATAATGTGCTTTGAGATCAGCCTGATAGTCTGAGACGAAGGACTATATGACGACGGTACTAGCTCACCCAGAAAATAGTCCGATCCATATGCCGAATTCACGACCGCACCTAAACCCGCGAGTCGGATCTAGCCGACGTTGCCTCCTCTCTTCATCGATTTGGCGGAAGACCGGTTATGTGCCGATACCCTTCCGGATCTGTTGCACCTTCTGTGTTGATTGCCAACACGCGGCTCTGGGGACCCAGGTTTAGGTATTCTCGGACGGAGCAAAATTCGTCCCGGCATAAAACAGACTTAAGTGCAGCCACTCCGCAAGCTCCGGATTCTCCAGCCACGACGATAGGGTCGTCGCTGCGTGGGGCCCCGAGCATTCGCACCGCCTCTGCACACTCGTCGTCGGTTATGGCTACACTGGCATCCAGGCCAAAACGTAGCACAGGCCATGCCGCAGATGACACCGTGCCGCAGCTCAGTCCCGCCATGATGGTTTCGAGAGAACCCTTCACAACGACCCGCTCCCCCGCCTGCATGGACTCCAACACGCAGGCAGCATTTGTTGGTTCACAACTCACAATGAAAGGACGTTTTGACCCGAGCCGCCCATAGAACCAGCTTACGACCGCACATGCCAATCCACCCACTCCCGCCTGAACAAAAACCACGTCTGGCGGTTCCAACCACCGTTCAGCGGCTTCGGCCATTAGCATTGTGTACCCGGCCATGATGTACTTCGGAATAACTTCGTAACCAGGCCAACTGGTATCTGAGACGAGAACCCAACCACTCTTTGATGCGTCAGCGGCAGCCTGGGTTACGGCATCGTCGTAGTTCCCCTCCACGACGACCACTTCCGCGCCCTCCGCCGCGATTGCATCCCTCCGTGCCTGGCGCATGCCTTTTGGAACGTATATCCGTGCCCTTAGTCTGTTCTCACGGGCAACATGGGCCACGGCTAAACCGTGATTGCCATCCGTTGCGCATGTTAAGAGTGACTCTTGCGAAATATCGCCCCCTGCGAGGAGACGATGAACGGCGTATGAGACACCCAGAATCTTGAATGAATTCAGATTGAGCCGCTGAGATTCGTCTTTAACCAACAATTCCCCGATGCCTAGGTTTCGCGCTTGAGAGCGCAGGGCATGCAGCGGTGTTGCCCGCAATCCAGGATAGTCACGAAAGTAATGCAAAACCTTGGCGCATTGTTCCGGTGGAAAGACCAAGTTTTCGAGATTCGCGTGCCTAGCCACGGCGTTCAAGTAATACCTTGGGATGATCATGAACTTTCCTTGCCGATGTTCGATTACCAACCCTCGCAGTCCGTGCTGCAGCAACATGTGCTCATCGTTGGCTTCTCCAGCCTAATCTGCCTATTGTTCGACTCGTCGCTCACATGCAACATTTGTACCATCTGTGTGAGTCGTTCCTCCACCTGACGCTTGGCCGCCACCCTCCAGCCGCGCCCGGAAAACGAATTTCAATGGCTTCACAACCACATGGTTCTGTCCGCTGAATTCTGAGGGGACACCAGCCGGCATGACGAAACAGGGCTTCGGAATCTGTAAAGAATCGAAGGCTTCCGCAATTTCCTTGTCTGCAATTTCTGCAATTTCTTGTCTTGACAAGAAGCGAACGACATCGCTAGACTTGCCAAGAAGTATATTGATACAAACGTTGCATGTCGATTAAGTGGTTGATCGTACGGATTTCGAAGAGTCCAGAGAGGGGCATCGTGAACGCAGAGACGCGTCAGGTTGGCACGTATCCTGGGTTCAGAGTATGGAGACTCTCTCAAGATCATGAGACGGCGCGACTTCAGACAATCAGTGGCAACTGTGATCCTTGCTGACGGCTAGCTCCTTGACGGGCGCTTGTGGCCAGTCGCGTGTTTGTGAGTAACGGTTCTGAACTCTTCCGTAATCTGCGAAGTTCGGTTCCATAATGCGCTTCGTGCGCGGTTCGATTGTTCCGCGTGAAGGTTAGGGTCTGCATGAGCATGTGGATTGGTGTATTTCTGACGATCCTAGCCGCTGCGGTCAATGGCGACTTCGCCCTGCCGATGAAGCGAAGCCGGAAGTGGGCATGGGAAGACTCGTGGATGCTCTATTCGGCCGGGGGATCTCCCTTCGTACTAGAATCTGGCGTGTTGGCCAGGCAGGAGGATGCCGATGCAAGACGGTGGTACAGCAGTCTTTGACCTTGGGGCACTTCAGTACAACTTGAAGCTTATACGGCAAGCTGTGAACGGAAATCAGGAAATTATGGCCTGCGTTAAAGCAAATGCTTATGGTCATGGCTCGGAAACTGTGGCGCGCTGCTTGGAAAATCAGGGAGTGCAGTGGCTTTGCGTTGGCACTGTTGCTGAAGCTATCGGACTTCGACGCTCGGGCATCACCTCGCGAATCCTGCTATTTCCAGTCGTGGGCGAGCGGCCAAACAAGCTTCTTTGTGATGCTGGAATCACAATTTCCATTCAATCTTATCCAGAAGCGGAAGTACTCGCGCGTGACGTCGGAGCCTCTACATCGGTCTTTCTGAAAGTGGACAGTGGAATGGGGAGGTTTGGTGCTTCGACAACGGATGCTGTCCAGATTGTCCGTCAGATCGTGTCCAAGCTCCCCTCCATCAGGCTGGAAGGGCTTTTCACACACCTTCCTTTTTTTGACTTGAAAGATATACCTTGGGTTCAGGCTCAGCTGCTGGAATTCGGCAGATGCGTGGCGTCAATTCGGGGGATAGTTAAGGCTCCCCTTCTGGTTCAGGCGCTTGCCTCGAGCGGAATCATCTTTCGACTTGACGCTCCTGGAACGAACGCCGTCTGCCCTGGACAACTGCTCTACGGACTCGAAGCTCCCCTGCCCGTAGGCGCGCTGGACAAGGCTTCACCTTTTGGCAGTCGCCCTGTCTTGAAGGAGATAAGTTCAGTACTGGGTGCCATACGAGAGATTCCCCCTGACACCAGGTACGGGTTTGGAGGGGCGCTCGTTGCTCGCCGAAAAACGCGGCTTGGCGTGATACCGATGGGATTTTCAAATTCTCTCTTGGTTTCCCGAGATGGACAGGTTGCGAATGTGTTGGGCTGCATCGTACCGATCGTTGCCATATCACTCGAACAAGCGGTTTTGGACATCACGGACGTTCCAGGTGCGAATGATGGATGTCCCGTCATTCTTCTGTCGAGAGATCCTGCATATCGTCTACCGCTCCATGAAGTCGCCCGACTCCAACAACGTTTGCCTGTGGAGGTCCTTGTTTCCGTGACATCTAGGTGCAATCGCAGCTATGTAGGGACTGACGTCGCTCCGGCAACAACTTACACAACGACCTGAACTACCAGCTTAGGGAGCCAGAGGAATGCACCGAAGAATTGCTGAACAGTCACGACTGGGGGAGATCGTCTCGACGTGGCGTGATTAGGCTGCCCGGTAGGGCCTCACGCAGCCAGAGATCGACCGCAGCGCGTCAGCTCTTGAGCACGAAGATTTTGAAGATGGCTGGGCCACTACGCGAGTGAAGCGGGAACCGTACTCCACCGAGACCCCGCAGACGCCTGTTCTCAAATCGCTGCTCCTGCCGTAGTATGGCGAAGCGGTCTTTCAGTCCCGAAAATCGAGGTCTCTCTTGTACGTCTCTACATCCGGCGAATCCAGCAGCACAACCACAGAGGCGCCAATCCCCACTAGACTTTTTCCGATTGAGCACATGCTGCCGTTCGCGCTGGTGACTGCCCTCTTCTTTGTCTGGGGAATGTCCAACAACCTCACCGATATTCTGGTGCAACAATTCAAGAAGTCATTCGAACTTTCGCCGTTGCAGGCGCAACTGGTGCAAACCGCCGTTTTCTTTGGCTATTTCTCCATGGCAATCCCGTCAGCTCTGCTGATGCGGCGCTTCGGCTACAAGTCCGGCATTCTCACCGGCCTATGTACCTTCGGCATCGGCACGGTGATCTTCTGGCCGGCCGCGGTAATCGGGCGCTATGCGCCTTTTCTGATCGCGCTGTTCATCGTGGGATGTGGGTCGGCCATCCTGGAAACTGCGGCAAATCCATTCATCGCCCACCTTGGCCCACCTGACACGTCGGAGCGCCGACTGAATTTCGCGCAGGCCTTCAACCCGCCAGGTACCATCACCGGCGTTCTGGTGGGCACCTTCTTTATCTTTTCCGGCGTGGAACACTCCGGCGGACGAATCGCAGAGATGAAAGCGGTCGGCACCTATGCTGCCTATCTGCACGGTGAAATCATGCGGGTGGTGCCGACCTACGTAGTTCTCGGCTTCATTGTCTTGCTGCTGGCGCTGGCCATCGCACTCACCGAGTTCCCTGCTATCCACAGCGAGCGCGAGGACACTGACGACCGTGGCAGATTCTCGGAATTGGCCCGCTACCCGCACCTATGGCTGGCCGTGGTAGCGCAGTTTTTCTACGTCGGCGCGCAGGTGAGCACCTGGAGTGCTTGCATCTTCTACATGAAACAGTACACCGGCGTAGGCGAGCGCAGGGCGGCTTTGTTTCTCACTGGACATCTGGTCGCGCTCACTCTGGGGCGAATCGTCTCCACTTGGCTTATGCGCTGGTTCCGTCCGGCCCGCATGATGGGCGTGTATGCGGTCATCAATATCATGCTGGTGCTCGTTGGCGTACTGCACCCGGGTATGGTCGGAGGCTCTACGATCCTGGCCACCAGCTTCTTCATGTCGATCATGTATCCAACTATCTTTGCCCTGGGCGTGAAGGGTCTGGGGCCAAATACAAAGCTCGGAAGCTCGCTGATCGTAATGGCCCTGGTGGGAGCAGCGATCATGCCTCCGGTGCTCGGTTACATCGCGCGACAAACCGGCAGCTACGCGATGGGTTACCTTGTTCCCCTGTCAGGGTTCGTAGTGGTCGCGCTGTACGCATTCTTCGGCTCGCGGACGAACGGCGCCGAAAACGGTTTGAATTAACCAACGCTTGCGGTCGGACCCAATAAATCCCGCAAGTACGCCGCTCCGCGGAAGGCAATGTCTTCCGGCGACACCTTCAAATCTCCCCAAAGGGCTGTCATTCGCCAAAATTAGATCGTGTAGGCTGTCAAGGCAAGTCACGCAGCGAGGTTCCTATCAGTCGGCGTCGCGGATTGGCGGTTCATCGCAGAGATCAACCAACATCGAATGGTGCTGGAAGTCAAACCAACGGCAGAAGACATCGAAACTGCGGTCTTGAGGCCAAGTCGTCGTATCGGTGAACCAACCCGCCAGCTGTTCGATGAAAATGTCTTCGCACAGTTCGCGCAGAAAGTCCGCAACGTCCTCGTTAGTATCACACTCCGGGATTAGGTAAACTGTCGGTTCCTGAACCAGTTTCCGCAACGTCAATGTGCGGCTGGTCGGATCAGCCACGTGCAGCCAATCCAGAAAGGGTTGCCTCGGCTTAACCACGATGGCCGATCGGTTCAGGGTGGCCACCATCTCCTCCATTCTCACGCGGCGCGGCGTTCGTAGCGGCGGTGCAACCCGCCCACTTGAGGAACGGCGATGATCGCACCTTGCCTCATGATTGCCCGAGGCTCCGGGGCGTCCTTCTCCAAAGCCAGGTGCGTCCGCGACCGGTGATAGTATGCCAGATAATTCCCCAGCATCTTGCGAAGGTGTCGCTGATTTAAGACCACAACATGATCCAGACACTCACGCCGAATGGAGCCAATCAGCCGCTCGGCGAATGCGTTCTGCCAAGGACTCCGTGGCGCGGTGATGATCTCTTTGATTCCCAACGATTGAATGCGGCGCCGAAACCCGTTGCCATAGATAGCGTCACGGTCGCGGATCAAATATGGCTTGGCGTCCCGTTCGGAGAAGGCTTCGACCACTTGCTGGGCGGCCCATTCGGCGCTCGGATGTTCGGTGACTCCGAAATGAAGTACTTTCCTCCGTTGATGCCCCAGCACGAGAAACACAAACAGAACTCGCAGGTGGATAGTCGGCACGGTGAAGAAATCGATAGCAACGATTTCCCCGACGTGGTTCTGGAGGAACGTTTCCCAGGTCTGTGACGGCGGCCGTTCGACGGTCTGTAGAATACGGGACACGGTTCGTTCCGAAACCTCAATTCCGAGTTTCTGCAACTCGCCGTGAATGCGCGGAGCGCGCCACAAGGGATTCGCCCGAGCCATGGTTTGAATCAACGCACGAATCTCCTTGCCAATTGACGGTCGACCTAACTTCCCACACTTCTTCGAGAGTTCTGCCCAGTAGCCCCGGAACCGCTGGCGCTGCCAGCGCACAACCGTGTCCGGGTGAACGACCAACAGCGCTTGTCGCCAGTCCTTCCAAATGCTGGCCAGCGCAATCCAGAACCAGCGGTCGCGTCGGATTAGCCGTGGACGCTTCTTCTTGCGCTTGTAAATAGCCAACTGTTGGCGGAGGGCGAGGTTCTCCAGAGCCACCGCATCATGGCTTCTTCCGAATAGCCAAATGAGCCGAAACAAACCGAGCAGGATTGCGCCCATGTGGCCCGATTCTTCCTGCTAAGCGATTGAAAAGTCAATATGCTCTGGGCGATCTAGTTTTGGCGAACGACAGGAGTTCTGATGGGGGCCTGGGCGCTCGGGAAATGCAATAAAAGGCCCGCGCCAGCGAGGACGCCAGCGCGGGCTTGGCGCTAGTCAGTACTCGCTCGGCAAGTTGATCACGTTGTTGGCAAAGTACAGCGTGAGTTCATCCAGCGGGAAATCGGTGTGCTCGATCTCCTTGGAGAACACGATATTGCCGTTGCCATCGTCGCACGTGAGCGTGGCGCTTCGGTCGGGACGCACGGTGAGTTTCCAGACCTGAAATTCCTCGGCGGCGACAGCGTTGTTGTAGGGCTGGATGAGCGCGATTTCGTCCAGCAGCCAATACGCTCCGCCGTGTTCGGCAACGTGCTGCGCTCCGTCGGTGTAGAGAATGTTGCGGTTGATCCCGTGCCGATACCATGTTTCACTGCCGGTGAACTGCGCGAGATCGCTTTTGCTGAGAGTCTTCGTTGTCATAATGTTTGCCTCGTTCTTTGAAGTGGCCCCCACGGTGGGGGCGAGAGAGGCAACAGGAACAGCCGCGTTAAAGGCGCAGAGTCACAGGCAAACGTGAAATAAATGAGGGGCAGCCCGTAGGGAAGGCTCGTCTTATGTCGCGAAAGTGCCTTGACGCAAGCCTGCGGCTGTTAGGTTGACTCCGAACCCGTCCGTGAGCGGGCCACTAAAGGAGGCAAATCGTGACGAAGACGGCGCGGAGAGATGCGACGAGAGGGCAGCGGCAGCCGCCGAGAAGAGACGGTTCCCGGTAGTGGTTTGCGCCGGTGGTAACTCTGACATTCTTAGGACATGCAAGGCAGTGGTTTTTGAACGCTCGGCTTCATTAGACTCTTAAACGGATTTATCCGCCTGTGCCGCGATTGTTAACCCTACTACCTCTCCTAAATGACCAGAGTCGGCAGGCTCAAGGGCCGCTATGGGCTTCAGTGATGCCCCCACCAGCCCTTGAAGGTCGCCGTACATCCCGCTGGTATTTCCCAAAACCAGTTCGAGTTGTTTCTCGCGCTTGGCCCAACGTCGAGATGTGACGCGCTTTTCCTCGTCCAGCTCTTCCTTCATTCCGATGAAACCGCGCATAATGGCTTCGACGCGGTTGGCAAAGTCCGGGCCAGTCAAGTAATTGAAAAGTGCTTCCACTGTTTCGTTCTTGCTCGCAACTGCACGTTTTGTTTGCGCTACTTCCTCTAGAACCATACGGAGTGTAGCGACGAGATTAGGCACATACTTCGGAATCGTGATCCAAACGTTATCCTTTTTCCCGAAGTATTCCACTTCCTTAGGAAGAACATCTGTTACAAGAACTGCGATGTCGGCGCGAGCTTGCTGTTGATCATCCTTTATCTTCGAGATCCAACCATCGCTCCAATTTTTGGTGTGTTTTGCTTCCCAGATAATTGACCCACAACAAACGCCAGACCTGGTGTTCACCTTTTGGAGAACGTCCGCTCCGCGGACACCTTTGGGTACAGGAAGCACTTCGTCCAAACGGCAGCAATCGCGGAGTACATTTTCGAGTTCGAGTTCCAATACTTCGCCCTGTGTCTGCTGAGATCCCTGGTGTAGCTTCCGGGTCAGCTCTTCGTTCACTCTCAACACTTCTTGGAACTTTTGGTCCTTCTCAGCGTCTTTAAGTCGATGTGCCTCGGCAGCATCCTTGAGTGCATCTTCGCGAATATTCCGGCGTTCGGCATCAATCTTCCGCGTAACCTCCAACTCCAAACTCTTTCTTGCAGTTTCTAGCTCGCGCTTCTCCTTCCGTAGTTGGAGTTCATTGGCCTCCACTGCTTTTAACTTTCGTTCCTTCTCTGCCGCATCTTCCGCCAGATCTTTCAATTCCAGCGAGACCTCCTCACGGGCTTTCTCTAAAGCATCCTTGCTAAGTTTGGCTTTCTGTGCAGATAGCTTCTTTGCAACCCGATCTTCGATGTCCTGCTCCGCATCAGCCAACCTGGCTTCCCTAGCCTGAAGATCCTTCTCTTTTGCAACGAGTGTTTTTTGCTCAGACGCAAGCTCCCGCTTCATCTCTGCGCGAGCTTGCTCAGTAAGTTGGTGATGGAGGGTTTCGGTGATCGGGATAATTTCACCACACTTCGGGCACTTGATGCTGTCGCCTAAAGCTCTGTCGGAGTTTTTCATTATGCATGCCTCAATCGAGAACACCGTCGTTCACACTATTGCGCTGTTGGTAACGCGCCTTCCACTCTGATCTACTTTAGTCCCTAAATGCAATTATTCTTTCACACAACCGCAAAGTTTCTTCTCCTGTGTTTGCAATTAGTAAAGGCAAAGAATAACACGTTGCTTGGTGTCTAGAGCGGGGGTGTTGCCGTCTCCAAGCTGATAACTTAGGCGGACAGCCACAATTCCATTTGCTTTGATGGCAGGCGCTGGGGCGCGTATTTGCGGAGGAAAGACCGGACGAACTCGTTTGCCAATCGGGAATCGTCGTCGGCCCTCATAATCAACGCATGACCTGCCCCCCATTTTTAGTCCACGGATAATGAGACTTTCTCCGGGTTTGGGCTCTCTAACACATCTGTCGTAACTACCCTCTGGCAGTCGTCGAGGCTGTGGGAAAGTGGGAAACGCGGAGCGTTTTCCAAGCGGGCCCCGCCCGCGTCTTTTCCACCGCCCGTCGCCGCCCACGATTTTGCAAACTCCTCCGGGGTAAGATACCCGAGCGCCGAGTGCGGCCGCACCTGGTTGTAGTCGCACCGCCAGGTTTCGATCTTCTCCCGTGCGTCGGCCAGATCGAGGAACCAGTTCTCGTTGAGACACTCGTCGCGGAACTTGCCGTTGAAGCTCTCGATGAAGCCGTTCTCCATGGGCCGTCCGGGGGTGATGAAGTGCAGTTGCACCTGGTTCTCGTAAGCCCATTGATCTACCACCTGACTGGTAAACTCGGTTCCGTTGTCGATCACGATCGCCTCCGGCTTGCGGC
>Ga0187864_10001336_pt1 | contig 24109 bp, 21 predicted proteins | sample June2016WEW_11_4_FD_132985 | JGI IMG/M metagenome (GOLD analysis project Ga0187864, IMG submission 132985) | Peatland microbial communities from SPRUCE experiment site at the Marcell Experimental Forest, Minnesota, USA - June2016WEW_11_40 | ecosystem: Environmental > Terrestrial > Soil >...
AACCGCTCCCGCTCTCTCGCGCTCAACTCGATCCGCTCCTCTTCCATGGGGCCTCCCGGCCCCTAGAAAAGCGGACATTTCTACTTTGCACAAACAGGACATTCTCACTTTGCAGCGACAGCGCCCGCACGCGCAATTGACACAGACCTGCGCGACCGATACCCTTGTGTGCCGTGAAGATTATCATTGCAGACAAAATCAGCGAGCGCGGCGTTGCTTTGCTGCGTGAAGGGGGATGGGAGGTAGTCATCCCGTCCGCAGCGGCTCTCCCGAGCGAGCTGGCGGACGCCGACGCGCTTGTGGTCCGCAGCGCGACGAAGGTGACAGCGGCGCTTCTTGAAAAAGCCGCGCGGCTCCGGGTGATCGGCCGGGCCGGCGTCGGCGTGGACAATGTGGACGTCGAGGCGGCGACACACCGCGGCATCCTGGTGATGAACACGCCGGGCGGAAACGCCGTGAGCGTGGCCGAACACACGCTCGCCCTGATGCTCGGGCTTGCGCGCGCGGTGCCACAGGCGAACGCGTCGATCCAGGCCGGGCGGTGGGAGAAGTCGTCGTTCTCGGGAACGGAGTTGCGCGGGAAGACGATCGGACTCGTGGGTCTTGGCCGCGTGGGCACCGAGGTTGCCCGGCGCGCCCGCGCGCTCGAAATGCAAGTGCTCGCCTACGATCCCTACGTGACGCCGGCGGCCGCGCGCGAGGTGGAGGTCGAGCTGGTCTCGCTCGACGAATTGCTGGCGCAGTCGGATGTGATCTCGCTGCACACCTCGCTGAGCGCGTTGACCGAAAAGATGATCGACGCACCGGCGATTGCGAAGATGAAGCGCGGAGCGCGGCTGATCAATTGCGCCCGCGGCGAATTGATCGACGAAGCCGCGCTGGCTGAAGCGCTGCGGTCGGGAAAGCTCGCCGGAGCCGCCGTCGACACCTTCGCCGAGGAGCCGCCGAAGAATTCTCCGCTGATCGGTCTGCCGAATCTGATCGCCACGCCGCACATCGCCGGCTCGACCGCCGAGGCGCAGGAAGAAGTTGGGACGGCGATCGCGCAGCAGGTGCGGGATTATCTTGCGGACGGCCTGATCCGCAACGCCGTCAACATGCCCGCGCTCTCTCCGGATCAATATCGCCGACTGCGGCCGTACCTGGAATTGGGCGAGCGGCTGGGATCGTTCGTCGCGCAGGCGGCGCCCTCGCGAAGTTTTCACCGCGTGCGAATCCAGTATGCCGGCGAGCCGGCGGAGCTTGGTTCGCACGTGATCCGCAGCGCAGTGCTGGCCGGCGCGCTGAATTCGGTGCTGGACGAAAAGGTGAATCTCGTGAACGCGGCGGAGGAAGCCGCGGCGCGCGGCATCATGGTCGAAGAAACCACGCGACGGCGCGAGCGCGGCTATCCCAACACGATCGAGGTCACGATCGCCGACGGAGGCCGCGAGTTCACTCTCGAAGGCACGGTCGCGCAGGATGGGTCGCCGCGCATTCTTGCGCTCGACGGGATTGCCCTCGAGGCGCCGCTCGAAGGCACGCTGCTGCTCACGCGCAATATCGACGTGCCCGGCGTGATCGGCCGGATCGGCACGGCGCTCGGGAGCCTCGGCATCAACATTGCGACGTTTGCCCTGGGCCGGCGCGCGCCCGCCGGGGGCGCCGAAGCGCTGGCGCTCGTCGGGCTCGACGGCAACGTGAGCGCGTCGGTCGTGACGGAGATTCTCGGCTTGCCGTCCGTCACCGAGGCGCGACTCATCCGTCTGCCGGCCGCTTTCCAAGCCTCCTCCGCCCCCCGATAGTGTAGCGATTAGGATCGGTCGTCGCCTTTTGTTTTGAATGAAATACATTGGTTTCTACTCGACAGTGTAGCGATTAGGATTCGCATCGAAGACACCCTTAGCAGCCTCGTATTCCGTGTTGCGGCAGATTCCACACCGGCACCCGCGATACGAGATGCTTCCATCTCCAGCTTGCCGGACCGCCAAAGTCTTTTTGTCCATTTTTCTTGCTCCTTTTCTTGCTGCTTCGCTCGACGCTAGCACGGCTGGGGAGTCTTACAAGTTGTCCCGAAGGACAAACGAAGGACAGGGTGTACTAGAACTGGCCGCGGGCGGCTGAGGATCAGAAATTGAGAGAGCTTCCAGCTGAAACATCTCACAGAGGAGACTGTTTTGCGGTAACGGGCGCGAGCGGCTACAATGCGAAGTCAAGCATCTAACGATATAAGTAGGAATGCCCGGCGGCGAAGAGCAGATTCCTCGCTCCGCTCGGAATGACAACTAGCGACACAAAAAACGAAAGAGCACATGGACGTTGAAAGGGTCATAGACAGCGTAGTCGCGCGATTTATCGGGACGAAGCACGAGCGCGACGTCAAACGAATCCAGCCGTTCGTGGAAGCGGTGAACGAGCTGGAGCCCGAGATCAGGAAGCTCTCGGACGAGCAGCTCGGCGCGCGCACGCTTGCGCTCCGGAGCGAGGTGCAGGAGCGGCTCGAGGGCGTCGAGCGGGACGATCCGGACTACAAGCAGAAGCTTCAGGATGCGCTCGAGCCGGCCGCGGCGCCGGCTTTTGCCGTAGCCCGCGAGGCGGGGCGCCGCACGCTCGGCATGCGGCACTTCGACGTCCAGCTCATCGGCGGAATCGTCCTGCACCAGGGAAAAATCGCAGAGATGAAGACGGGCGAAGGAAAAACGCTCGTCGCCACACTGCCCGCGTATTTGAACTCGCTGACCGGCAAGGGGGTGCACATCGTCACGGTGAACGACTACCTGGCGCGGCGCGACGCCGAGTGGATGGGCCCGATCTACAAGATGCTGGGGCTGACGGTGGGCGTGATCGTCCACGACCTCGACGACGTGCAGCGCCGCGCCGCTTACGCCGCGGACATCACCTACGGCACGAACAACGAGTTCGGCTTCGACTATCTCCGCGACAACATGAAGTACGACCTGAAGGATTGCGTTCAGCGCGGCCACCACTTTGCAATCGTTGATGAAGTGGACTCGATCCTGATCGACGAGGCGCGCACGCCGCTGATTATTTCGGGTCCGGCCGAGGAATCCACCGACAAGTACTATCGCATCGATAAGATCATCCCGAAGCTGATCCGCGACATCGACTACACACTCGATGAGAAACTGCGCACGGCGACGCTGACCGAAGAAGGCGTTTCGAAATGCGAGAGGCTGCTGAATCTCGGGAACCTTTTCGATCCAGCGAACATGGAGATCATCCACCACGTCTATCAAGGGTTGCGCGCGCACACGCTGTTTGAAAAGGACGTCGACTACGTGGTGAAAGACGGTGAGGTGGTGATCGTCGACGAATTCACCGGACGGCAGATGCCGGGCCGGCGCTGGTCGGACGGCCTGCACCAGGCCGTCGAGGCGAAAGAGGGCGTGAAGATCGAGCGCGAAAACCAAACGCTCGCCACAATCACGTTCCAAAACTATTTCCGCATGTACAAGAAACTTTCGGGCATGACCGGCACGGCCGAAACCGAAGCGCCCGAGTTTCACAAGATCTACAAGCTCGAGGTGGTCGCGATCCCCACGAACAAGCCGTTGATCCGCATTGAGTCTCCGGACGTGGTCTACCGCACGGAAGCGGAGAAGTTCGAGGCGGCGGTAAACGGCATCATCCAGGAAGACGGCTCGCGGGCGTCGGGGATTCGCCAGTATTACGAGAGCGGACAGCCGGTGCTCGTCGGCAGCATCTCGATCGAGAAATCGGAAAAAATCGCCGAGCATTTGAAGAAGGCGGGCATCCCTCATCAAGTGCTGAACGCGAAGCAGCACGAGCGCGAGGCGAAGGTGATCGCGCAGGCGGGGCGCAAAGGCGCCGTCACGGTTTCGACAAACATGGCCGGCCGCGGAACCGACATTTTGCTCGGCGGCAACCCGGAAGCCATGACGCGGGAATACTGCCTGAAGAACAGGATCGCGATGCCGTATGCGCCGGCAGGTTCGGTGATCGGGGCGCAGGCCGGAACGGAAACACCCGCGCAGGCGGATGCCACGGCGCCGGATGGCAACGCAGCCGGGACGAACGGCGGAAGCAGCCCGGCGATGGTGCTCTTCCAGCAGGAAGGCAAGATCTTTCAGGTGCCGCTCGAGCAATGGAAACCGGCTTACGATCAGTTCGCAGAGCAGTGCCGCGCGGAACACGACGAAGTGGTCGCCATGGGCGGATTGCACATCCTCGGCACCGAACGGCACGAGGCGCGCCGCATCGACAACCAACTGCGAGGCCGCGCCGGGCGCCAGGGCGATCCGGGCTCTTCGCGATTCTTCCTTTCGCTCGAAGACGATCTGCTGCGGATCTTCGGTGGCGAGCGCGTGCAGTCGATCATGTATGCCCTGGGAATGAAAGAGGGTATTCCGATCGAGTCCAAGATGATCAGCAAACGGATCGAGAACGCGCAAAAGGCCGTCGAGGCGCAAAACTTCGAGGCCCGCAAGCACCTGCTGGAATACGACGACGTGATGAATAAGCAGCGCGAGACGATCTATTCGCTGCGGAGGTCGTTTCTAGAGGGGCGCGACCAGAAAGAGTTCGTGCTCGAACGCGCGGATGCGATCGCCGAGTCGCTCGTCCAGACGTACTGCCCGCGCGAGCAGCACCCCGATCAATGGAACGTCACCCAACTCGGGAACGAGATGCTGAATCAGTTCGGCATGGACCTGAAAACGGCGGGAATCGATGCGGCGAGCCTCAATCACGATCAGCTCGCCGACACGCTGATCGAGAAGGTCCACGAACGCTACGAGGAAAAGGAAAAGCTCTTCGGCGCGCAGACGTTGCGCTGGCTCGAACGCCACATCCTGCTCGACATTGTCGATGGCCAGTGGAAGGACCACCTCCTGACACTCGACCACCTGAAGGAAGGCATCGGGCTCCGCGGTTACGGGCAAAAGGACCCACTGGTCGAATTCAAGAGAGAGGCGTTCACCCTCTTCGAGGACATGATGGATCGGATCGATACCGAGGCCGTGCGGTTCCTCTTCCTGGTACGCCCGGCCGAGCCGGCGCAGGCAGGGACTGCGGCAGCGCCTGCGCAGAGGCGTCCTGTCCCTGGCGCACCCGAATCCGAAGCGACGCCGGGCTCCTCGATCGCGCGGCAGATCGAGCAGCGCCAGCGCCGCCACCAGCAGAACCTGCAATTCCAGGCCGGCCCGGCCCAGGCCGAAGCCCCAAAGCCCGTCCGGGCGGGCGCCAAAGTCGGGCGTAACGACCCCTGCCCCTGCGGCTCGGGCAAGAAGTACAAGAAGTGCCACGGCGCGGCAGCCTGACCTTCGCCGAGCCTCCGAGTCCTTCCGACAGAATCACTGGAGCGTGCGAACCTTGGCGCGGCCGCCGCGGGGCCAAGACTTATCGTTTGTTCTTTTGAATCAGTAACTTACGAGGACCGTAGGCGTTATTATACCTTTAGCACACCGTTCAGACAACCAAGTTGCCCGCCCAAGAACCTAGGTGCTAGGGTTGTTGTGGGGCTTCCCAGGGAAGCTAGGGTGGGTTAGACGTTAACTCAGATCGACCTCTCGCCCAGCGCGCGAGGCTAAATACCAAAAACAGAGGAGCATTCAATGAAAAGGTGGGCATTGTTGTGTGGGGTCATGTTGTTGTCGGCAGTTGCCGCGTCCGCGCAGGACATGCCGAAGGCGGAAGTGTTCGGCGGGTACTCGTACCTTCACGTAAGCGATCAGGGTGCGACTGCCAACTTCAACGGCGGGAGCGGCTCGCTGTCATATGATCCGAATAGTTGGCTGGGAATCGTTGGGGACTTCGGCGGCTACCACTGGAGCGATTCCGGGGTAGATGCCAATGTTATCACATACCTGTTCGGGCCCAAGATCGCCTTCCGAAGCGGCAAGATTACGCCCTTCGTTCAGGCGCTGTTCGGCGGCGCGCATCTCTCCGGTAGCGGGTCAGGTGGTTCTGGCGGTACCGATGTGCGAGTGCGACCGGAGGCGACGTTCGGGGGCAGCGGCTCTGCTTCGGAAAACGCTTTCGCCATGGCACTCGGCGGGGGCCTGGACTGGAACGCCACACCCCACATCGGCGTGCGACTGATCCAAGCCGAATATCTGTTGACGAAGTTCAACGACGGCGCCAACAACCGGCAGAACAATGTCCGCGTCTCTGCGGGTGTTGTTTTCCGCTTCTAGTTTCTTTTTCTCTGCTTTATCGGGGCCGGCGGTTTTTCCGCCGGCCCTTTTCTTTTGCGGCGGCTGCGCTGTTTCTGGCAAACTCGGCTGGCCGTACCACCGGGACCTCCCTCCCAAAGTCCGCCACACCTGAAGAGCGCCTAGTTCCTACAGCCTAAACGTCGCGTCTCTCGCCGTGTGTGGGTTTTGCCCTATACCGTCCCTGCCCGGCCGTACGTCCGTGCTGTATATGTATCGGTTAAGTCACATAGTGAGATACAGGTACTATTGCCGGGAGTAGCCTAGGGTACTTAAGATGGTACGGTGACGGACTGATTATCAGAATGGGACTTTGCACCGGGTGCCTCGGGTCCCGGGGAGAACTTCCATGAAAGGGCGAATGCTACCGCTTTACGGCCTGATGCTGCTGCTCCCGGTCGTGGCGTCGGCTCAAGAAAGTCCCAAGGCAGAGATCTTCGGCGGCTATTCGTATGTTCACGTGAGCGATAGCGGCTCGGCCAACCTGAACGGTGGCAGCGCCTCGGCGTCGTTCAATCCGAACAGTTGGCTCGGAATCGCGGGCGACTTTGGCGGCTATCAAGGGACCAAGAGCGGCCTGGATGGCAGTGTCCTGACGTACCTTTTCGGTCCGAAGATTGCCTTCCGCAAGGGGCGGGTCACGCCATTCGTTCAGGCGCTGTTTGGAGGCGCGCACACGTCCGCCGACCCCCCGCCGCAGTCGGGAGCACTGGTACGGCCGCGACGGGAGAGCGCAGTCGCGGGGGGCGGCCAGTTCGGTTCGTCGAACACGTTCGCGATGGCCGTGGGCGGCGGTCTCGACGTGAATGCGACAGACCACATCGGCGTTCGTCTGATCCAAGCAGAATACCTGCTGACGAAGTTCAAAGATGGAATCCGCGACCGGCAAGATAGCGTCCGTCTCTCCGCAGGCATCGTGTTTCGATTCTAGCTTGTCGACCTCGGTCTTGCTCCACGGCCGGCGGAAACAGCCGGCTCTCACCTGCTCAGCCCTCCCTGCCAATGCCGGCGACGAACTCCCCCGTTTCGCGCGCGTCTGCGCTTGCGGGATGAAGAAACTATGGTAGGCTCTCCTGCACGTGCCTTGGAATTTACCTCGAGGTTGTGGGGTGATGCCATGACCGCCGTCCCCCGGAGTTGCCAAAGGACAGCGTGCGCAAACCCGATCCCCGCGGCTCTGGCGAGCGAGCAGCTCTGTCTCAATCATTTTCTTGACGAGGCGTTTCTGCGCACCGACCACGCACTCAGCCGGTGTCGCGAGGGGCGTCCGATGGAGCGAGCGGACGTTGAATGGCTGCTGGCGGACGCGCTTGCGATCGTCAAGAACCTGGAGGCCGGAGCAAGCGAACCAAATCCCGAGCAGCGGGACCGAATGCTGGAGCTGCTGTTGATCCTCGCAAATCTTCACGAATACGTCGCGCAACATTCGATCCGTCTGAACCGGCCCGCCTGATTCCGGCTGGATTTCTTGAACCGGGGACGGCTCACGCGACACGCGAAAGCGTCAACACCCCGACCGCGCCGCATCTTGCATTTCCACGACAGGCAATTCAATCTGAAGACGAGACTCGGCCCGACTGAGCATGCCGGACGAAAAGAAATTCGACCCTTTTAAGCCTGTCCAACCGGCCATCCCCGGTGTGTCGTCAGCCGGTGAGACGAAGGAAACGCCGGCGCCGCCGATGCAACGGCGTTCGGGCGCGCCTCAGGCGCCGGCCGGGCAGTTGCCTCTCACAAGGATCGCTGTGGCGATCGTGGGTTTCGCGATCGTTTTCGGTGGGCTCTTCTATTGGAGTCGAAGCTATTCTCGGAAGTTAAGGCCTTCTGCCCCCGATGCAGTCGTGTCTGCTTCGCCCGCGGTTGCTGAGGAGCCCAAGCCCGCGGAAAAGTTTGCGGTTGGGCCGGGACCGATCGGGACGACTGACGAACTGGCGAAAGCATGGTCCTCCAAACGTTTCCTGTTTCGCGGTCCTTTGGTAGCCAAACCTGTGCCGGCGATGGTCGTGCGCTTGCCGGGCGGACAGTACTGGGGATTTTCGTTGCGGGAACCGTTTGGCGAGTGCGAACTTGAATATGTGACCGACCTGAAGAGAATCGCGAGCGACTACCACTTCCAGGCCGACCATCCGATGGTAGTGAACCCGTGCAGCCGCGCGGTCTACGACCTAATGCGTTACAGTGGCGGCGCTCTCAACGGCGGGATCGTGCGCGGCGACATCGTTCACGGAATCGGGGTTCGGCCGCCGATGGCCATCGAAATCCGCACCGACGGCAAGGACGTTGTCGCGGTGAGGACAGAATAACCGTTCCAGGGGCTGCACGAAAAACGCCACTGCCTCGCTGCCAGCGAAGCGAGACAGTGGCGCAGATGCGACAACCACTCTTCTGTTTTAATCAGTCAACTGCTCGACCACACGAGCCACCATTACGGGCTGGCTGGTCGATGGATCAATGAGGATAAATCCAACCACACGGATCGGGATCGACTGCGATCCGCTCAAGCCGGACAATCCGCTCAGGTTGACGAAGGCAGTGCTGTTCGTCGTGAGCACGGTGAGGGGACTCGGCAGCAGCACGCTGGCCGTCCAGTTGTCGTTCAACTGGAAGCTGCCCGCGTTGCCGGACTGCACGACCGTGCTGCCGGGAACCCACGTGCCTTCCTGGCCTTGGCGTCGCAGGACGACGCGATGAACGGTAAGGGTCGGCACACCGTTTGTCGTGGTGAGCGAACCTCCAACGTCCACCACCTGTCCGGCGGCCAGCGCGGAGTTGTTGAATAGCAGCGTTGTGATTGGATTGTTGATGTTCGCGATTTTGTAGCGCTCCGTGCCGTTCAGTGAGAGCGTTTCGATCTGGCCGTCCTGAATCCCCGTGACATCCGGCAGTTCATAGCGAACGTAGAGATCGGCCTGCGTCGCCGCACCTGACGGCGGCCGGATGCTGGTGAATAATCCACCGAGGATGAACTTATCGTCGGAGACCACCTCGATTTCTGAGGCGTCGATGTCGTGCGTCACGGGATTGAGCTGGCCGGAGATTTCGACGATCGTATTTGTCGTGAACGAACTGACCGGCTCACTCGGATCGTCGAGGACCGTATTGGAATTGGTGTCGACGATCCATTGCCGTCCCTTCGGTCCTTGCACCGTGAAGGAGTTGTCGCCCGTCACGCCGACGACGCCGGCATGGAAATCGTCGATGGAGACATTGGAATCAGTTGCGTCGAGCAACTGCATGTGGAACACCGGGTTTACTGTGCCTGTGACCTGGCCGTTCTGGTCGGTCTGGAGGGACTGGTGCAAGTCAAACTCCATGCGAAGGCCCACGAGGTCGGCGTTGTTCAGAACGAATGGATTCGCAAAGTTCACAGTCACGCTCGACTGAGTGAGTGTGCCATTGATCGTGTTGATGGCCGGCGGGCTCTGAGTGGTGTCGATAAATCCGATCACCGGGTTGGCAATCGTAACGGTGGCCGACGAATAGGTTCCCGTCGGCACGGCGTTGAGATCGAGAAGCTGGTGGAGGCCACTCAGTTGGGCGAAATCCACGACCTGCGCGGTGGTGAGCACAGGGACATTGGTCGTGCCGTTGTTCAACGTCACGCCCGTGACCATGATCTGGCACGACACGACGCTCGGCAGCGGCGCATCGGTGCCAACAGTGAAAACGGAAGCCTGCTGGTCGGAAGATCCCGGATTGGTCGCTGAAGACGATCCGCCGCAACCCGACAGGCCGAACACGGCCAAAACCGCCAGGAGCACACCCGTAGCTTTCAGATTCGACATGATGGTTCTCCTTCACCCCTATGAACTATGACTGCTGGAGCCGAAACACTCCTTTCGGCTACTGGGTGTAGGAACACAGAGCCGCAAGAAAAGTTGCGCGATTTTCGACGTTATCGAGGCCCTCTAGCCGCAGAAAGACTTGACTGAGATGGTTTGCCGATTGCGCGCAGACTGCCAGCGGGAACGGACAGCGTTTATCCGTCGCAGAGCATCGTAGTAGACTGAAACGCGCGTCCCGTTTCGAGCAGGGCCAAGCGGCAATGGGTACCGCGGGAATCAAAGGAGAAAGCTGATGCGCCAGAGATCGATGCTTTCGATCGCACTGCTTGTCATTGCGCTCGCGGCGGGCTGCGCCAAGAAATCGGACGACGCGGCGCTCGTCACCGGCATCCAGTCGCAGATGTTCGCCGACCAGTCGCTGAAGAACACGAATCTTCAGGTGACGTCGAACAATGGCGAAGTCACGCTGAGCGGCACGGTGCCAAGCGCCTCGGCGCACCTCGACGCATATAAGATCGCGTCACAGACGCCGGGCGTGACGAAAGTCAACGATCAGATCACCGTGCAGGAAGCTCAGGCCGCGCCTCCTCCCGAGCCGGCACAGGCACCCACGGAAAAGCCATCGCACTCGCGCAAGGCGCACGTCAAGAAGCACGCGCCCGCGCAGGAAGACGCGCAATTTGCAAACAACGCTGCGCCTCCTCCGGTGGACGCGACACCTGCCGAGCCGCCACCACCACCGCCCCAGCCGACTCCGGCACCCGCCCCTCAACCCCCGCCTCCACCACCTCCTCAACCGAAGCAGGTGCAGATTCCGGCGAGCACGACGCTGACGATCCGCATGATCGACGGCGTGGATTCATCCGTGAACCGTGCGGGTGAAATCTTCCACGCTTCACTTGAAAACCCCATCGTGGTCGATAATCAAGTGATTGTTTCCAAGGGTGCGGACGTCTATGTGCGCTTGGTCGACGCGAACTCAGCCGGAAAATTCTCCGGCAGGAGCGATCTGCATCTCGAACTGGTCAAGCTGGAGTTTCAAGGACAATCGTATCCGCTGGTGAGCAGCACGTATTCGCTCGCAGGCAACTCGCGCGGCAAAGACACGGCCACGAAGGTCGGCGGCGGCGCCGTAATCGGAGCGATCATCGGCGCGCTCGCCGGTGGAGGCAAAGGCGCGGCCATCGGCGCAGGAGTGGGCGGCGCGGGCGGCGGCGTGTATCAGGGAATGACGCACGGCAAGCAGGTGAAGATTCCTTCGGAAACCAAGCTGGATTTCCAACTCGATCAGCCCGTGACGGTGACGGTGCTGCCGCGTTCCACCGCGGGAGCAGAGTAGAAGCGCGCAAAGGAAACAAGAAGACGTCTCGGGCGGGAGCGGAGAAGTCCGTTTCCCGCCCTTTTCCTTGTCCTCCGGCGGCGTTCGTGTGATCCACAACATAAGAAAATCGACTGGATGGCTCTCCTCGCGAGTGTTACGCTAACACCGCGCGGGGCTTTCGTACACGGACTTTCGGCGCTTTCCGGGATGAAACTTCTAGGGTTTCTAATTTTGCCGGCGGGTTGGGGGATCGTTGTAACTGCCGTTGCGCTACTGACGGGGGCGCCGCAAATCGCCTTCGTGCTGGCCGGCCTCGGCGTCGAAGCTCTGGGGTTGGCGCTGGTCATCCGCGCGCATCCCGTTCAGCGAGGTGATCAAAATTGATCGTGGCGCTTGCCCCCGCCCTTCCAGACACCACGACAGTGCTCTGCATATTCTTCATTTTTCTGGTTCCGTTCGCGGGCGCCGGCCTGACGCTCATCAATGCGGGACTGGGCCGTTCGCGCAGCGCGGCGCACTTGATGATGTCATCCTTGTGCGTTGTGTCGATTGCGGCCCTTGCGTACTTCATCTGCGGCTTCGCGTGGCAGGGATTCATTGGGATGCCCGCGCATGTTCTGACCGTGGGCGGCAAGGGTTGGAACTGGATCGCTGCCGGGCCGTTCTTCCTGCGCCACCTGCTCCTCGACGGCTCGCCGGCATCGCTTGCGGCGTTGCTCGGCATGTTCAGCGCTGCACTGGCGTCGCTGATACCGCTTGGCAGCGGAGCCGACCGCTGGCGACTGAGCGCGACCTGCGCGTCAACGGCGCTGCTGGCCGGATGGACCTATCCGCTGTTTGCGCACTGGGTGTGGGGCGGCGGGTGGCTCGCTCAGCTCGGAGAGAATTACGGGCTCGGAAGGGGCTTTATCGATGCGGGGGGCGCCAGCACGATTCAAGTGGTGGGCGGCCTGACCGCGCTGTCCATCGCGTGGATTCTGGGCCCGCGGCGCGGCAAGTACACACTCGAGGGGATGCCGAGCGCGATCCCCGGGCACAACTCTGTTTTCGTGCTGTTTGGTTGCATCCTGGCGCTGGTGGGCTGGTGGGGCCTGAACTCCGCCAGCGCCGTGCTTTGGAACGGCGTGTGGCCGGGAAACGCGGTGCTCGTGGCGATTAACACGACTCTTTCCGCCGCAGCCGCCGCGCTGACTGCCGCAATGATCACGCGCACGCGCTTCGGCAAGCCGGACGCGTCCCTCACGGCGAACGGTTGGATCGGAGGGCTCGTGGCCAGCAGCGCGGCCTGCGCTTTCGTGAGGCCGGCAGCAGCGGCCGCGATCGGCATCGTTGCGGGAATCCTCGTGACATTTTCGGTCGAGTGGTTCGAATTGCGGATGTCGGTAGACGATCCCGGCGGCGCAATTTCGGCGCACGCCGTGGGCGGGATATGGGGCGTCCTCTCGGTGGGCTTGTTCGCCCACATTGCGGCGCCCGAGTTGAATTCGGCAGGCCAACCGATGAATGGAGGCGGCCAGTGGCTGGCGCAGCTCGTGGGAATTGCAACGCTGATTGGATTTGTGCTGCCGCTAACCTACGGTCTGAACTGGCTTCTGAACCGAGTTCACCCGCAACGTGTGGCTGCGGAGGGTGAGCGGCAAGGCATGGACCTCTACGAACTGGGCGCAGGAGCTTATCCGGAATCTGTCACGCACAGCGAAGAATTCACGCAGCGCTGAGCATAACCGTTGTGTTCCTTCCAGATTTGTCCGCGAACAAACCTGTAGCAGGCGCTATCGTTTGGGAAATTGGAACCGAAAACCAAAACGGGCCGCGATCGGCAGGCCGAGCTCCGGTCCGCCGTTTAGCGCGAACAGATAGCCCCTGTTCAGGAGATTCTCGGCAGCAGCGAAAACTTCGACGCCGTTGCCGATCGAGCGCGATGCCATGGCGTCCAGGACGAAAAATCCGCCCATGAGGAACTGGTTGCCGGTGGAGTCGTACTGCTTGCCGACAGAACAGATTCTCCCTCAGGACGAAAGCGGGAGAGGGATATGCTATCTTGGCGGACAGGCGAAGGCACCTTTCTCGCAAGGAGGGCACAATGGCATTGCCGTACCCGCCGCGGCGCCGTAGCGATCGTGTCTCGCTGACCTTGTTGCTCGAAGCGTCCGGTGCGGACAGCCAGGGCCAGGAATTCAAACAGCCGGCGCGGACCTTGCTGATCAATCGGGGCGGCGCGGTGGTTATCCTGGACCGGGAACTCGCACCCGAACAGCAGATCCATATCCGCCGGCAGGCGCCGAGCGAGTCTCATCGCCAGAGCCCCGTACGCGTGGTCAACCAATTCGGCCGGCAGAGAGACGGGTACCTCTACGGGGTCGAGATACTAGACTCGGAGATGGATCTCTGGGGAGTGGAATTTCCGCCGATAGCGGAGTCCACTGAGGCCGTGGCGCGGATGCTGCTCGAATGCAACTACTGCCATAGCCGCGAGGTTGTGCACTTGAACGAACTCGAACTCCGCGGGTTTGAAACGAACCGGGGAATCGCGCGACATTGCAAGACCTGCCTCGTGCCCAGCATCTGGACACAGGCGTCACACGAAGACGAAAAGAAAATCATGGCTCGCGCGGCCCGCAGCCGACGCGCCGGCGAAGCCGCGGACGCGATCCCACCCGAGGGTGACCAAAGGGAGCGCCAGCGGATACGGTTGAAGACACGGCTCACGGCCTGCATTCGGCAGTCCGGCACGGACGATGAGCTAGCCGTATGCGAGGACATTTCTCCCATCGGCATGTGCTTTCGCAGCAAGCGTCGCTACGATGCCGATGCGCCGATCGACGTGGCGGTCCCCTACTCGCCGGACGCGGCGAATATTTTCCTGCCGGCACGTATCGTCTATTCGGAGGAGATGCCGAAGGCAGGACTGTTCCGGCACGGCACGGAATACCGCCGAGTGGGTCCCCGAGCTCGCTGATTTCTATCCGACGGAAATAGGGGCGTGCTCGCGGGCGCGCCGGGCGTGGTACCGCATTGAAATGTTGAGGTGCACGTTCCCGGCTGGAGTCTCAAAGCAGAGAATTGTTGCTTCCGAGTCCTGTCCGGCTTTCGCGCACTGCTCTTCCGTGAGCACGGAAGGCGGATAGACCTTGAACTGAAACCCGCGATCGTTGAGCTGTGTGACTGCGTTGCCGATCACCATGTTCGCGAGTTCGCACACGGTTTCCGGCACGATCGGCTCGGCCGGGTCCACTTCGCCGCCGCTGAGGTAGCCGGCAACCTGGGCGGCAGCTCGCGGCTCCATGTCGAGAACGATGCGCCCCTCGATCTGGCCTTTGAAGGTCACAACCGCCGCGAGACCCTTTCGCCGGTAGCCTTCCTCTTCCATGGTGAGGTCTGCGATTTTCGCCGGAGCCTTCATCATCTCCGCGAGAACAGCGTCGAGCGAGCCGATGAACGGCTGGATCAAGTCCATTCTCATCGGGATTTTTCTCCTGCACCGACGGGCGCAGTCACGCCGTCGTCGTTGAGCACGTAGCGGATGATCTCGTAAAGAGCGTCGGGCTTCACCGGCTTCTGCACGAAGTGGCGCGCGCCCTTCTGAAGCGCGGCCAGAATGTTGTCCTGGTAGCCGACGGACGAAACCATGACGACGCGCGCTTCGGGATGCTCCTGGACAATGCGCTCGACCGCTTCGATCCCCTCCATCTGCGGCATGGTGATGTCCATCAGGACGATGTCCGGCTTCGTGCGGGCGTACTCCGTGATGGCCGTGCAGCCATCGCCCGCCTCGCCCGCCAACTGGCCCCCAAACGACTCCACCATCTTCGCGAGGCTCTTGCGAGCAAAGACCGAGTCGTCCACGATCAAGTAGCGGACGGGCTGGTTGTCTTTCTTGCGCGTCAACGGTTCGAACTGTTTCATGACGATCTCCTTCGCGAAGGTCCTGCCTCGGCAGATTCGTTTACTGTGGAGGCCGCAGTGACAGGCTCTTCCGGCGGCCGTTCGGGCATGCACTTGGACTGCAAAACGCTTGCAAGACTGGGGAGCGAAACAATTCGTGCGGCAAAGCCGCGCTGGATCGCCGAGCGGGGCATGCTGTCCACCACGCACGTGTCCGGGCTCTGCGCGATCGTGAAACCGCCGGCGGCCTGGATGGCGCCGAGACCGGCGGCACCGTCTTCGCCCATGCCGGTCATCAAAACGGCGACAGCTTTGCTGCCGAATTCCTGCGCGACCGAATGGAACAGCACGTCCACCGACGGCCGGTGGCCGTTGACGCGCGGCTGGTCCACGAGAATCGCGATGTCGCCATGCTCCATGCGGCGGACCTTGATGTGACGGTTGCCGGGGCAGATGAGCGCACGCCCGGCCAGCAGCAAGTCGCCGGATTGCGCCTCCTTCACTTCGATGGCGGAAGATTCATCCAGCCGGCGCGCGAACATATCCGTGAATCCCTCGGGCATGTGCTGCACGACTACGAGGCACCCGGGAAAATCCTCCGGAAGCTGGGAAAAGAGATATTGCAGCGCGTTAGGTCCGCCCGTGGAAATTCCGACGGCGACAATGCGCGACGGCCAACGCGGCTTCGTCGAGAAGCTGCGCCGCCCTTTGTGCTTCGGCGTCGGCACCGTAATGATCATTTTCGGCGCGCCCGAAGCGGCGGCGACTTTGATCTTGAGCGCGAGTTCGGACGCGATCTGCTGGAGGCGGCCCAGCGCGGCGTCCTGCGGTTTCGTGACGAAATCGAACGCGCCGAGGGACAGCGCTTTTAGCGTGAGAGACGCGCCTTCCTCGGTGTGAGCGCTGACGACAATTACCGGCACGCGAAGCTTGCCCGTGATCTGGCGCAGCATCTCGATGCCGTCCATACGCGGCATTTCGAGGTCGAGGGTCACCACGTGAGGACGCAACTCTTCGATCTTGCGCAGTCCGATCAGGCCGTCCATCGCCGTGCCAACCACTTCGATCGAAGGGTCGTTCAGCAGCGTTTGCGGAATGAGCTTCCGCATCAGCGCGGAGTCGTCAACCACGAGCACGCGGATTTTCTGGCTCATGCCGTGGCCCCCAGCGCCGGGATTCTCGAAAGATGCGAAATCACGGCCGGAACATTCAGGATCAGCACGACGGTTCCGTCGCCGAGGATGGAAGCGCCGCTGACGAGCGGAGAAGTGACGAGTTGGTCTTCGAGGGCTTTGATCACCAGTTCTTCTTCGCCCATCAAACTATCCACCGCAAGGCCGAACCGCCGGCCTCCCGTGCCGATCACGATCACGAAGACGCGCTTGGCTCGATCGCTCACGGCTTTTGGCCCGAGACGATTAAGCCGGACCAGCGTCATCACCTGTTCGCGCAGTTGAAAGACCTCATGGTCATCCACACGATGAATGTCTTCATCGGTGATGCGGGTGATCTCCGCAACGGAAGCCAATGGCACTGCATAGAGCCGTCCGTGGACGCGAAACAGGAGCGCCTGAATGCTGGCGAGCGTCAGCGGCACGAGGAGCCGGAACGTGGTGCCCTTGCCAGGCTCGCTTTTGAGTTCGACCGATCCCTTCAGGTTCTCAAGCGCTGACTTCACGACGTCGAGTCCCACACCCCGTCCAGAGATTTCGGTCACTTCGTCCGCCGTGCTTAAGCCCGGGGCAAAAATCAATTCCAGCGCTTCGGTGTCGTTCAGGCGCAGCGTGTCTTCCGCCGAGATGATCCCGTTTTCGACGGCGCGGCGCATGATCTTGTCGCGGTTGAGTCCGCGGCCGTCGTCTGAAACCTCGATGACCACCTGATCGCCGTCGTGATAGGCATTCAGCCGGACCGTGCCACGGACGGGCTTTCCGGCATGCTGCCGTTCCGCAGAGGTCTCGATGCCATGGTCGGCGGCGTTGCGCACCACATGGGCGAGTGGTTCGGCCAGGGCGTCCAGAATGCTCTTGTCCAGGTCCGTGTTCTGCCCCGCGATTTCAAGGCCGATGTCCTTGTTCCGCAGCTTGGCGACATCGCGGACGATCCGGGGGAACCGCCGGAAGAGCTGCTCGACAGGCACCATCCGGATTTTCATTACGGACTTCTGAAGCTCTCCGAGCACGCGCGACTGGAATGCGAGCGCGTCGGAGAATTTTCCGTGCAACGGATCCTTCGTGTGCCGCCGCTCGAACTCCGCGATCGCGCGTTGTAGCATGGATTTGCCGATGATCATCTCGCCGACCAGATTCATGACGGCGTCGATTCGGTTGGCATCGACACGCAGCGAGTTTTCCGTCGCGTGAGCGAGACTGCCGGGAGCGCTCGATTCGTGCGTCTCATCCTCTGCGGTCGAGGCCGAGTCCGCCGCTCCTGACTTGACGCCAGCGGAAACCGCGACCGCTTCCGACTCGAGCAGAATGTCCAGCAAATCGCGCGTGACGGGTTGGGGAACCGGAATGTTTGCTACGGAGATCTTCTGCACGACCGAAGGTACGCGGCAGTGCTTCCGGATCCAGTCGGCGGACTGCGCGCTCGACAACGCAACCTCCATCAATCGCACGGGCTCTGCGGGCGCGCCGCCCTCCGGATGGAGGGCCAGGATCTTGCCCGCGCTCTCAAGGGCCTTCCGGGCCAGCTCGAAAGCCGCAGCCGGCAACGGTGTTTCGGGATCGAGGTACAGCGCGACGTTATAAATCGTTTCGCGGCGCTGAAATGCCTCCGCGATCATGAGCCGCTCGTATTCGTTCCAGTCGAACCTGGCTTCGGAAGTCGTGTCTTGCGTTGGCGGGGCCGGCTTTTCCAGCAGGCGCCGGATGTGCTCGCGCAAGGCGTCGCCGGCGGGCGGTTGCAGATTGTTCCGGTAAGCCGCCAGCATTTCGTGGAAGGTGTCGGCGGCGGTGAGAACAACCTCCGCGATTGGTCCCGCGTTCTGCTCGGCCAGTTCCGGCGTCAGCACGTCTTCCAATTCATGCGCCAGTTCGCTGAGCTGGCGGAAGCCGCAGGCGGCGGAATCGCCCTTCAGCGTGTGCACGGCCCGACGCAAATGACGCAGCTGTTCCTTATCCCTGGGACGCTCTTCGAGCGCGAGGCCGGCCTCGTTCATGTTCTGGAGGATCTCCTCGGCGCTCTCGAAGAAGAGCTCGCGCAGCTCGGCGGCGTGTTCGTCGGAAGGAAAAGTCACTGCGCCACCTCGACCCGCTGGTACACCGTCGCGTTGTTCTGATGAATCATGTGAAACTTGCTGGTCAGCCCGAAGAGGCTCTCGGCGTGGCCGACGAAGAGATAGCCTTCGGGGTTGAGGCAGTGGTGAAACTTGTCGATCAGCCGCTTCTGCTCGGCTTCGTCGAAATAAATCATCACGTTGCGGCAGAAAATGATGTCGTTGCGCTGCGGCAGGTATTCGGTTTTCAGGTTGTGAAAGTCGAACTGCACGAGGCTCTTCAGCGCCGACTTGACGGCGTACTTGTCGCCGACTCTCTCGAAGTACCGCAGGCGCGTCGTATAGTCCACTGGTTCCATTTGAGCTTCGTTGTAGACTCCCTGCTGAGCCGTGAGCAGCGCGGAATAATTGATGTCCGATGCGAGAATCTCCACCTTCCAGGGCGGCGGGATCAACGGCTTGGGCGTCGGCATGTCAAACGGCAACGGGTTGCGCAGGTAGTAGTAAGCGAGGGCATCGCAGACAAGAATCGCCAGCGTGTAGGGTTCCTGGCCCGTCGAGCATCCGGCGCTCCAGATGCGCAGCGACCAATCGCGCCGTTCCTGTTTTCGCTTCAAGAGGTCTTCCAAAACGACCTTTTGGAAGAGCTCGAGCTGCGGGCGAATGCGGAAGAAGCTGGTCTCGTTGACGGTCAGGTTTTCCAGCAGCGCCACGAGCTCCTGTTTGCCTTCCCGGCTGGTCAGGAGGCGGTAGTAGCTGTAAAACGAGTCCATCTGGCACGCCTTTAGCCGGCGTTGCAGGCGATCGCGCAGGAAATGGGTGCGGCGTTCGTCGAAGTACATGCCGCATTCCTGGTAGACCAGGGTCTGCAAGAGCTTCAATTCCGCATCGGTGAGTGGCACCTGCGTCGTGAGTGTGGTGGACATTCGTCCCTCGTTGATGCTCTTGGCCCGGCCTAGGAATCGCGCACCATGCCGCCCACTGGAACCGCGGCGGAATCGGCGACTTCGTCGAGACGGCGGAGCTCTCCCCGTTGCAGGATCCGGCTCAGATCCAGCAGGATGACGAGCCGCCCCTTCAGCTTTCCCACGCCCGTGATGTAGTTGAGTTCGCCTTCCTGGAAGACGTTGTTGGGCTCTTCGATTTCCGAAGGAGGAATCCGCAGCACTTCCGATGCGGAATTTACGATCAGGCCGATGGCCCGCGTCTCCATCTCAACCACGACAATGCGATTTTTCTTGTTCGGCTCGAACGATTTCTCGCCAAATCGTTTCCGCAAATCCACGACCGGGATGATCCGCCCGCGGAGATTGATGACACCCTCGATGTAATCGGGCGCGTTTGGCACCGACGTAATTTCCGGGACGCGAACGATTTCCCGGACCATCGAAATGGGCAGTCCGAACGTCTCCCGCCCGATCCGAAAGCCGACGACCTGAAGTTCCTTGTCCATGGTTGTGGTGTGTGTTCTCAGGACCGGACCAGTTCGGCGTAGTCTGCCGGGGCGTGTCGTTCCGCCGCTGTTGCGGGCCGCCGAGTTGCAGAGCGGCGGTTATCCCCGTGGGCTTCGTCGAGCGAGAAGCGATCCATAGAGTCCAGCAAGGCCCGGGAAAGCTTCGACATCTGCTCCGCAGTAGCGGCCAACTCGGTTGAGCTTGACGTGGATTGCTGCACGAGTTCGCGCATCCGTTCCATCGCGCGCACGACCGCTTGCGCCCCCGAGGCTTGCTCTTCGACGGAGGAATTGATTTCCTGAGTGATTTCGGTAAGGCGGCTCGTGGCTTTGGCGATCTGGGAGGAGCCGTTCGATTGCTCCATGGTGGCCGCGCCGATTTCCTGGGAGAACTTGTAGACCTCGGCGACGACGTCCGCGATCTTGTCGAGCGCAAGACTGAGGTCCTTATTCAGCAGCAAGCCTTCCTGGACCATGGTCGTGCTCTTCTCCATGTTCTCGACTGCCTCGCGTGCTTCCTTTTGAATGCCCTGAATCAGTTCGGAGATTTCCTTGGTTGACTGCGTGGATTTTTCCGCGAGCTTCCGTACTTCCTCAGCAACGACGGCGAAGCCGAGGCCATGCTCGCCGGCGCGCGCGGCTTCAATCGCGGCGTTGAGCGCCAGTAGGTTGGTCTGCTCGGCCAGGTCGTCGATCACCTCGATGATCTTGCCGATATCGTCGGCGCGGCGTCCGAGGGCGTCGATGATCTCGGCCGAAGATTGAATTGCCTGGCTCGTGCGATTGAGTCCCACGGTGGCCTTGTCCATGGTCGCCATTCCCGTCTGCGCTTCCTCGCGGGAACGGTGCGAGATGTCCACCAGGAGCTTGGCGGTGTCCGCGACGCGCTGGATGGATGTCACCATCTGATCGATCGACGCGGAGGTCTCGGAGACGCTCGAAGCCTGAACCTGAGTGTTCTTGACGACGTTCTGCACGTTGATGCTCATTTCGTGCATCGTGCTGGTCACTTCGTCGATGGCCGAGGCGGCTTGCACGCTGACTTTCGCCGACTCATCCGACGCGGCGGCCATCTGGCTCGCGCCGCTGGCAACCTGAGAGGCGCTGTCGCGGCCCTGGCGGACCAGATCGCGAAGTCCATGCGTCATCCGCGCAAATGCCTTTGCCATCGTGTCCTGCTGCGACCGCGGCTGGACGGAGACGGACAACTCGCCTTCGGCAATCGCAGCCGAAACGAAAGCCATCTCTTTCAGGTGAACGATCATTTTGTTGAAATTCTCGGCGAGGACGCCCACTTCGTCGTTGCGATGAATGTCGATCGACTGGTCAAGGTCGCCCGAATCTCCGATTCGGCGCGCAACCTCGATCAGGTGATTCAGCGGCTCCTTGATCGATTTCGCCGTGTAGAAGGCAATAAGCCCTCCCAACACGACTGCAATCAGAGTGCCCACCGTGGTCAGGATGGTGCTCACCAGTGTTGCGGAGGCTGCAGATGCATTGGATTCGTCCTGCGCCTTGCGCACGGAGCGGCTTGCTTCATCAAGGATGGCCGTAGACTTGTTGATCCACGAAGCGGGATCGTGTTGCAGGTAGACGATCTGTAAGTCGGAGACGGTGGCATCGCCCGCGTCCACTTGATGCCTCTTGGCGATCAGTTCCTTGGCAAAATTGTCTGCCCATTGGTGTTCGTTATCTTCGACCTGCGCTAGCGCTGAACGAAGCCCCGGGTCGTTGGCCTTCGCCTCGCTTTCCTTCAACAGATCTTGGAGTTCGCTGATCCCCTTGTTCGTCCTGTCTTGATCGCGCAGGTCGCCGCTCAGGAGGTAGTTCCCAAGGGAAAGGCGGTTTTCGACCACCTTGAAGCGAACGTTTTCGATCGCCTGCACATCGGCCAATGTGGCGCTGACCGCTTCGCGTGCGCTGTATTGGCGCACCACGGCGAAAATGTTGATGACGAACAGAAACAGGATGATCGCCAGGATGGCGCCGAACCCCAAGTAGAGTTTCTTGCCGATCGTCATTTTGAAAAGCCTCCACTCCCCAACCCGTCAAAAGCCCCAGTCATGCGTTGGGGCTGTTACTCTCCCCCGAATTCGAACTCGATGGTTTCCGTCGTGTCTTTGGCAGCCGGCTCGAAGCGCCACTTCTTCAGGGCGTCGAGCGCCGCATTGACCAGCAGCGGACTGCCTCCGATCACTTTTGTGTTCACCACATGCCCGTCGGCTGCGATGGTTGTTTCGATCTTGACCTTCCCCGTGACGTTCATCTGCTTCGCAAGCGGCGGGTAGTCGGGGACAACCTTGCTCCGGACCTTGCGCTTATTTGCCTCAGTCGAAGATTCCTGTGCGGATGCCTTTGGCATCAAGACCGCCGCCGATCCCCCCAAAAGTAGGGCCACTCCCATAGCGGCAAGCCAAACCCTTAGTCTCATGGACTCTTCTCCTCCCCAGGGAAAACTCCAGCGTCAGAAAATGCACGGGCGATGCCACGGAGAAGGGGTTGTTGTCCTAAGACGGCAACTTGGCAACGTTTCTCGTAATTGACTGAGGCAATGGCAGTTGGCGAACCGAAAAGCTCGTCTCTAACGTACGGTCGTTGGCCTGACCGTCTCATCGCACACGCCCCGCTCGTTTTGGGGTCTCAGGTTGCGACAGGATCGGATTACCGCTTACAACAACCGGGGGAGGCGCATTTCTTGACTCAAAATGAGATGAGGCCGTAACGTCTCATTGTATAGGCGTATAGGCGGAGCGCGCGCAACCCCTGATCCTCCATGCGTGCACTAAAACGTATCCGGGAAGTCCCTGCGGGTGTCGATGGCTCTCTCGAGAGCCTGTTGGCCCAGTTCTCCACCACTACACTCGAGCTGAACCCATCTCTTGGCGCGGCCGAATTTGCGCGGCGGCTGACTGCCCGCGCCGCGGAAATGCTTGGCGCGCGCGCCGCAGCTCTGAGCCTCAGCCATCTGGGCCACGGCCCGGGCTGGGAAATTGCCGCCCTGAGTGGACCCGCGCACCGCTGGGAGCGGCCCCTCCAGCAACGTCTGGCGGCTGTTTTGGCCGAGCAAGGTGGTGTTTCATCTGCTCCCTTGCGTTCGGGAGACGCTTCGAGGCTCCTCGGGCGCGAGCTTGCGGAAGCACTGGCGTGGTGCTCCGTGATGCTGGTGCGGCTGATTGGGAGCGACGGCGTGCTGCTGGGCGTGCTGTGCCTTGCCGATCTGGGGCGCGAGCTTTCGGCCACGGAACACCGCCTCCTGGAGGCTCTGGCGGGTCATGCTTCGGTGGCGCTGGAAAACGTGCGCCTGTTTTCGCGCATTGAGCGATCGCGGAAACAGTGGGTCGAGGATTTCGACGCCATTTCCGATTTCATCGTCGTGCACGACAAAGCCGGGCGGGTCCTGCGTCTGAATCGGGCTCTCGCTGAGGTCTTGGGTGCGCGTCCCTCGGAGGCGGTTGGCAAGGACATCGGCAGGCTGGAGCTGCTCGGCTCGCCGGCGCAACCCGAGCGGTGTCCGTTCTGCCGAAACTTGGAGGTGGCTCAAGAAGAGTTCGTGCATCCCGCGGGCGAACGGACGTATCTCGTTTCCACTTCGCGAATTCATGGCGGGGAAGGCGAGGAAGAGCGCACGGTACACGTCCTGAAAGACATTACGGACCGCCGCGAGGCGGAGCGCCGCTATCGCCGCGAGCGCGATTTCAATCGAAACATCCTGAACAACACGCAGAGCATGATTCTCGTGCTCGACACGGCGGGGCTCGTCAGCTACGCCAATCGCCGCTGCTTCGAAGCGGGATATCGCGAAGAGGATCTCTTGGGTCGTCCGCTCGTGGAGATGGTCGCGCTGTCGCGCCGCCCGATTCTTTCCGAGGCGCTCGAGCGAACTCTTGAAGGAACCGCGATCGACAATCTGGAGATCCCCGTCCTGCGCGGCAACGGCGCTCCCGGACGGTTCTCGATCAGCTTGAGTCCCATGCGCGACGAACACGGCGCAATCAACAGCATCGTTGTGGTGATGGCGGACATCACCGACGCCGCTGACTTGCAGGCCAAACTGATGCACACGGAAAAGATGGCGGCGCTCGGCCAGCTCGTCTCCGGCGTGGCGCACGAAGTGAACAACCCGCTGGCTGCGATCGTGGGCTTCACGGACCTCCTGCTTGAGAATGCGGCGGTCCCGGAAGAAGCGAAACAGGAACTTCGCGTGATCCTTCAGGAAGCGCAGCGAACGCGCGTGATCGTTCAAAATCTGCTCAGTTTCGCGCGCCAGATGCC
>Ga0187864_10001337_pt1 | contig 24104 bp, 20 predicted proteins | sample June2016WEW_11_4_FD_132985 | JGI IMG/M metagenome (GOLD analysis project Ga0187864, IMG submission 132985) | Peatland microbial communities from SPRUCE experiment site at the Marcell Experimental Forest, Minnesota, USA - June2016WEW_11_40 | ecosystem: Environmental > Terrestrial > Soil >...
CGAGCGTGGCCAGGCCCGTAGTGCTGATCGAGTTGCCGTTGCCCGTGCCGGTGATCGACCAGCCGAACGTCGGCGAGCTGATGGCATTGCCGAATTGATCGGTGGCATTGGCAGAGAACTGCTTCGTTCCGCCGGTGGCGACGGTGGCCGATGACGGCGTGACGATCACGCCGGTGGGCGTTTGCTGCACGGTGACGTTAACGCTGCTGGTGACGGAATTGTTACTGGCGTCGGTGATGGTGACGAGGAACGTGTAGCTGCCCGCGCCGAAGAACGTTGCGGTGGTGGTCGAGGCGGCGTTGGTGCCGTTGACGCTGTAAGTCGGAGTTGCAACGCCGTTGGGAACGGAGGTGGCCGACCAGGTGTAGCTCAGTCCTGCCCCGCTGCCGTTTTCGGAACCGAGGGCGCTGAGGGTTGTGGTGGTTCCGGTGACGGGGCTGGGATTGGCCGCTGCGGCCTGGGTGACGGTGGGGCCAGGCGTGAGAATGAAGACGGACATCGAGTAGTCGGGCAGGGCATAACTGAAATCACCGTTGCTGATGCTGAGGCTTATCGGAGAGGTCATCAACGTAGTCGAGTTATAGGTTGCATTGCTGTCCTGGGCGCTATCCTGAGCCACGCCATATTGCCAGATCGTTGCCTGGGTGCCGGGATTGTAGCCCGTGATATCAAAGTTCCAGTTCAAGGTTGGAATATTGGTGGTATTGTTCGGGGGTGTAGTGCCCGGGCTGGTCTTGTTGATGACGAGCAACTCGAGATCGCCGTTGGCTTCGAGGACGGCATAAGTGTCAACTTTGACTTCGTCAGCCGTTGAATCTTCGGTGGCGGAAACCACGGTGCCGCCGGGCAGAATGAATTTTGACGCCAGTTGTATGGCAAAATAATCCGGGTACGGCTCGTTCGTAGCATCGACAGGCTGCCCGCCGCTGGTGCTTCCGAGAATTCCGTAGTCACCGATCGTGCGCCAGCCATACAGGCTGGAAGAGGTATAGTTGCTGAGAGGGCCGTTGTGCAGGTCCCAAAGATTGACGCCCACATATCCGCCGAGGCCGTCGATGCCCGTAGTATTCAGAACGCTGCCGAGCGCATCGGCAACGAACAGGCCGTTGACCAGGCTGGTGGACTGCTCGCCGGGGTTGCTGGAGATGGAATTGACTTCGTCCGCGATCAACTTGATATTCTGGCCGGGGAGATACTGATGGAACAAGGCATCGTAGTCGTCGGCGCGGGTTTGCCAATTATAGGGGTTTGACGTGTTCGTGTAGGCGCTCAAACCGGGAACTGAAGCGCCTGCGGCGGAGTTGGAAACCGCCAGGAGGCCGGAATCGCTTTCAAAGCTCGATGAGTCGTTTGTGTACCAGTGGTCGGCGACGTAACCGACCGTGAATCCCTGGAGGGAAGCCTGCTGGAGAGTACCGGTGATCCAATTGCTAAAGCTGCTATCGACGGCTTGACTGTCATAGCCGATGAGGATCGGACTTGCACCGGACTCAAAGCCATCTGTGAGGGCGCTATTGATTGCGGTCTGGAACTGCTTGGCGAAAGAAATAAGCGTCGCGGGATCGTGAGCCTTGCGAGTGTCGCCGGTCGGCATGGGTAGGGTGTCGCCAGTTTTTCCGTGGTTGTCGGTTTCCCAGCTACCGTAGACTTCGTTGCCGATCTCCCAATTCGTGAAATTGAACGCGGCATGGCCGAGGTTGAGGTAATTCGATCCGGTGTTGGCGCGAAGGGTTGCCCAGGAGCCTATCGTGGTCGTGCCCCAGCTCTGAGGTTGCCATGTGTTCTTGTTGGTCCCGCTGGTGATCCACTGCAGGCTGTCACCGGCGTTATTGCCAAATAAGCTGCCGATGGTGGTGGTGTCATTAGGATTTCCGTTGAGATACGCCCAGAGCGCCACTGCCTCCTCCGGGCTTCCGGATCCGTAGTTCACGTCGATGATGGCGGTGGCGCCCAAATTGGCGACGTACTCAGCCTGCTGGCCAATCTGTTGGTAGCTGCCGCTTTGAACGTTGAAATGCCAAGTCTGATCCACGTACGAACCGCCGCCAAGACGGACGGAATCTATGCCCGCGGCCTGGCTCAGCGATAAAGTGGTCGATGTAGTGGTGTTGAAATCCCAAGGCGCTGCATTCACGCCGAGGAGATTGCTAGGCACGGCCTGAATGGTCGTTCCCACGTTGACGGTTGCAGTTGAAGCCGACAACAGCGTTCGCGTCTCCAAAGCCTCGACTGAACAAATTGCTCGTTGAATGTCGGCCTGACGCCGACCCGGTCGGGACCGCCTCCGCAACATATTGCCCTCGTCCGCATTTGGGCGAGTGTGGCTCAATGGCAATGCTTCGCGCGACCGCCTAGAATGCGATGCTGAAAACACCGCGACTCAGCCGCATCCGTCCGATTCCCATCCCCTCCAACAAATGTTGTGTCAAAGCGATGACCTCTGGTCGCCACGCATCGTCCGCACAACAACACATTAACTACATTTATATCCGGCGATTTCGGACAAGGCAACAAAAATTTGCTGTATTCATATATATTAGGCGGCTTGACGCAACGCGGCGCGCTTGGCTCATGCGGGTGCGCACGCCATGCGTGAAGTGATGCCGCCCGCCGCCTGCCAGGCAAGCTTGTGGAGGGCTTCGGTCGAGGATACCGTTTAATCCGTTCATGGCATGAATGAAGCAGGTTTCTTTCAAAGGGAGCACGCGATGAAGAGAAGTGCGCTGGCGGTGATCGTTTGCAGTGCGGCGGCGGTGCTGGCGGCGGCACCGGCGCGGGGGCAGGAACTTGCTCCCACGCCGCCCATGGGTTGGAACAGTTGGAACACGTTTCAGACCAGGATTGACGAACACCTGATCGAATCCACCGCCGACGCCATGATCGCTAGCGGCATGCGCGATGCCGGATACATCAACGTCAATCTGGACGATGGTTGGTCGGAAAAACAGCGGGATGCCAACGGCAATCTGGTCGGCGACCTGAAGCGGTTTCCCAGCGGTATGAAAGCCCTGGGCGATTATTTGCACGCGCGCGGCTTCAAATTCGGGCTCTACAACTGCGCCGGCACGCTGACTTGCGCGGGATATCCGGGCGCTCGCGATCACGAGTTTCAGGACGCCAAAACCTACGCCTCGTGGGGTGTGGATTATCTCAAACTCGACTGGTGCCACACCGAGGGCATGAAAGCGCCCGAGGCGTATAAAAAAATGCACGAGGCCCTGGTCGCGTCGGGACGGCCGATCATTTTCAGCATCTGCGAATGGGGCAACAGCAAGCCGTGGACCTGGGCGAGCGGCATCGGCCAGCTTTGGCGCACCACCGGCGACATCGCCTCGTGCTGGGATTGCAAGAAGCGGTGGCAGACGGGATGGAAGGTGCTGCTCGATCAGCAGATTCCGCTGGCGAAGTATGCGGGGCCCGGCCACTGGAACGACCCGGACATGCTGGAAGTCGGCAACAGGGGAATGACATTGGCCGAATGGCGGTCGCATTTCAGCTTGTGGTGCATCCTGGCGGCCCCGCTGATCGCCGGCAACGACGTGCGGAACATGACGAAGGAGACGCACGATATCCTCACCAATCACGAGGTGATCGCGCTGGATCAGGACCCGCTCGGCAGGGAAGGCACGCGATTCCGGGCCGATGCCGGCGGCGAAGTCTGGTTCAAGGAATTGTCCGATGGCCAATGGGCGGTCTGCCTGCTGAATCCCACCGCGGCGTCAGCGCAAATGACATTGAACTGGAAAGACCTGACCTTCCTGAACGGCGGGAAATATCTCGTGCGCGATCTTTGGGTGGCAAAGGACCTCGGCGACACGGATGCCAATTACTCCGGCGAGATCGCATCGCACGATGTGGCGCTATTCCGATTAACGCCGGCGAAATGAACCAGTGCGGCCGGGGTAACGTTGGCCCTCGGGGATCCATGTTGCGCTTGGTTACATTTCGTTACACTTTTCGTGATTTGATTAGTATACGCTAACTTTATGGAATTACATAAGTCGTTTGATGGTAGAAGGATATAGCCGATCCAGAGGTTGCACCCACCAAGGTGGCGGAAAAAGTGTAACACGCCCGGCAGGGTGAGTTCCTGTCAAAAATGTCGGTGAGCGGTATCTGAACGGCATCTATTCTCCAGGGCGGCGGATGACGCTTGTGGGCATGTTGGGGCTACGGCACGCTTGTGTCCTAGCGGCAAATTTGGACCTTCGGATCGGTGCAGGGTCCGACTTTACGTTTGAACCGTGAAACCGCTCAAACCGTGAAACCGCTCACGTCCCGGTTCACGTCCCCCGTCCCGGTTCACGTCCCCGCGTGGGATTCTTCTCCGGTATTGATGCCAATGCGATTTGGGCGGACCACAATTGAGCGCCGCACCCTGTTTGTGCGTCATTCCCGCGCGTTCGTTCCTCCCGATGTCCAGCCAACGTAGGATCAGCGCTTCAGTCACTCGCTTGTGATTGGCAAGGTGGAATGGGATGGGAGCGCTCTTGGAAGGGAGCATGTGATCGGGACGGAAAATGGCGCAGAAATGCAATGGCCCGGCGTGTGTTCACGCCGGGCTAAATGGATTGCGGGGGCGGTTGCTGGGATGGGTGCTTGCCTCCGTGCGGGGGCGGCGGTAAACCGGTGGGATGAACCAAGGATTCTTCCTGCGGGCTGTGCCGTTTTTGGTGGCGGCGCTGGCGGGGGCGCGATGCTTTGCGGCGGCAAATCATCCGCAGCCGCTGGAGATCGGTCAATCCGCTCCCGACTTCAAGCTCCCGGGCGTCGATGGAAAGACCCATTCTCTGGCCGATTTCGCCAGCGCCCGCATTCTCGTCATCGTCTTCACTTGCGACCACTGCCCGACGGCGCAGGCGTATGAAGATCGATTGATCCAGTTGCAACGCGACTATCAGGATCGTGGCGTTACGGTCGTGGCCATCTGCCCGAACGATCCGAAGGCGATCCGATTGGACGAACTGAATTATTCCGATCTCACCGACACGTTGGGCGACATGATGATTCGCGCCAAGGACAAGGGCTTCAATTTCCCATATCTCTACGACGGCGACACCCAATCCACCGCAATTGCCTACGGCCCGCTGGCCACTCCGCATGTTTTCATCTTCGACCAAGCGCGCAAGTTGCGCTACCAGGGCCGAATCGACAACGCGGACGTCGGTAAGATCACCTCGACCGACGCCCGCAACGCCATCGATGCCCTGCTGGCCGGCAAACCCGTGTCGGTCGAAAAGACGCGGGTCTTCGGCTGCTCGATCAAATGGTCCGACAAACGCCAAAGCGCACTGCACGCCCTGAAAAAATGGGACGCTGAGCCGGTGACGCTCGACACCATCGACGCACCGGCCGCAGCCAAACTTGCCAAAAACCCCACCAAGAATCTCCTGCTGGTCAATCTCTGGGCCACCTGGTGCGCCCCCTGCGTTCAGGAAATGCCCGAACTGGTCACAATGAACCGCATGTATCGCAGCCGCGATTTCCAATTCATCACGATCAGCATCGACGAGCCCGATCAAAAGGCGCAGGCCCTTGAGCGGCTCAGCCGCGATCACGTCTCGGCGACGAATTATCTCTACGACTCCACAGACCGTGACAAGTTGGCCGAAGCCCTCGACCCCCAATGGGCTGGTCCAGTTCCCTATACCCTCCTGATCGCCCCCGGCGGCCAGATCATCTATCGCCACGACGGCCCGATCGAGCCGTTGGAGGTCAAACGCGCCATCGTTGATTACCTGGGCCGCACCGCCGCCGGTCGCAGCGGGAAGTAGCCGCCACAGGGTCTACCAAATCATCGTTGATCCAACGCTGCCTGCGATGCGGCGATGATGGCTTTGGCATTGACGGACCCATCATATCGCCGGCCATTGATGAACAGGGTTGGCGTCTTATTCACGCCGCTGCGAAGGCCGCCTTCAAAGTCGGCGCGGATGCGCGTCTGGTGTTTTTCCCGGCTCCTACTGCTTTCAAATTTGTATATCTCCAGGCCCAAAGTCAGGGCGAGATGGCTCAAATCAAGAGCCGCAAGTTCTTTTTGATGCCGGAACAGCGCTTCGTGCATTTCCCAGAACTTTCCCTGGTCGGCGGCTGCTTCGGCGGCCTCCGCGGCGGCGCTGGCGTGCGGGTGAATCGAACTCACCGGGAAGTGCCGAAAGACGAAACGTAAGCGATCCCCAAGACTTTCCCGCACCTGGCCGATGATCGGGACCGCGTTAAGACATGACGGGCATTCATAATCGCCATATTCCACAACGGTGACCGGAGCGGTCATGGGTCCGACGGCATGGTCCTGCTGCGTGACCGGTTCGGCCAACATATTGCCATTACTCTTCGATAGCTCGTCCATCGGGTTCTCACATTCTCAAAAGCATCCTCGCGATCTTGCGCACAACCGGCATTCGTCGCCGCCGGACATTACGGAAATACAATAGGACTATGACCGACGACTCGGCAACAGAATCCGACAGAATCGGGGAAATAGACAGGGACAGAAATAGACAGAGACAGCCGCCGGTCTCATCGGTCCCTCCGGCTCACTCTTCAACAATAGACGGCTGTCTCTGTTTTCTTGCGCAAAATGACGAATGACCCCCGATGTAATCGGGACCTACGGCAAGGACAAATGACGAATGGCTACACCCACCTCCTCACCTTCCGCTTGTAGTCGAGATAGGTCTGGCCGAATTTGGATGCGAGGTAACGCTCCTCGCGGAGGATTACGCCGAAGTGAATGATCAGGACGACCGGTATGAGGGCCACGATGACCCAGAGCAAATCGAAGACAAGGGCGGCCCCGAGCGTGAGCAGGACCAGCGAGAGATACAACGGATTACGCGTGAATTGGAATGGGCCATCGGTGACGATGGCCAGGGCCGGGGCGCGCGGATCGATGTGGGTGCCGGCCCGGCGCATGGCGGCCCTACCCCAGAGCGCCAGGATGCCGCTGGCCAGTGCCACGACCACGCCGATGCATTTCACGGTTGTTGCCGAAAGGCGGTCGAGAGGCACGAGCCATTCCAGGAGCAGGCCGACGAGGAACCCAGCCAGGAAGATGAGCGGCGGCGGGGCGAACACATGGGGCGAGTCGGGATCATTCATGAGAGAGGTATACCGTTCGATTGTCCTAACCGCGCATTCATCACCATTCCACATGAGCGCGAAGGCCCAAAATGGCCACGGGGCCTCGGTCGCTGTTGTAGGCGGGATTATTCACGAATTGAGCGTCCGGAGTGATGAAAACATGATCGACGATCTCGCAGTTGTAATACGCTTCCAGAACCTCCTCGGGCGCGTAATTCAATTTGCCGTCGCCGATGATAAAGCCCAATCCGCCGGCGGCGAGGTAGTCCTCATGGGCATCGGAAAGACCGGCAACGTCCGCGGCAAATCCGAATACGTCGTCGGGCCTGCCCCACTTGGTTCCCTTGAGGCTGATGCCCAATGATCCCAGATCATCGACTTCCGTAAACGCGAAAGACTCGGTTTGCCCGTTATTCCATCCGGCGCGGCCCCAAATTCCCAAATCGCTCGTGATCGCCTGTTCGGCGCTAATGCTGAAGCCGTATTTCACAGAGTAAGTGCGCGAGAGCGTAATGTCTGGACCGTTGGGGCCGGGGCTGGCGAGCGCCTGGCGGTAGTTTCCCATGTGAGCCACATTTGCGTAGGCCATCAGCCGTGCGACGCCAGGTTGATCCTTCAAGTTCCAGCGATCCTCGAATTCCACTGCATGGCCTAAAGCTTGCAGCACATGAGGGTCAAGCGTTCCTCCGTTAGCAGTATGCGGCTCCTGAAAAACCCCGTAACGGATCGCCCAGGAGGGCTCGTTGTACTCGACCATTGCGCCCAGGGTGTAACCGCGCGTATCGGCCGGATAATCCCAGGCGGTATCCTCCATGAACGACTCGTTCATGAACTGCGTGCGAGGATCGTGGCTGTAGCTGTTGCCGTCGAAAATGTCCGTTGAAGAGAATTTGCCCAACCAGAGGGTGATCCGTCGGGCATCTTGATAACCGGAAAGTTGATTTTGGTCGGATTCGACTTTCTCCTTTTCCTCGCCGAGGCCAAAGACCTGCTGATAGTATGCGCGCGCGACGTATGGCTCCGGCTCAGGCGCGCCGACATGTGAGATATCGCCATTGGGAAAGCTGGCAATTCCTTGCACGCGGCTCAACCCTTCGCCGCCGGCGACTTCGGGATCAAAATAGAATGCCCCGCCTTCCCAGGGCATGCGCAATCCCATGAACAACGTCGCCGTGACCGATGTCTTGGCGTCCTCGCGCGGCAGAAAGCTATTCGGGCCGGTGTATGGCGCGGGAAAGTCATCATGCCATTGGGTGATAACGGTGGCTTGGGCATGGACATTGAACCACTCGGTGTCCGACGGCGCGGGAACAGGGGCGACCGAAGATTCAGCGGCCTTGGTCGTGGAATTCGTCTCTGACGCCCCAGTGGCGGGAGTCAAGGAAATCCCTCGCTCTTGCAACGGCGCCGCGGGCTGCGTCGTGGAGTCCTCGGGCGTTTCATTCAACTCGGCTTCCGTGGTCTTCAAGGCGTCGCGAAGCGCGTTGCGTCGCTCGATCAGCACCGCTCGCTTGGCCGAAGGCGTTGGCTCAGAGGAGGCGGGCTGTGTTGCCGGACTTATTGCGGCCGCGGCAACCATGGCGGATGGACACACGACCGCCAATATGGCGCATAACAGCGCACAGGCTCGCAGCATTGTCTGAATATAACAAGGATAGCGTACAAAGGCCTGTGTCGATTCCGCTTACCTCCGGGGGTATGCAGGCAAAAAGGAGCATACTTTCGGTCGTCCGCGCAAATGTATCTCGGCCGATCAGCGGAGCAATATGCCGGACTCGGGGCAGACGCCCGATAAATTGCCGGTCAGGTCATATCCGCACGGCGCAAATCCCCTGGTAATGGCAGCCGATAATGGAATAGGCGGTACGAGCATGGGCACAATTGTGTTGGATTACGCGCAGCCTTGGGATGACCAGAGGCGACGGGTCATTAGCTGGCTGGAAGGCGCTGTGCTGGCCGTGGCGGGAATTCTGTTGCCGATCGGCTGTTTCGCCGCGTCGTTGAATCGATATCCCGGCGGGCCGGAGTTTCAGCAGGGGAAATGGTTTGACTACCTGACACTGGTGCCGAGCGTGACGGCGAGCTGGCCATTTGCGCCGCTGCTGTTTGCGGCGACGTACGCCATGGCGGTGCTGGTGATTGCGCCGCATCGGGTCGTGCAAAGCTGGCTGCTTCGCTGGGCGCTATACAGCGGCGCGATTCTGGCAGCGCAGTACACGCTGATTCAGGCCATTGCCCTAGTCGAGCCGAGCGCGCTGCTGAGCTTTGGTACCATCGCTGCAGTCGGCGCGGGGGGAATCGCGACGCTGCTGGCGCTGGGCGGACTGTGGATGGTCCCGCGGCTGCCGCGCATCAAGCCTGCCTATTGGCTGCTGTGCGCGGTCCTGATGCCTCTTGCGGCGGTCGTGGGCTGGCGAATTGCGCTGCCGGTCATCCTCCTCAGTGCGATGCTGGGTGCTATAGTCGCGCCAGCGCTGACCCTGGCGGTGTATCTGCGAGTCTCGTTCATCGTATGGAAACTGGCGCAACAGGAGCCGCGCGCAGGTAGGCGCATAGGGCTCCGTGTGCCACTCGTGTGGCTGACCATTTACGGCACAGCGTGGGTGCTTGCATTCATCGACGCGATCGCTCTCTACAACTCGCTGCCCAAAACACCGCCTGACTGTTAACCCCTGCCCTCGCATCTGGGCAGACTCAAACGGCCCTAGCTTTTCTTTGGCGATTTGAAGCACATCGGTCCCAGTTGAGACGCGATGACGGAAGGAAGATCTGAGGGTGTGCCCTTGGCGGGTTTATATTAAATGCGACGTCGAGCGGGTTGCACTGGGAAATGGTTGACGTGGTTCGGTTTCCTTGCCGCCGACGTAGTAGGACAGGTAATAGACTGAACCGCGCTTTAACAAACTCGCCATGATGACCTCGCGAATGAGGTTGAATTCCTGGCGAATCCCTTGACCGCGTGTAGCGTAAAATACGGTACAGTTCAGGGTGCATTTGGCTGATTTTGCCCAAACGAAAAGGGACTCGCGTTATCGCAAGTCCCTTCTGCATCGGCAGTAGCGGGGGGAGGATTCGAACCTCCGACCTCCGGGTTATGAGCGTCGTATGCTCAAATTCCGGAATTCATTGCAAGATCAATAACTTACGATCACCGCGTCGTTTACGACGACGCGCTTACGGGACACAAGAGTACCATGTAGCCCATGTTTTTCAATCCGTAGTGTACGCGCCAGTGTACGCGCCCGGAAGCGAAAAATTCGCTCGCGTTTGGTCGGTTGGCGCATTTCGATCACTGGATGCGCGCCGGCGTGGAAAACTTCGCGAGCTTCGGGGTGCGACCCCGTAGTATTGTGTCAATGATGATTGCAGACGCATAGGGTCCAAGCTCACGCTCATTTAGTGTACGCGCCAGTGTACGTTTTTTCGCGCGATAATCACGATTTGCTGGCCTCAGTTTGATGAAGTCACTTCCCATCTGGCGCTTCTGCCATGGCCCATCACTTTCACGCTGCCCTCCTTCTTCATCGTGGCCAGCACTTTCTTCAGCAATTGGGGACTGGCTGACGGAACCTGGGCCTTCAAGTCTGCCAAGGTGAACGAACCAACCTGCGCGAGCGCAGCCTGGCGAGCCAACTCCGACTTGGCCCCGCGCGGCGTTGCGCGTTCGACTTTCTCAGCGAATTCCACATACGCGCGCCGAACGATCGTGAGGAAATAGTTCCACCAAGGCGCGATCTCGTTGCGTCCTTCCGCCCAATTGCGCGAGCACGTGCCAAGTGCACGGTAGTAATCTTCCTTGCTATCCTCCACGAGGCGCTCAAGGCTCACAAAACGGCCGACCACAAACCCCTGCTGCTGGAGCAACAGCGCGGTCAGCAGGCGGGAGACACGGCCGTTGCCATCTCGAAATGGATGGATGCACAAGAAGTCAAATACGAAGGTCGCCACCAGCATCAGCGGCGGCACTGCCTCCTCTTCAATGAACTGCTGGTACGTGTCACACAATCGCCGCACGGCGCCGGGTGTCTGCTTTGCTGGCGTGGGTCGGAAGCGGACGATGCGGCCAACGCCGGGCCGCAACTCGATGATTTCGTTGTCCTTGGACTTGAACCGGCCGGCATCTCCAGACATACCCCCCTGAGCCATTGCATGCAGGTGCAGGATCGTTCTCGTGTCGATGTGTGCCGGAGATTTGCGCGTGAAGATCCAATTCAGCGCCTTGCGGTAACCCGCCAGTTCCTCTTCGGAGCGGTCGCGCGGGCGAGCATGACCTAACACCAATGGACGCAAGCGGTCGGGAGCAACGGTGACGCCTTCGATGCGATTAGACGATTCAACGCTCTGAATGATGGCCTGCTCGCGCAGGGCGGCCAAGACTTCCGGCTTGCGGTGGGTCCAGAGGTCCTGCTTGCCGCGGAACTCCATGCAGTCGGTCAACAACCACACGGTAGAGTGCGGCAAGTTGCCGGAGAATGTATCAGCGCGGAGCGTCAGCGTGATTGATTTCTCTGCCATTGGTAGCTTAATAATAGCCTATTTGGTCTGGAGTAGCCAATAGGCCGCTTGGAGCAAATGCCCTTCATGGAATTTGGTCCGAATCTCTGAATGATTAGTCTTAGCGGTGAGGCCGATTTGTTACGCAGCGCGCGGCGAATCGCGCCCCCAAACAACTGCGAGAACATTCACTTGCCAGATGGTCCGTAGTGTTCCTAGAATGTTGGGTACTCTGCATGTTCGGCGCGCCAATAGATTTAGGGGTCATATGCGGGCGCTTTCAGCCGTTTCACCTGGGACACGCTGAATACTTAGCGTCCGCCAAAGCAAAATGTCGCAAGCTTGTCGTAGGTATAACGAATCCTGACCCTGGGTCCTGGGTAGAATCGTCCGAAGCCCCACACAGGCATCTTGAGGACTCGAATCCATTTACATATTTTGAACGAATGGCAATGATCCGAGCCGCGTTGCCGGACCTTGGCATATTGGATAGTGACGTGGCGTACGTCCCTTTTCCACTCTTGGCTCCTCACCTTTTACAATACTACGTGCCAAAAACGGCATGTATCTTCGTCACCATATACGCCAGTTGGGGCGCAACGCGCTTTGATCTGCTACGTAGGGAAGGTTTCACGGTTGAAGTGCTATGGCAGCGAGTAGGAGCGGATAGAATAATCACTGGCTCTCTTGTTAGATCTGCCATTCGTAAAAAGGATTTGTGGCATCACTTCGTTCCAAGGAGTACGGTTTCCGTAATTGAATCCATAATCTCCGGTCGCAAATTGTAATTTATTGAAATAACTTCGTGTGCGATATGTGAATCGCATCTTTTATCTTTGACGGACGGTCGGCACACTGACGCGACATGAACAGATCACATCGCCCCGGACCGAAGGAGTGGCGCCAGATCATTGACGGACAGCGGCTCAGCGGACTTACCGTCGCGGCCTACTGTCTGGAACGGGGTATCACCCAAGGTTCGTTTTATACCTGGAAGCGGCGGCTGCGATCGCCAGCCAAGCCAAACCGTTTGCCGAAGCCTGCGTTCGTCGAGGTGAAGCCCCCGAAAACGTCAGCGGTTGACGCGATCGAGATTTGTCTGCGGGGCGAGCGTCGCCTGCTGGTGCAGCGTGGATTCGACCCCGAGCTGCTGGTGGACCTGGTCCGCACACTTGAGGCGACAGCGTGATCGGCCTCCCGTCACTGGCCGTGATGGATCGCTCGGCTGAAACACGCATCTGGCTGGCGACGGCGCCGGCCGACATGCGATGCGGATTTGATCGCCTGGCGGAGTTGGCCCAGGCGGTCACGAGTCAGAACCCGATGGACGGGCATCTGTTTCTGTTTCGGGGCCGTAACGGGGACCGATTGAAAATCCTCTATTGGGACCGCGACGGCTACGCCCTGTGGTACAAGCGTCTGGAGGAAGGCGTCTTCAAAATGCCGCGAATCGAAGGTCATGCCAAGAGCGTGGAACTACGGGCCAGCGAGTTGGCGATGATGCTGGACGGCATCGATCTGCGGAGCATCAGGCGCGCAAAGAGATTTTCCCGAAAAAAACAACCCGCCTGAAACAATTCACTGGACAGAGCGTTTCTACTCTTGTCGTCATGGAAGATGCATCAGCCCTCACCTCTCTGCCGGATGATCCGCAAGCGCTGAAGCAAATCATTCTCAATTTGTCCCGCGAGCGTGACGACTGGCACGTCAAGTTTCTGCGCGTCGAAACGGAACTGCTTCGTCTGAGGAAGTGGTATTACGGCCCGCGGGCCGACCGGCTCCAAACCCCTGGCGACGTAGCACAGATGCTATTGGCTTTCGCCACCGAGTTGGAAGCCCCTTCGGCGAATCCCGACGATTTTCCTCCAGATGAACCGATGACCGACGTTGGCACGGTGCGGCGCGTTCGTCGTGGTCGGCGGAACCTGGCGGCCTTCGATCAACTGCCCGTGACCCGGAACGTGCATGACTTGGCCGAAGCTGACAAGCCCTGCCCGTGCTGCGGGAAGACGCGAGAGAAGATCGGCGAGGAAGTGAGTTGGCAGGTCGAGTTCATTCCCGGCCGATTCGAGCGGATTGAGCACGTCCGCATCAAATACGCTTGTACATATTGCGAACAAAATGCCGAGAATCCCCAGATTACGCTGGCGGACAAGCCCGTTCAGCCCATCGACAAGGGGATGGCGCATCTTTCGTATCGTTTGGCGTATCTTTCGTATGACCAATGCCTCGACCCGTTCGGCGTCCGAATTACTTCCCGCTGGTTGCTGGTGCGACGCGCGTTGGTCTTCCTTGAGGAGGTCGCTGTGTTGGGATTCAAAAATGGCGCGCGCCAGCAGACTTCTCTGACGCCGGCCTCGGTTTTCTAATAAGGCGCTATCCGGCATCGCGATCAGGATGCCTAGAGCGGGAACATTCATGCTCATAAGGCTCGCCAACAGAATTGCGGATGAAGGCACTGAATCATTGCCGGACTGAACAATTTCTGTTCCTTGGGCCAATCTAGGATGATTTCCTCAGGGAGCGCAATACAGTGCGCCCAGGGTGTTTGGCTATCCTTGTCTCGAACCCAATCGGCGCGCATTTCCGCCACTCGGCGCAGGGAGTCACCCACATGGACTGGCACGTGCAGGGAGCTATATTCCGGCGATTTGTCGTCCAGAAACCTGAGAACGGTCGGCGCGAGACTCTCGAGCTCCTCCCTCGTCGGGCCAATTACGCTGAAATTGTATGGTCGCTCCCCTCCCGGCCCCAAAGAAGAGTAGGCCGCATAGAGCCCTTCGATAGTTGGAAGGGCCGTCTTCATAAGTTGTTCTCTAGTAAGGCTCAATTTTCACGCCGGTAAATGGGTGCTCATGAAGAAGCAGAAGGCGGCTCGGACCAAATTGGTTGATGTTGCTGAGGCAACAACCCTGGGGACCGAGCGATGGACAGTATTGCCCTGAGTTCTGGCCGACGCAAGCGGGATTGTTGCGTCGTCGGTGACAGATTGCAGCCCGCTCGCCCGCTGTTCGTCTATGATCTGGCGCAATTCTTCTGGACGGGGAAGTCGTGGTTTGTTCATGCCGCGGCAGAATGCCAACTGCTCACGGAAGAAAAAAGATGTCGTTCCCGTATCGGACACTGAATTTTGGCTCTCGACATTCTTGCCCATACTGAGATTCTGCTTATTCGGCCTCGAATACTCCGATGGGGAAAATGGCTTTGCAATACGCATGGGTGTTTCGTTAGAACAAGCATATCCGACTCTGCTACACGGCATGGAAGTACTTCGCCACAATTTGTCCGCAGTGTCGTTCTATTTTCGAATCCAGATAAGATTGGTTAAGTTGAGCAAGGATGTCGAACGTCTTTGGCAATGAATACTCATGAACCTTGCTCCCATCGAGTTCGGCCGCAGAGATACCTGAAAACGATGCAATTCGGGGGAGCGAGCCCGCAATATGCTCGACTCGTAAGATCAAAAGCTGCTCTTTTGGAATGATTTGGATCAGGCTATTTATATGGAAGGCCCAATAGGATAGGTATCCGTCCAGCGTATAGACTCCCTGATTTCTCAGCGGCAACTCCTCGGGAGGGTGCGTGAAATCGGAGTGAAATTTTAAATCCCTAAAGCGCATTCGTGCAGAGCCAGCGGCAGGCTGACGATTTGTAATATGATGATTAATCTGCGAGCGCAGCCAGGCCAGCGGATGTCTTACGGTGAGAATGAATCTACTCTCGGGAAACGCGTATACGAGCTCTGGCGCAAGAAATGCCAGCGCGTGAGAAGACTCCATGTCGAGTTGCATGACGGAATCGCGCTCTTTCAAATGGGCTAGTACTTGTGCCCCATCGATCATATGGCTCGACCGGTCCAGGATTATTTGGATGCACTTTTCAAACCCGGGCTCATGAGCACTTCGGAAGCGCGTCGCGAAAATCGCTGCTATAGAGTGTGTGCCGCTTTTCGGCAAACCAACGCAGAATAATCGAAGCCGGCGCTTCTCGCAGGCTTTAGTTTGGGACTGCACCATTTTTAAAAATCCGATTTCGGCACCGGTCTAATTGCCAAGGTCTGCTTGGCGACCGACGATGGAGACAATCAGGGATTGCTGCTGCATGTCGAGCCAAAGCGGTTCGTAATAATAATCAATGCGAAAAGCCGCCGCGCCCGATGATTGGGCTCAATCCCGCGGCCGGAAAAGCGGCGTCCACGCGTTTCCCCGATACATCCCGTCGGACCAAAGGAGCGTCAACGTAGGCCTTGGTACATTGTTAAAGAAGACGATCCGCATTTGCATTCCCCCATAGCCAAGGGCACTGACTTTGCGCCATTGGTCCGACCACCCCTCCCGCTTAGCTCTTTCCTCAAGTAAAGCGTAGCCCACATCTTCGCAAAATGTCTTCGCCTCCTCCCACGCACCTGCGCGCTGCAGTTGCGATGTCGCCGAAAAAAGTGGCTCAGCCAATTGCCTCAATGGGTCTCGAATGACGATTTTACCGTCATCCCACATCGACCCACCCAGGAGGTCTTCAGTCCCTGCCGGAGTAAGAAGCTGTATTGATTTGCCAAATACGATCTCATGCGAGATATGTTGCTTTTCTAAAAACTGGCGCAGGGATAAGAATGCCAACTCCGTGCCGACTGCCGCAACAAAAATAAGGTGGCGGTTGCGCAACTTGGAAACCGCCTCTGGAGGTAGAGGGTCGACATTCTTGCGATGCCTTTGTCCAACGCCAAGACCCAAATAATCGGACATAATCCTAACCACCTGAGTTCCGGTCAGAGAGCAATCGTCGATAAACACTATTACCTTATGGTGATCGTCCCTCAGGGCTGCGAGCAGTTCCCGACACGGAGTTTTGATTGCCGGGTCAATACTGTAACCACTTACTAGCGCCCCGCTCTTGCTGCCGCCACCTAAGAGACAAAGGCACATGTCAGTGCGGCCATTAGAATTAAGACTTAAGAGTGCCGACGTGAGCGCCTTGTTAAGGAATTGCGGGGTATGATACTCAACGGCATCAATTAAAGCCTCTCCTAACCAACGCATGCGTCCTGGAAATTGCGATATGAATCTGTCAATGCGGGAGGAATCTATTTTCCACCAATATGAGGCGAATTCACTAACTTTCGTGGACACCGTTTCGGAATATCCAGAATTGCGCCCTGGCTTTACGTGATGATGGCGAGGATTCCGCTTTTCCCCTTCACCCGTGCCAGCCCTCTCCGTCCGCGGGTCGGTCGCCGTGGATCCGCTTGCTGACGGCTGCTTGACAAGTACCTTTAGGTTGGACCGATCAGCGTCAAGACGATCACGAGCGTCAGACACATCCCATCGACAGTTGTATCTGACGAATCTTGCATTTGGATGTGAATTTAAGATGAGGCCCGCACGGAACCGCAACTCTTCTATTCGTGCTTGGTGTGATGTACTGTGAGATTCTTTATCCAGCGCCGCCAGAACATCGGCAAGCCGGTCCGAAGCTGAAGCAATGTTAAAGCCCTCGCCTTCTAAATTGTCTCCTTTTTCCAAATTATCCAATTCTAGACCGTTGAAGATATTGAGCTCCCTCTCAAGCCATTCTTTTGCCTTTGTAAATTCGCTGCATTCCCCATAAGCAAGGCCAAGAATCCCATATTCGATAGCAAGCTCGCGTAGTGTTCTTTTAATGTCGAAAGCGAGTCGGCTGAGGGTACCCGGCTCACATTCATTCGCTAAAGAACGGACCTCCCGGCCCAACAATTGGCCGATCTGCTGCTCACGGATCGCGATCACGGATGACGCGCCTGCAATGGATTCTGCGAACCTGCCGATATTCCGCTCTGCACAGGCGACGCAATGACGATAGACTAATGTTCTCGGATCGTCTGCTCCGAACGCGGATTGTCGAGCCTTGCGTGATGCTATGTGCGCATCGAAAGCCAACATTCTATGGCGAATTATCTCTGGGCGCGATTGCAAAAGAGTTGCATGATGTGGGGATAATTCGCATGCCCAAGAAGTTTGTAAGGCACCCCGATTATGGTGTAGCTTGGCCAAAGCATCTAGCCAATTCTCCCGAGCCTTACCATCGAACCTGTTGCTATTGTTATCAAACCATGCGATCGCCTGTTGGAGTAAGTTCTCTGCATCCTTAAACTGGGCGTTCAGTTCATACGTGCTCGCAAGCCTCGCGATTAGTTCCGAGGTTATTAAAGGTTGCACGTCCAGTTTGTGCTTAAGAAGCAAATCAACTATTGAGGCGGTATTTACGAGAAGTGACGGCCATTTTTCCAGCACCTCTATACCACTGACACCTGATCCAGACCACTCCCACTCTTGTCTCCAAACCGAAGCGATCATCTCGGCTGCAACGGGCAGCATTTCGCGAGTTTCGGCCCTTGCATGGGAATCCCTAAGTAGTTGTGCGCTCATGTCGTGCATGCGACGAGCGCCGTCTCCCGCCGGATAAAGCAAGCTCAAATCATATGATGGCGATAGGCAGTGGATTTCGAATTCGTCGAAGTTCGAAAATGATCGCGCCACGAGTTCCTTTACACAACCGCGCTGAGTAAAAATCAGTTGTACCGGAACATGATCAGGCGCAAAGCACGCTGCAAGGCAAAGAACCTTGAACGCGAGTGGGCTCGTACTCTTTAGATCGTCAATTAGGATTTGAAATAATTCGGCTGGGGTTTTCTTGTCTCCCGACGCCAAGGGGTCACGATCTCCCAACACTTGGCCCGGTTTATCCTCTAAGAGTTTTAGGAAATACCGGAAATCGCAGCAATGCCGGCTGACGTATCCCCTTGCTTGCTCAAGCAACAACATGTTCCAACCAAGCCTAGTCCCCACGTCGCGTGCGCCGGCCGTATCTTGACCGCCACTCTTGGCCAGAAGAAACCTGATACCGTCATCTGGGTCGATGGGAATATCATCGAGGTTAATTCTCTTGCCGCACGACGGCGGGTCCAATTTACGCTGGAGAGAAGTAACGAGAACATGTGAACCTTCAACTAATGGTCGAATTTCGTTGAAAGTATTCAGCGAATTCACATTGTCTAGGACGAACAATCTTGACCGAAATGATGTAACATACTTTTTCACCAATCCAAGAAGGTCCTCGTATTTCATTTCTCCATTGCGCGACTCTGCGATGCCAATTTTGCCTGCAAGTTTCCGGATGTCCTGGCTTTGTTGGAACGAGGTCTGCACGTAGCTGTTCTGCCGACTGCTTCCAATCCAGCAAATGAGGTCATATTTCCCGTTTTGGCGGAAACTTTCATTGTGGACAAACTCAAGCGCCAGCCGCGTCTTTCCTTGTCCTGCACTGCCGGTAATGACTGCGGTGGCCTCCTTCCTTATATTGCCATCGAAGAATTCCCTCAATCCTGACAGTTCCCGAATTCTGCCGCTAAAGTCTGAACTAGGTTGCGGCGCAGATCCCATGGAAATCAGGCGCGCCGGGGCTGTTGCAGGCGCATTCACGGTCAATTGAACCGGCAGATTCTGGGTTTCCTGCTTCATCATCGGTGTTGGTTAAATCACGGCAACCACCAGAACCTGTACTCGCAGGGTTGGTTCGGCCGGCCTACGTCGTTAGCCTGCATAAATGCTCCGGCTAGGTGGCTTCCGCCAGCAATATGACCAACGATTATCGTAAACCGTTTGGTTGATTTTACATCGCATCTGCGTCGCAACAAACATTTTATCAAAAAAACTTGCTGCTGCCGGCTCAAATCCGTAATTGGCTGCGGCACCGGCCAAACGCGGGAATTAATTCCAGCCAAACGATTTCCTCGCGGCGAAGCCCGGCCTAGATCAGTACGGCCACCATCTGTGGGCGGCGGCATATGGAGATTGTGATGACCACGCAAAAGGTTCAGCAATTGGCACAACTAACGAATCGGCTGGCAGAAATCCTCATGACGGTTGTGATCTGCGCCGAGGAGTTACGCACCGAAGTCCATGTGGAGCTCCACGGAAGTGATTCCATAGTGGGGGGCCAGTCAAGCAGCGCCGCGGCTTCGAGCGGACCGCGCGTCAACCAGCGCCCATTCCTTGACCAGTCCACTCTTTGCGTTAGATGGAAAGGCAAATCGCTGCATCTTGGGCACACCCGCGGCTTCTGGCTGCTCGATCGGCTCTCCCGCCGCCCCAACCAGTACGTTACTCATTTGGACCTCCTGCATGATGTTTGGGATGACGAGGACCTCGCCGTCGCCACCATCCGCAGCGTCGTTCGCCATCTTCGGCGCAGACTTCGCGATGGGGATATGGGCGAATTGGCCGCCGCGATCCGCGGGCACAACGGGCGCTACATCTTAGCCCTGTAGAGGAATGGGCGCGCTGCACGCCGATTGCACGGCGACACCCCGCTGATTTGCACAAACATGGGGCATAGTCGTCCAGCCGGTTTGACTCTGCGCCGTGCCGTCTTCTGTCTTCACACGCGCGCACATACGAGGGTCGGCGATTTCGCAGCGGTCCCGTCCATGCACGTGGAGTCCGGTCGCGAATCAAATGACCAGCGAGGTACAGATGAGCGAGCAGTCAGACGTAAACCAGCCTCCGTGGTGGGTCCGAGACAAGCCAGTCGCTGAACCGGCCGCGCCGCGGTTCCGGGCGGTCGCCTATTACCGACACTCGGCGCAGGACCGCCAGGAAAACTCCGTGGCCATTCAGCAGGAGCAGGTACAACAATGGGCGCGCGAAAACGGCGTCGAAATCATCCACGAGTTCGCGGACCGTGGAAAATCGGGCCTGACAGCGGAGGGAAGAGACGCGTTCAACGACATGATGGAGAACTGGGTCAAACGAAGAGACGACTTCGACTTCATCCTCTGCCTGGACGTCAGCCGATGGGGGCGATTTCAGGATATCGACCTGTCGGCAACGTATAGCGCGGAGTGCAAGCGCCACGGCAAGCAAGTCATCTACACCACACTTGGGAAGCCGAAACCCAACGACCAGCTGTACCAAGTCTATGTCCAGTTCGAACGATTCCGGGCCGCGCAGTACAGCAAGGAGTTGAGCGACAAGGTGCTGCGCGGGTGCATCAAGATCGCACAGCAGGGGTATTGGGCCGGTGGCAAACCGCCGTATGGGTTTCAGCGGTTGTTGCTCGATGAAGCGCGCAAGCCGGTCCAAGTTTTAGCGGCCGGGCAGCGCAAGAGCATTCAGAATCAGCGCGTGACGCTGGCACCGGGAGACGGCCGCCAAGTGGCAGCCGTCAAACGGATCTTTCACGAGATTGCCGAAAGCGGCCGTGGTATCGGGGCAATTGCGGAGTCACTCAATCGTGATGGCATCGCTTCACCCGGCGGCGGCGCTTGGGATGGGGCGAAGGTCCGCCGGATTCTGATTAACGAATTGTACGTGGGTACGCTGGTGTACAACAAGACAACTCAGAAGCTCAAAACGCCCACACGCCACAATCCAAAAGGTGAATGGGTCAGAACGGGCGGTGCATTCGATCCCATCGTGGAACAGGGACTGTTCGACGAAGCGCAACGGGTCCTGGCGCAAGCGGCACTTCGGTACACGCCGCCGTTTATGCTGGAACAACTGGTTCGACTTTTCCGGGAGCATGAATTCCTGCGGCCATCTATGGTGCGAGCGGATTCTGCCGCGCCGTCTCCCTCAACCTATGCCAAGCGCTTCGCTTCGTTGGATGCGGCATACCAGCAGGTATTTGGTATAGCCCTGGCTCAGGTGCGGACAGAGGTCGAATCGCTGGTGCGGGGTCTGGTTCAGCAAGTTGAGAACTACGACGACTTCCTTGTCGTTAACCGTAAGTTCACGGTTCTGATCCAGCCGTCTGTTCCCGTACCGCATGGGTACAACCAATACTGGTATTTCCGGCCGGATGTACGTGGCATGGTGGACATCACGTTGGGTGTTCCTGTGTCCGGCCCGCAGGGTCCACAGATACTTGGTTACCTGGCTCTTCCGCGCCTATTGGTTCGGGACCGCGGGATTCGGCTATTCGGCTCGTCGGAGTCGCGCCTCGACATGTATGGCCACCACGGATTGGAAATGATTTTTGAATTAGCGAGGTCCTGATGAATATGGCACCAATTCTGCTGATGAAAGACCGTCGACGCGAAATGATTCCCATCGATAAGATCAAAGTCATCAACTCGCGCACACGCGATGAAGCTCAGTTCGCATTGAACGTGCAAAGCATCGAGGCGATCGGCCAGATCAAGGACATCCGCGTGAACGATAAATTTCTGGCCAAGGACGGCCAATACGAATTAATCTGCGGCGAAGGGCGCCTCATTGCCCAAAAGCGGCTCGGCAAAACAGACATTCGCGCCGAGATTGTCACATGCACGCGGAAACAAGCTTACCTGGAATCGCTGGTCGAAAATCTCGCGCGCAGTCGTCCTGGCACGATTGAATTCGCGCGCGAGTTGAAGAACCTGCATGATGAGGGGTGGGATTACGAGCAAATCTCCCAAGTAGCCTGCCGAGGTGCCGATTACATCAAACAATACATTCACTTGGTGGAGAATGGCGAGGACCGGCTCATTCAGGGAGTCGAGCAAGGGGTCTTTTCGATCTCGTTCGCCATTCTCGTCGCCCAGGCGGATGACTCTGGAATTCAGAACGTCCTGATGGATGCTTTCGACCAGGGAATCGTCAACTCCGACAACTTTGCCAGAGCTCGCGCGATCATTAATGCTCGGGCAGAGCGCCGGAAGCGCAAAGGAAAGGAGGGCGGGGCGAACGACTACACCGTCGCGACATTGACCAGCGATATTGCGAACGCGACGCATGCCAAAGATTCCTTTGTTCGCGAAGCGCAGGGCAAAGAAACTCGCCTGTTTATGTTGTTGGATGGCATCGCCACACTCTGGCAGGACACGGCATTGGCGGAACTGCTACGGGCGGAGGGACTCAGCCAGCGTCCGGAACTGGCTGGCACGTATAACGTCGCCGTCCCTCAATGATTCACTGATTTTTTCTAAGAGGCGAGACATGTTGGATGACTCACGGGCACTAGATATTCCCATCGTCAGGCTCCGGCCACTGCGCGTTCGCTCGGTCAGTAATCGGGAATACGACAGGATCTTGGCCAGTATCGAAGCTGTTGGGCTGATCGAACCCCTGATCGTCTACCCCGATGGCGAAGACTTCGTGATCCTCGACGGCGTCCAGCGGTTTCGCGCATTGGTGGAACTGGGCGTGGAGATCGTCCCTTGCATCATAGGGAAACAACGCGAGGCGTTCACCGGCAATCGCATGGTCAACCGAGTTTCACCCGTACAAGAGAACCGGATGATCGAAAAATCACTCCAAGAACTGGATGAACAGACTATCGCCAAGGCTCTCGGCATTTCTGGAATCGGCCACCGCCTCAAAAAGACACTACTCAGACAATTGCACCCGGACATGGCCGCGGCATTGGACCAAGGCAAGATTACGCGGGGATGCGCGGAGGACCTGACTCACGTGAAGCCTCAGCGGCAAAAGGAAATTCTTTCCGCCATGGAGGGCTATAAGGATTACAGCATCGCCTTTGCACGAACATTGATCGTGAAGACGCCACCGGCGCTGCGAGAGGGCCGAAAGCGGAAAAATGACCCCTGGGACAAGACAGCCCAGCGCAAGAACGATCTGCTCAAGCAATTGGCAGAAGCCGAGCAAAAGCACGACTTCTACTCGAGACTTTATAAGCAATATACGATCGACCTCCTTCGTTTGGCCATCTACGCCCGTTCGCTTCTGACCAACACCAAAGTGCGCGAATATCTGAGTCAGCACCATCGAACGATTGTCGAGCGGTTTGAGGCCGTTATTGCGGATGCCAGAGGATAGTGCCATGGCCAAGTGGACTCGGGAAATGATAATCCGCGATATCCTGCGGCGTGAATCCGCAGGACTGTCGCTGATTCCCAGCGCTTATCATGGCGCCGATCAGGCTCTCTATCAGGCGGGGTCACGCATCTTCGGTTCCTGGCGCAACGCGGTGATCGCAGCGGGCATCGCACCCGATCGGGCAAAGGCTCATGAACGGTGGCCTCCCGGGAAGATTTTATCGATCATCCGTTCATTATCGCGACGACGGCGACCGCTGCGTCGCGAAGAGCTCCAAGAGCGATATGGTCAGCTCATCGCGGCGGCAAGACGCATTTTCGGCTCATGGTCCAAGGCGGTAATCGTGGCCGGAGTTGATCCATTGAAGCTGAGGCGGGTTGCGCCGTGGAGCCGGGAGCGCATTATCGAGGCGATTTTGAAGCGCGCCCTGAATAGCGAACCGTTGGGCAGGCAAACCACAATGCCGAGATCACTGGCTGACGCAGGCGCGAGAGTGTTCGGTGATTGGGGGTCGGCGCTAATGGCCGCCGGGATTGATCCAAAACGCTATGTTTGCCCATCGGCAGATTCCTGCCGCGCTACTGCCACTGCCGTGCAAGCGGACAATTATCAACGGGCGTTTATTCGTGTCCGCTACGCCAACCGCATTCCTACGCTGACCGCAGTTGACCGCGAACTTTTTCTTTGGCTATATCGGATCGGACCCACGCGAAGATCGCCGGCGCCTTGCGAGAA
>Ga0187864_10001341_pt1 | contig 24049 bp, 26 predicted proteins | sample June2016WEW_11_4_FD_132985 | JGI IMG/M metagenome (GOLD analysis project Ga0187864, IMG submission 132985) | Peatland microbial communities from SPRUCE experiment site at the Marcell Experimental Forest, Minnesota, USA - June2016WEW_11_40 | ecosystem: Environmental > Terrestrial > Soil >...
GCTATCAGAAGCAAAATGGCACCAAGGTACTATTTCCCTGATTCGGGCGTTTTGCCAACCTATGGTGAGCGGGCAATCATCCGGCCGCCTAGGGCTACGCCCACGCGCGCCCGCGCGCGGCAACAGATTCTGAGGTGTTGAAATGAGCAGCACAACCGTAGCCCCCGCAGGCGCGGCAAAATCCACAGGCTCGCCAAAGCAGGATCAGAGTGGCATCGAACGTCGCCGGCGGCACCGCGCGAAGATTACCGCGCAAGTCCACGTGCGCGCGGCGAACTTTCCGGATGGTTTTGAGGAAGTCTGCGCGAGCGTGGACGTTTCGCGCGACGGCTTGCTCTTTCTCGCGATCTGCATGGCCAAGCCGTTCCAGCCGGAGCGCCTGCTGCACGTCGTGCGGCTCGTTGCTCCGCCGCCCACGGTCCGGAGCTTCTACGGCGCGCGCACGGCCAACACGCGCAACCTGTAGGTACCGCTTACCTCCGAAATCCTGACAAGCAAGCCGCGGCTCGCAGACTCAACCGGCCTGCGTGTCATTCCGAGGCCGGCCCGTTTTCTTGGGTGGCCGTGGGTTAACACTCGCCACTCGCCACTAGCCACTCATCCCTAATCGCGGGCGCGAATCGCGGCGCTTCCCTCTCGTGATACGATGTCGCGATGGCCGAGAAGTTCACGATCGGACTCATCCAGATGCGCTCGACGAAAGACGCGGAGGAAAATCTCTCGCGCGTGAGCGCGAAGATCCGCGAAGCGGCCGACCGCGGTGCGCAGATCGTCTGCACGCACGAACTCTTTCGCAGCGAATACTTCTGCCGCACGGAAGACGCCGAGCTGTTCAATCTCGCCGAACCCGTTCCGGGCCCCGCGACGGAAGCGCTGGCGAAAGTTGCGAAGGAAAAGAAGGTCGCGATCGTCGCGTCGCTTTTCGAGCGGCGCGCCGCCGGGATCTATCACAACACGTGCGCGGTGCTCGACGCGGACGGCGCGTTCCTCGGCAAATACCGCAAGATGCACATTCCGGACGATCCGCTGTACTACGAAAAGTTCTATTTCACGCCGGGCGATCTCGGCTTTCCGAATTTCGACACGCGCTACGGCCGCATCGGAGTGCAGATCTGCTGGGACCAGTGGTACCCGGAAGGCGCGCGTATGGTGGCGCTCCAGGGCGCGCAGGTGATTTTCTATCCCACGAGCATCGGCTGGCACCCCAAGGAAAAGGCCGAATTCGGCGCGGCGCAGCTCGACGCGTGGCGCACGATCCAGCGCGGGCACGCGATCGCGAACGGCGTGTACGTCGCGGTGGTGAACCGCGTGGGCTTCGAAGGCGGTCCGATCTCCCAGGCTCCCCTTGCCGGGGACCTGGGAGCCCTTCCTTCGGCGGGCGATCCCGGAATCGAGTTCTGGGGCGGTTCGTTCGTGGCCGACCCGTTCGGGAAGATCGTTGCCGAGGCTTCGAATGACAAGGAAGAAGTGCTCGTCGTCGAGTGCGATCCCGCCAAGAGCGAAGACACGCGGCGCAATTGGCCCTTCCTGCGCGACCGCCGCATCGACGCCTACGAACCAATCCTCAGCCGATGGCTCGGGAAGTGACGATCCGACGAGGATCGTCATCCCGAAGCCGGCGGCGTTGGTTCTGGCCGGCTGAGGGATCTCTCTTCAGTTCCGCTTGCGAACAAAGACATGAACCGTAATAAATCCCGTGTGAGCGCGGTGCCACAGTGGCGCATGCCTGCCGAATGGGAACCCCACGAAGCCACCTGGCTCGGGTGGCCCCACGAACTCACAGACTGGCCCGGCAAATTCGCGCCGATTCCCTGGGTGTACGCGGAGATCGTCCGGCACCTGGCGCGCGTCGAGCGCGTGTTTCTGATCGTCGAGGACCGCGTGGCCGAGGAGCGCGCGCGCGCGGTGCTCGAAAAGTCCGGCGTGCAGCTCGATGCCGTCGAGTTCTTTCACATCCCCACCGACCGCGGATGGATGCGCGATTCGGGGCCGATTTGCGCGGTAAGCGCGCACGGCGAAGTGGCGTACAACAATTTCGCGTTCAACGGCTGGGCGAAATACGACGATTACAAGAAGGACGCGCGCGTGGTCGCGCGCGCGAACCGGCGGCTGAAGCGGCGCGTCGTGTTGCCGTCGCACAAGGGGCGGCGCGTGGTGCTCGAGGGCGGCGCGATCGACGTGAACGGCCGCGGCACGCTGCTCACCACCGAAGAATGCCTGCTCGGCGAAGTCCAGCAGCGCAATCCTGGCTTCACGAAGGACGATTACGCGGAAATCTTTCGCCGCTATCTGGGCGTGACGAACGTCCTGTGGCTCAAGAACGGCATCGCCGGCGACGACACGCACGGCCACGTGGACGATCTCGCCCGATTCGTCGACGAGACGACGGTCGTGACCGTGGTCGAGCACGATCAGGGAGAAGCGAACTGCGCTCCGCTGAAAGAGAATCTAAAACTGTTGCGCGCTATGAAGGACCAGGACGGCAAGCCGCTCCGCGTCGAGACGCTGCCTATGCCCGAGCCTGTCTATTTCGCTGGTCAGCGCCTTCCGGCGAGTTACGCGAATTTCTACGTCGCGAACAAGATCGTCCTCGTTCCCACGTTCAACGATCCCGCCGACCGCGTCGCGCTCGCGAAGCTCGCGTCGCTGTTCCTCGATCGCGAAATCGTTCCGATCTATTGCCGGGATCTCGTCCTGGGCCTCGGCACCATTCACTGCATGACCCAGCAACAACCGGCGAATAAGGTGTAGTTCTCTGTGGTCTCCGTTTCCGCTCTGTGATCTCTGTGTTTCATCTCGCCGTCCGGCAAAAACAAATATCAACACTGAGGACACAGAGAGCCACTGAGATCACGGAGACGGCTGCGCCTGCTGCTGCGCAGCCTGTCGCTGCTGCTTGAGCAGGTACTCGCGGTGGAACATGGCGTGGGCGCGAACGTTGGCGTAGCCGGCCGGCGCCTCGATCTTCGCCACCTGCCCTGCATCGGCCGAAAACCATCTCATGCAAATTTCCAGCTCGACGGCGTGATTGTCCGCAAATTCGTCGGGCATGATGCTGGGCAGCACCAGCTCGACGCCGCTCGCGTCGTCGCGGCGCACGACGGGCGCTTCGCCGACCATCTGCGCGATCTCGCGGTACTGCTTCGTCCGCGACTCTTCGTCGGGAATCACGAACTCCTCGAGGCCGATCAGCCGCTTGATCAGCGCCATGTTTTCCGGATGCGCGAGCACGGCCTGCATCTGCGGGTCGGGATTCGCGAGCAGTTGCAGCAGCACAGCGCGCTGCTGCGACCACAGCGTCGGATACTGCTCGTCGGTTTCGGGATAGCTGAAGAGGTTGCCCTTCAGGTCGGCGAGGCGAATCCATTTCGATTCGAACGCCGCGCCCGCGCCGAGCAGCGTCACTTCTACGTCGTTCGGGCGATTGCGGCGGAAACAATCGACGGCGAGCAGCATTACGTCCGCGTGGAAGAATTTCATCCGCCGCCACACGAGCCCGATGCGGCCCATCGCCTGGTCGCGCGCCATCGAGTAGCCCGCGGCCGTGTCCGTGTTGGCCATCGCGCCGCCGAAGAGCGCCGGAAATGCGCCGGTAAGAAATTGCGCGATCGGCCCCATCAGGTTCGCGGCGTGCTGCGCGAGATCGGGCGGAACCTGCGCGGGCTCCGGCTGGAAAAACCCCGCGGCGAGCGACTGCCCCGGCTTCGCGCGCGCGGGATAGTGCGCGCCGGGCTCCGCGGTCTGATTTTGCAGCGAATCGAAATCGAGGACTTCGCTACCGGCGTAGATCGGCGGAATGCCGTACTCGTAGGTTTCGATTTGGAGATTCGAGAGCGTGTTGAAGCGCTCCTGCACGCTGATCAGCGAATCGCCGAGCGCGGGGCGGCCGCTCGATCCGTCGCCGGGCAGCGCGTGCAGGACGCGCCAATGGTCGTCCATATTTTCGTTGCGCGATTCGCAGTAGGCGTCGCCGGCGAGCGCGACGTACGCGCCGTCCGGAAAAAGCTCGAGCAGCTCGTCGCGCAGCGATTTGTCGTCGAGCGCGAAGAACGCCCAGGGCCGCAGCCACGTGCGTTGGAACGTGATGAGGTTGGGATTGAAGTCGCCGCCCTCGGTGAGCGGGCCGCCCTGCGACTGTGCGAGGCGCGCGAGGCGTTCGTACTCCTGCATGCTAGCTGCGACGGCCGGGCCGGTTTTGTCCGCGGCGTGCGGATACGCGGCGCGCAGCCGCGCCTGATGCACCTCCATGTTCCATTGCACGTAGGGATATTCGTGCATCTCGTTGGCCCACGGCGGAGTTTTCAATTCGAGGCCGCCGACGATGGTGATCACTTCCTGGCCGTTCGCGACGCGCAAGCGCGTTTCCGCCGCCGGCACGGTGACGGTTTCCGCCGCGACGAAGTCTTCTTCGGTGAGCAGCGCGCCGCATTGGGAGCAGGGGTGAGGGACGAGGGGCGCGGGGCGAGACGTGGCACGAGCGCTGTTAGGCGGTTTGTTGTAGGCGGCAGCACTGGAGTTGCTGTTGGCGTTCCCTGCACCCTCGCCCCTCACATCTAATCCCTTCGCGCTATCCTCTCCGACGCTCGTCTCAGCCCCGCATTCCGGACAAACATAGACGTCGCTACCTATTTTCACTTCGCGCGCGCCGATTTCGGTCTCGGGGTGAAATCCGAATCGCTGGCCGTCGACGACGAAGCGCACGTACGCGCCGACCTTGCCGCCGGTCCAGAGATTGAACGCCTCGTCGACGATCAGGTTGCCGATGCGGTTGTTGCGCTCGACGAGTCCGGAGACTTCCGTGGCGGCTTTCGCGGCCGCGACGTCCTCCTCGGCCTGCGCCGACGACGGAAAAAAGCGCACGCGCGGCACGTCCTGCGAAAGCACGGAGATGATCGAAAGGCCGAACGCCTGGTAGATGTTGGTGACGAACTCGTAGCGCGGCAGGTCTTCGATCGAGGAATTGTCCATGATCTTCTGCTCGAAGGGCAGGTGCCAGTTCTGGTCGCGCTCGCTCCACCAGAGATATTGCAAGCCGCGCCAGAATTGGTGCGCCTGCTTGATGCGGCGGATTTCTTGGCGGCGCGAAAGCTCCGATTCGGTCGAGAATTGCTGGACTAGCCGGCGCAGCCCCTCTTGCAGGCGGTCGGGGAGCTGCTCGTTGTTCGCGCCGTATGGCTTCGCGGCGGTTGTAGCGCCGGCATCTTGCCGGCGGTTTTGGTTCCCGTCGACGCCGCCGAAATTCGCCGGCGAGGATGTCGGCGCTACAGGGCCTTCGACCGGCCCTTCTACAGGAACGATCGCCGGATTCGCATTCGGAATTCGTGTCTGTGTGGGCATTCGCTTCTCGCTTTGGACGTATGTGTTCTGCTATCTTGCGGCGCAATGGACGAGCCAACGGAAAAACGCGGAATCACGCGCTTTCAACAAGTCGCCACGGTGGTGATGGGCTTGATGCTGATCGCCGTCGGGCTGGCAACGATCTTCGAGGGACGGCTGTTCAACCCTTATTTCCCGGCAGGGGCGTTGTTCGCGCCGTTTGCTTTGGCGGGCGGAGCGCTCTTGGTCGTTCTCGGAATCCGCGGCGGCAAACGAAGCTGAAAGGACATCGCACGCTCATGTGACAGCGAGCTTCCAATGCGCGCGATCTGCTATCCTTCCGTCAATGGAACCGCTACCGAACAGCGAAGAACAGAGGCTCCAGGCAAAGCTCAAACGCAAATGGGTAATGCGCGGGATCCTGGGGTGGGGTCTCCTGATGTTTGTGGTAATGACCGGCCTCGATTACCGTGAAAATCCCCGGTTTTTTCCGCATAACACCGTCGGCCTCGCCAAGATTGCCCTCAGTCTGATGATCTGGCTGACGGCTGGATACTTCTGGGGGCTTTGGATGTGGCGCTCGGCCAAGCGGCGCCGGAAGTTCTGAAGGCAAGCCACCTCCCCGCAATCATTCAATCGCAATCGAGGACTCGCCGAGGGCGAGGGCGTTGGCGAGGCGCGCGCCGCGCGCGTCGGAAGTGACGCCGAAGCGGCAATTCACGAAGTGAACGTCCCGCAAATCGAGCGCGCCGCCTTCATAGCGCAGGTGCGTGCCGACGAACGTCACGTTTCGCCAGCGGATGCCGTCGAGGGTCTGCGCCGCGCCCGCAATCGTCAGGTTCTCGACGCGCACGCCGTCGGCCATCGAACGCGACGCCGGCGGCAACAGGATTTCGGCCGTATCGGGCATCAGCGTCGCGTCGAGATAATTGCTGCGAAGCGTCTCCGGGTCGAGCGTGGAATCACCGGCAAGCTCGCGGGGCGCGCCGATCGAGACGCGCTTCGCATCGGGCTTGCCCGTCGGCGGCGAATCGTCGGCCGCATTCGTCGACGAGCGCAGCTCGGCGAGCGCGGCGCGCACTTCCGTGACGTGCTCCATCATCCGCTCGTCGTCGGCGTGCCCTTGCATCACACGATCGAGCGCCGCAATGGAAACTTCGAAGAAAGGCGGCGACGCGAGGCGGGATTGCAGGCGCATCGCGGTGACGATCGAGGCCGCGCGGTCGACGTCCACCTCCGCGGCCATCATCCGCCCTGCCCCGGCGTCCTGAACGCCGGCATCGAGCGAAATGATGGCGTCGCTCTCCCACGGCGCGAAAAGGTGCGCGTCGCTTCCGGGAGCCGGTGCGACGAATCCCCCGACCGATCCGCGTTGCTCAGAATGCAGGATGTAGTGGGAGCCCTGCCAGGCGAGACGAGCGACGAGCGCTCCTGCCAGAACCAGGACGCCGATGCCCGTGTAGCGCGGCATCGAGCTACGCTGCCACTTCGCCGCGAACGGGTGGGGATGTCGCCCCCGTCCACCGGAACCGCCGCGCGCGCGCCACGTCACCAAGCACGACCTCGTAACCGCGCCGTTAATTGTAATCGAAAGCCGCGTGCCGATCATTAAGCGTTCGTTACCGGCGGTTGGCCGCGTCCTGCGCCAATGTGTCGGCGAGGAAATTCACGAGGTCGCGATGGTCGGAGAAAACGTGCGTTTCGGGCGCAGTGCCGGAAGCGAGATTCCTCGTTCGCTGCGGCGAACTCGAAATGACACCGCGAGCGGGTACGGGTTGGCGATGGACGCGGGCGACGAAGCCGCGCGCGGCTCGTTCTGATCTCCCAGGCTCGCCTTGCCGGCGACCTGGGAGCCCTTCCTGATGCGGCGGCACGAGTTCGGCCGCCTCGATTTCGACGCGATGGATCGGACCCGTGCCCGAGCCGTTGCCGTCGCTCTCGTCGGCAGAAGACGCGTCGTCTTCGCCAGGGTCTCTTCCCTGCTGCGCCTGCTGCTCGAGCGCGAGGAGAGCGGCTTCGGCTTCGCGCGCGGCTTCGAGCGCGTCGCCCATGGTCGGATTGATGTGATAACGCCCGCGAATAAATGGCATGTGTCCTCCGTGAAAATATCGGCGGTCTTGTAGGGGCACGGCATGCCGTGCCCGGCAAACGTGCTTGAGAACGAATCACCCATTTGAGAGCTGTCATCCCGAGTCCGCCGCGGCGGACTCGGGATCTCTCTTACGGTTCCTCGTGTTTCGCGAAGTCCTGCCCGCACCGCGATCGCTGGCGACGGCTTTCGCTGCTCACTCACTGCTAGTCACTCGTCACTGCTTTTCGCGCGGATTCAAATTCCAGCATGCGGTTGATCTGATGCCACGAACGCCGGCGCGTCGGCGCGGCGAGGACCTTCGAAGCGCCCGCTCCGCCGATGGCCACCCGCGCACCCGGAGCGCGAGGAGGTGGGGCCGGCCTCGAAGTGGGAGCGTCGGGGCCGGGTGTGGGTGCGAGGTGGCCAGGAGGAGGTACGTCGGCGGAGCTTGCCGGAATCGGCGGGATGCCCGCGATTCCGAGAATCGAATTCAGCAGCGCGCGATTTTCCGCGCGCAGCCGGTCAATTTCCGCGCGCTGCCGCGCGACTTCATATTCGAGCGCGCGCGTATACCGCGTGGATGTGATTCGCCGCCACAGTTCGCGAATAGTCATAGTCTTCTCGTATGCCACAAAGACACGGAGCCACAGAGAACCGGATGTTTCGAACTCGTTTCCTACTTCCATCTCCGTGCCCCTGCGACTCTGTGGCTGATTTCTATTTCCGGCGGTGGAGGAAGGAGACCGGCCCGCGGCCACGCGTCTCCTCGATGAGGAACTTGCGGGCTTGCATAGCCTGAATCGTCGGATCGGCCGAGTAGCCGCGGGCGGCGAGACGGTCGGCGAGCGGCATGCGCGAGCGCCAGCCGGCGGGATCGCCGCGCCGCGCGGCGTAGCGCGACTTCAGGCCATAGCGCGCGGCGTCGGCGGGATCGTCGCCGTCCATTTTCTCGACGTCTTCGACGCGCGTGGGATCGCGGATCAGGTTCGGCAGCGTGCGAATCAGCTCGATGCAGTTGTCGGTGAGGAGCCACTCGCCGGCGTCGAGCATCTGGTACATCAGCATCCAGCCGCCGACCCGGTCGTCGTCCGCAGGGACGGGCCGCGGCAGGCCGCCGGCGACGAAGACGTCGCCCATCTGGTCGGCGATCGATTGTTCGTCGGTGCGGCGCGCGAAGGCATCCGGCGAGAGGTAGACCGCGTCGATGCGCTCGCAGGCGCCGTCGCCAGCCTTGCTGCGGGCGACGATTTCGGCGGCGAGGTCGCGCGGCGGCGTGCGATGCGTGACGTATTCGCGGTACGACACGACGTGTCGCTCCGGCGAGGAGTGCGCTGCGCGCCGGTCCTGACTTTGTAGGGGCACAGCACCGCTGTGCCCGGCATCGATGCTTGGCGACGCGTCCGCCACGTTTCGAGCTGTGCCGCTCGCGCCCGATGCGAGGTCGTGGTCGCTTACCGGAGGCGCCTCACCGGGCACGGCATGCCGTGCCCCTACGGAAAAACCTCCTGGCGGAATCGCCGCGTGCCAATACACGGCGGCGGGGTGCTCGAAGCCCCAATCGATCGAAATCCAGCGCGGCCACCATGGCTTCCAATCTCCCAGGCTCGACTCACCGTCGACCTGGGAGCCCTGTTTTCCGATCTGCTCCGCGCGCACGACGTGGCGCGACAAATCGAAATTGTCAAAATACTGCCCGGCGAAGACGTCCCACTCGCCGTCGAGAAAGGCCCGCCGGAGGTGCGACGGCAGCGCGCGCAACGTTTTCAGGTACTGCTCGTCCGCCGCGTAGATCGGGTTGTCCGCCACGCGCGCGGGAATGAAATCGTAGTCCGCGGGATCGTAGGCGTCGGGATTCTCCATGCCGGGCGCGGCCTGGCGATCGATCCAGAGCGACTTCACCCAGGCGTGGCCGATGTTGCCGGGATTCGTCGCGCCGGCCATGCACGGAAACGCGCCCGGCACCGGGCAGCGGTTGCGGCTGGTGAGGAACTGCCACTGCCGCAGCGTGAACATCGTCAGCTCGTCGATGCCGATGAAGAGGAACTCCGCGCCCTGATACTGGTAGACGTCGCTTTCGCTCTGGCAGTAGCCGAAGCGCGTGGTCGAGCCGTTGCGCCATTCCACGACGTGCTTCGACTCGCTGAAACTCTTGTAAAGCTCGTGCGGGACGTCGCGGCGGAAATAGAGCAGCAGCGACTGCTCGAGTTCCGGAAACGTGCGGCGGAGGAGCAGCGTGTTCGCGCCGGGATGCTCGTGCGCCTGGAGGATCGCCTCCATCAGCAGCGCCTTGGTTTTGCCGGGGCCCGCCGCGCCGCCGAAGAGGCGGTACTTCGCGGGCGACGCGTGGAACTGCTGCTGCTTCGCGAACGGCGCGTAGCCGAGCTCGATCTGCTTTGCCGAGGCATCGCGCAGCCAGCGTTCGGCGCCGGATGTGGTGGTTACCATGGGAATAGCCACGGAGGCACGGAGACACAGAAACAAACTCGAAATTACAAGGAGGTGTCATTCTGAGCGAAGTGCGTCGGGAATTGATTGGCCGATCGCCGCGGCCCGTGGCGGCGATCGCCGGCGCACGGAGTCGAAGAATCTCTCTTCGTGTGACAGCGTCTGCCGAGCGTTATGCCGAAGAGAGATCCTTCGGCTGCGTCCCGCGCCGCGCATAAACCGCGCGAACGAAGAAGAGCGCCGGGCTCCGCTCAGGATGACGACGCGGAGGGGTGGCGCTACGAAAGCGTGCGGATCTTCTGGCCAACGTAGAACGCGGCGGCGCCGCCGAGAAATGCCGCGCCGATCGCCACGTGATGAACGCTGAAGATCGCGCCGAGCGTGAACGACGCGATTCCGGCGAGTTGCACGATGTAGCCGACGGTCTTCTTGCTTGCGCCGGTCGAGGCGGGCGTGCTGGTGCTACTGGTAGACATGATGGCTCCTTTCTATTTCCCACTTTCCGCAAGTTGGGGCGCGGGGCGGACGGGGCGATCCACCTTGTGAACTAATTGCACGATGGCGAACGCATCGCCACCACTACGTTCGGACGCTTGCTCCGCTTCAGCCTCGAGCTGGCGCGAGCATTCCTTCAGCACATCGACGAGGAGCTTTTCGACGCCCCCATCTCCGGGCTCGTTTCCTGTGAGCCTGTTCACCACGTGGACCCAGTTGCCGGCAACGGCGTGCTCGTCGAGTCCTTGCCTGCGGAGCGCTTCACCCATCCGCACCCGCTTGCGGCGGTAAGGGCGTGGCCGACGAATCGACGGCGGCGGCGCTGGCTTTGCGTTTTTCTTTGCGGGAGCTTTTCGGGCGCCGGGCTTTCGGGATGCCGGGCGGGACGGTGAGGAGGGCGAGCGCGCATTCGAGCGCGATTTTCGCGGAGGCTCCGTCGAAGCCAGCCCTTTGGATTTTTGTTTTGCTGACATGGAGGGGGTTGCTGGTCTGGAGGGCGCCTATCACGGCGCCGTCGAGGGTGTCGCGATGCGTGGGGCAAAAGACGTCGCCGCGACGCGCCCGGCGCGCGCAGCGAAACCATGCGGCCGCGTGACGGCGCGAATGAACGAAGCTGACGCAACGAGGCATGTGGGCGACGGGCCGAAAATCGAAACGCGAAACTCGAAATTCGATGGCCACGCGTTTCGTGTTATGAACTTCTCTTTTCGTGATTTTTCTACGGGATGGTGACCCACGTAGTGCAGGCCCGCGCCTGCGATTCGGTGCCGTCCGGATACTGCGCGACCACTTCGAGGAGATGCTTGCCGGATTCGAAGCTGAGCGGCGGGCTGGTGCCGGCGATGCCGGTGACAGCTCCCGTGGCGTCCTGGGGCGCGGGAATCGTGAAGAGTTTCGAGCGCTTGGCTTCGCCCGCGGAAATGTCGTAGACGACGAACTGCTGGACGCAGGCCTTCTTGATTTTGGCGGTGCACGCGGGCGTGAGCCGGAAGTCGTAGTCGAACTTCACGGCAACGCTGTGCTTCGCAGGCGCGGCCGTTTGCGGCGGCGTTTGCTCAGGAGTTTGGTTCTGCGCGACGCCCGGGAGCGCGCCGAGGAGAATCACGGCCGCGATGGCACAGCCTTTGAGCATCCTACGGTTATGTTACCGCAAGGCGCGGGGCTACTGCATGTCGAAGGCGCCGATTCAAACCTCGGGTCATCCGATTCGTACCGTTCGGCACGATCGTTCGGGCTCGGCGATCCGGTTCAGCCTTATGCGATGGATCATTGTTGACACGGTTTATGCGGGAGAGTATACGGTTCCCGCAGATACTCGGCTGTCTTATCCTTTCGCTCGGGAATAATCGGCACGTCCTCTTTTTCCGCCACGGAATATTTCTGCGAGAGGAGGCAACACAATGGCAAGAGCCGCTGCGTTTCTCTACGGGCTGGTCGCGTATGCGGTTTTCTTCGGTACCTTCCTGTACACGATCGGTTTCGTGGGCAACTTCCTTGTTCCCAAGTCAATTGATTCGGGCGCGGGAACTTTTTCCTTGTCCGCTCTTCTCATCGACGCGGTGTTGCTGGGACTTTTCGCGGTCCAGCACAGCGTGATGGCGAGGCAGGGGTTCAAGAAGGTGTGGACTCGGCTGGTTCCCAGACCGATTGAGCGCAGCACCTACGTCCTGTTCGCGAGCCTCTGCCTGCTGTTGCTCTACTGGCAGTGGCGCCCGATGACCGAAGTCGTATGGGACGTGCAAAACGCCGCGGGCCAGGTGATTCTGCTGGCGCTGTTCGCGATCGGCTGGCTGACGGTGCTGGCTAGCACGTTCATGGTCAGTCATTTTGACCTTTTCGGGCTGAGGCAGGTCGGCTTGTACGCAGGCGGGAAGGCGTACACGACCATCGGGTTCAAGACGCCGATGCTCTACAAACACGTCCGCCATCCGATCTATCTCGGCTTCCTGATCGCTTTCTGGGCGATACCGAAGATGACCCTGGGGCACGTTGTGTTCGCGGTGGCGACGACGGGCTACATCCTGATGGCCATTCAGTTCGAAGAGCGCGATCTGATCTCGTTTTTTGGGGACGCCTACAAACAGTACCGGGAACGCACGCCCATGGTCCTGCCGTTCAGCAAGCGGGCCCGTTGAACAGGGCATGCCCGCGGCCACGTCCGGCGAAGAGACGCGCGGCTAGCCGAGGATCTGAACGACCACGCCGGAGCCGCCGGTGATCGACGAGACCTTCGCGCGGACGAAGTTCCCGCGGACGTTCGTGACCGTGCGCGACTCCCCGGCCGTGGCGGTGGACGTGTCGATCGTGGCGTACTGCGAATCCACGTCGTTTATCGCGGTCTGCAGGACGACGCTGATCGCGGACGGCGCCGTCCCGTAGATGGTCTGCCAGACGATGGTGCGGGCGTTGTTGGGCATCCCGGCGTAGCTCGGCAGGGCGAACTGTTGGCTGGCCTGTCCGGCGGAGGGTGCTTCGCTGTTGAAGGCGAGGGCGACGTCGCCCGGGAAAATCGAATACGGCGGTACCTGCGCGTTGTAGTTCGGCATGATGTCTCCGGAAGAAGCGGTGGCAAGCGGTGATTTGTGAAGGGCGATTTCTACCTGGAAGCGTTTGTGCGGAAAGCGAGGATAACGAAAAACTTTTTACGCGCGAGAGAAGAACTTGTCAAGTACTTTTTTGTGTAAAGCAAAATCGTCCAAGGTGGCGATCCGTTCAGGATCGCCATCCCGAGCGAAAAACGTGAGCGAGGGACCTCTCTTCCGGCCAGCGTGACCGAGGGATCTCTCTTACGGCTGCGGAGCGGGCGCCGGTTTGAGCGTGACGGTCACGCCGCGCGACGCGTTCATGTCCACGGTGCGCTGCACGTCGATCTGATCCAGATCGAGCGCGCCTTCGCGGGCGTCTTCCGTGACGTAGTGGAGCTTGTAATCGGCAACCCAGTAGTCGGTGACCGCAAAGCTCGTGCCGTCGTTCAGATAGAGCATCACGACCGGCGTGGTAGCGCCCTCCGAACTATCGGGCGGCGGATTCTGCGGCGCGTACTGGCCGTAGGTTTGCGAAGTGTCCGGACCTGCGTCCGCGTTGCCGTATCCACCGGCCCCAAGGTACATGTCTGACGGATAGTATCCGCCACAGTAAGCACTCGAATAGGGGCCCCAATAGCCGAGGCCGTTGCAGCCTGCGTCCCAGTTCCAGAAAAAGGGATCGCAGTTCAAGCCGAAGCCAAATCCGAAGAACGGGTAAAATCCGAAGCCGGGACCAAAGAAGATCGGGCCAGGATGAAAGCGCCTCGGAGGAAACATCCGAGGGTGTGCGGCAAGCTGGTTCTCGAATGGGCGCGAACCGGCAAGCGCGCTCGTCGCTGCGGGGACGCTCGGCGAGTTCTGCCAGATCTCGTGGCCCTGTCCGGAGAAGCTTAAGACTCCGCCGTGAACCGGCGTCACCGGCTGCCAGTGCTCGGCGCCCGATGCGCTGGACGGCGGGAAGCCGATCGTCATGTGCGGTGCCGCGGTGTTCGATCCCGCGTTTACGGCCGCGTCGCCGTGAGCAAATGCGGCGAGCCCCGGCGCCATGCCGCTGGACGAAAGCGGGCGCGGACCTGCGCTGAAATTGTTGCTGGCGTTGTTGTGGATGTTGCTTTGGGCCGCAGGCGCCGATGGCGGCCTGGTGGACGCGGAAGATCCGCTGCCCGAATGCGATGCAGTTGCCCGCGCCGACGCGTGCGAGCCGCCGGAACTACCGCCGAGGTGGCCACCACCTCCGCCGAAATGCCCGCCACCGCCCCCGCTGTGCCCGCCGCCGTGCTGCGCGAGCGCGGCCTGCGGCGCGAGAATGAGTGCCGCGGCGGCTACTGCTCCGAGGAAAAATCCAATCCGGGGCGAAACACGCGAGGCTGAGAGCGTCATCGTCGCCACCCTTCCTCTGACCCTATAGGTACGATGCGCGCTTTGCCTTCCGAGTTTCAAAGGCTACCTTCCAGGCACGCGATTTCTCCCGCTTGGCTGAATTAAGCCCCGGCGGCCTTGCTGTGTGCCTTGGCGGCCCGCTCGATGCTCGGCGCAGCCTTCGCGAGATCGGCGGGCGTCATCGCCGGGCGGACGGTCAGCGTCGCATTGAACGCCAGAAACCACGGCTCGGCGATAGCGGGCAGATCAGACGACTCTTTCATGTCGAAAAAGACGTAGCCGGTGCGCGCGCCATTGTCTTCGGCGAAGTACGCGGCCTCGGGTTTGAGGTCTTCCAAAATCCGCTGAATCGTTGATCCGAGAACGCCAGCCCGTGCCGCCGCATTGCCGTTTTCCACCGGGATCGATACCTTGAGTAGCATACGCATCTGATTTGCCCCTCCTTAGGCAGCCGGGAGTATACACCCGCGCGGGATCGCCGCGCCCCCTGTTCGGCACCGTTCAGTTCGGAGTTATGGCACTCGTCCGGTTGCCGCGTTTATCAGGACTTGCTAGCATGAGGAGCTGCTGCTGTTCGTTGCCGTTGTATGGCCCGCGGGTGTTTTGTACCATTTCGCACCATGGGGCACAACGATATGCCGCCACTATATTGGTGGTGGATTGCTGCCGATGTTGTTTTCGGCGTTTGCTCTACGTTCCTAGCCTTCGAATACCGGCACTTTGTGCTGCTGTTCTTAACCGCTGCCTCGATCTGGTTCCTCGTCCTGTTCGCCTTATACGCTTGGTGGTGGAAAAGCCGTGACGAATTTGTTCCCGGAAGACGGAAACTCTACCGGGGTATAGGAGCGCTGACTGGGTTGTTGATAGCCGGTTTGATGTATTACCTCGTCGTCTGGCTTGACCCTACGCTCCGGTAAATGACGGTCGGTAAATGTATCGCAGACCGATCCACTATCTCCCTCCGTCTTCTTGACAGTTCACCGGCAAGCGCGGAGAGTTGGTAGCTTGCCGACATGATGCCGTTCATCCATCTCGGGCCGGTTTTGATTCCGACGTTCGGGCTGATGGTCGCGATGGCGATGGTCGCGGCGTATTACGTCCTGCGCGCGGACCTCGCGCGGCGCGGCCTTGCGCCGAAAGATTCGGTTACAGCGGAAATGCTCATCGCGGTTCCTTGCCTTGCGGGGATCGTGGGCGCGAAGCTTTACCACGTGCTCGAGACGCCGCGCGAGCTTTTCGCCGACCCGGTCGGGCAGCTTCTCAGCCGCTACGGGCTTGCGTGGTTCGGCGGGCTGATCGCGGGCTTCGCGGCGTTCGTATGGATCGCGCGGCGCAACAAGATTCCGCTGCTCGACGCGTTCGACGCGGGCTCGCCGGCCGCCGCGCTCGGCTACGGAATCGGGCGCATCGGCTGCCTGCTCTCCGGCGACGGCGATTACGGCATCCCGACTTCCCTCCCCTGGGGCATGAGTTTCCCGCACGGGCTTGTGCCCACGACCGAGCGCGTCCATCCGACGCCGATTTACGAATTGATTGTCGCGTGCCTCATCGCTTGGCTGCTGTGGCGCATGGGCGCGCGGCGGCTGAAGAGCGGCGTCGTCTTCGCGGCGTATCTGGTGCTGACGGGCGTGGCGCGGTTTCTCGTCGAATTCATCCGCATCAATCCGCGATCGTTCCTGGGCATGACAAACGCGCAGGCGGCCAGCCTAGTGTCGATCTTGGCGGGCGTGGCGCTGTGGTGGTGGACCTCCCGGCGAACGGCAACGTCTTCGTAGCGATTCCGCAGCTCTCGGTTTTGGTAGCGCTGCGGACCGTATCCACAATCGACCTTGGCTAAGTCGAGCCATCTGCCTCGCATGTGCATGTCGGTCGTAGGGGCATGGCACGCCATGCCCGGCGCTCGACCTCGCCTCCGCGCTACCCATTTACCCCTGGCTGGTGGGCCGCCCCTTGTGGACTGCGGCTTGCTTGTCCTGAGCTTGTCGAAGGGCCGCCGTTGGCATTCCTGCGAAGCTTGCCTCGCACGCGTCAATCTCGACCAACGTCCGATACGTTTTCCCGTAGGGGCACGGCATGCCGTGCCCGGCAAAGATGCTTGGCGACCTTCGCCCTGTCCACGCACCTTTCGCGGCTACCGTGTCGGGTCTAAAATCGCGTAACTGCGATGCGCGATCAGCCCTTCCTTCCGAATCGTCACTCGGTCCGCCTGCAAGGCTTCGACTATTCTCGACCATCCGCTTGCTTCCTCACCATCTGCGCTCAAGACAATAAATCTCTCTTCGGCAAAATTATCGACGGCGGGATGGTTTTGAATGCCATGGGGAGAATCATAGAGAAATGCTGGCGCGAAATTCCGACTCACTTCCCAAACGTGGCGCTGGCGACACACGTGGTCATGCCGAACCACGTCCACGGAATCATTGTGATTCGACAAAAGAGCTCGCGCTTGGAAGCAGGCGACCATGGCGAATCGAATGCCAAGGGTCCTCGCCGGGCACGGCATGCCGTGCCCCTACCAACCCACGGCTTCGGCGCCCCCGTGGCAGGTTCCATTCCTGCCGTCGTCGGGGCATTCAAATCGGCGTCGACGAAACAGGTTCGACAGGCGCTGCGAAGACCGCAGCTTCGCGTCTGGCAGCGCGGGTACTACGAACACGTCATCCGCGACGAAGACGATTTTCGCAGTGCGGTCTCGTACATTCGCGCGAATCCCTCGCGATGGGCTTTCGATCGGGGATCCAATCCCTGGTAACCGCCGTGCCTCACAACCTCGCGGACAATGGCGCACCCCAGCCAAGCATAAGTGCTGGGCGCAACCCCCGATTCAGGATGGCGATCCCGAAAGGGTCGCCGCTTTGGGCATGCGAATCGCGAGCAGGCCTTCCGACAGGACCGCGACCGACAGGGCCGGATCGACTGCCGCCGGCAATTCGATGACGCAGAACGACTGCGCCGCGGATCGCTCTGAACCGTTCGAATGCGCGAGGATCACGAGCCACCGCGATTCGACGCCGACGGAAACCTCCGAAGCCGTCACGCCGGGCATGCTGGCCAGGGCGTAGACGATTCCGTCCGACTGGCTGACGTGCGCGGCAAGCTGCGGCAGCACTTCGCGCTCGGCGGCGACCCAATCGTCGAGTTCCCTGCCGTCCGTGGCGCCGCGCGCGCGGAATTTTTCATAGGCGCGCCGGGCGACGCAATCGTAGGCCTCGAGGAGGCAATCCGTCAGATCGTACAGAGCTACGCACTCGCGCGAAGGTCCGCACTCTTTGCGGACCGGGCGGCTCTGGCGGCTGCTCGCGCGCTTTGCGCACGGGACGGATTTCACAACCGGACTCCTTGGCTCAGGCTATCCATTTCCGTCGGGCGGTCGTCTCGTTTCCGCCTCCTCCGATTCCGCGGACGAAGCCGGCGGAATCGAAACCTACGCCGCCGCGCCCCCGTTCTTGCGGCGGGGCGACATGGTGCGATCCGAAAGCGCGCGGCTGTTCTTCAGCCGGGCGGACGGCATATTTCCTTTGGCGGCGCCCACCACGCTCATGTCCAGGACGAGGTCCAGTTCCACTTCGAGGGCCCGCGCATTGAGGGCGCGCCTGCCGAGAACGAGGGCGCCCCGCTCGACCACCGGTAGCCACAGGCAGGTTTCGGAAAGCGCGACGCCGACCAAGAGCGTGCCGCCGCGCCGCGCGACGATGTCGGCGAGGTCGTATCCGCGCCCGTCGGCGAGCGATTCCGCCGCCAGAACCACGTCGAACCGAAACGTTTCGAGCAGATCCTGCGCCGCCCGGATGGTTTCTACGGAGCGCGATCCGAAACCGCGGGCGGTGAGGCGCGCAAGCATGGCGTTTGTCCCTGGTGCGGGCGTACCGGTGATCAGAATGCGCATCGCCGTCGCAGGCATAGTCCCCCTTCGTTGGGGGAACGCACGACCCTGAACAGGCCGAGGCGGGCACGAACGAGTCGTTTGCGGAATGCGCGCCGCGTTCCCCAGACTAGTTATCGGGAAGCGCTGCCGGAACGTTAGTGGGCGGCTCACCCTTCGGGCTTTGCGCGAAGAAGTATGTTCTCGGGCGCGCTGGTTCACTTCGAAACAATACGGCGTTTGCGCTGCGGCGGCTGCGAAGGCGGTGCGTAGTTTTGTGCCGGACCGGCACAATCAGCGCTTGACACGCAATTTACGAGAGAGTAAAGTCGCGGCGTTTCGCGCACCGAACCCGGCCGTTGCTGGGTTTCAGCAGCATAAAGACATAGGGTGTGTGTACCTGTTAGGTACTAAGGCAATGGCGTAGTCCCCGGCCGCTATGACGTCGTACGTTCGAAAACCAAAGCGCAAACGCAAGCCCCGCTCGCGTGCCACTCAGACAAACGTCCCCCCGGCAGTGTCCCACGAAAGCCAGTTCAGTCCGCCTGAGACGCTGAAGGCCGCGCACGAAGCGCTGCAAAAAACCGAAGCTCTTTTGACCAAGGCCCAGCAGATCGGAAGGATGGGGAGTTGGGAGCTGAACCTCGTAACGGGCCAACTGATCTGGTCCGAACAGCTTTACCGCCTCCTGGGATTGAAGCCCCACGATCCCCCTATCACCACGGAACAGATCCTCCAGCTTGCGTATCCGCCCGATCGCGAACGGCTGCGCCAACGCGCCAGGGCATCAGCGCGTAGCGGCGAATTTTTCGAAGCGGAAGTGCGCTTCGTGTTGCCGGACGGCCGCGTCCGATTGTTCCGTACGCAGGCGATGCCACTCGCCGGCGCCACGGGCCGCGTCACGCGCCTTGTAGGACTCTCCGAGGACATCACCGAGCGGGCGGAAGTCCACGAGCGCCTGCAACGAAGCGAAACTTTGCTGGCGCAGGCCGAGCAACTCGCGAACATGGGAAGCTGGGAATACGACTACGCGGGAAAGAGGATCACCTGGTCCGCGCAAATGTATCGGATGCTGGGTTTCGCGTCAGATAGTCCGCCAGACGCCGCTGAAGACGCCCGCGACATCGTCCACCCGGACGATTTCTCGCGTGCGCTGCGGGACTGGGAGGCGCTCCGTTCAGAGGGACGCCCGCTCGACAATGAGTTGCGCTTTATCACCAGAAACGGAGACACCCGCATCTGTCATTCGCGCGCCGTGGCCATCAAGGATGAAGCAGGGCGCGTAATTTGCGTCCGCGGAATGTCCCAGGACGTCACAAACCGGAAGGGCGAGGAGGAGCGCCTGCAACGGAGTGAAACCCTGCTGGCGCAGGCCGAGCAGCTCGCGAACATGGGAAGCTGGGAGTACGACTACGAACGGCAGGAGCTCAGCTGGTCCGCGCAGTACTTTCGGATGCTGGGCCTCGAACCCGAGCAGGGACCGGTCCAGTACGGACGCGGAATACGGATGATTCATCCCGACGATCGCGAGCGGGCGATACGCGACGTGGAAGCGCTGAAGGAAGACCGGCGGCCGCTCGAGAACGAGTTGCGCTTTGTGACGGGCGACGGCAGTATTCGCATCTTTCATTCGCGCGCGGTGGTTATCACGGACGAAGCAGGGCGCGTGGTAGGCATCCGGGGAATGTCCCAGGATGTCACGGAGCGGAAGCAAGAGTTGGAGCGGCTGCGCAAGAGCGAAGAGCTGCTGCTGCAAGCCGAACGGATCGCAAATTTCGGGAGCTGGGAATTCGACCTCAAGACGAGGAGGCCCATACTCTCGAAGCATTTGGCGCAAATGTACGGCGTCGCCTCCGGAGCCGAGTGGAGTGAGGAAGCCTATTGGGAAAGAATCGATCCGCAAGACCGCGAGCAAGTCCGCCAGGCTGTCGATCGCGCTCTCGCGGAAGGCAAACCGTGGGAATACGTGGCGCGCTTCCGCGCGCCCAATGGCCGCCTTCGCGTCCACTTTGTCCGGGGCGTTCCTATTGCGGGGCCCGACGGCAAACCGGCGCGGTCGATCGGCGTCGTGCAGGACATCACGGACCAGACCCGGGCGGAAGAAGATCTTCGACGCCTTTCGCACCAGCTCATGCGCGCGCGGGATGAGGAGCGCCGGCACGCGGCGCGCGTGCTGCACGACTCGGCGGGGCAAAGTCTGGCAGCGTTGAAGATGACGCTGCGGCGGTTGGAAGATGAGTTGCCGAAAACCGACAAGAGAGCGCGGGAGCTTCTGGAGTCTTCGATGGAGCTCGCGACGACCGCGGTCCAGGAAGTGCGCACGGTCTCCTACCTCATGCACCCGCCGATGCTCGATGAGGCCGGCCTGGGCTTGGCGCTGCGATGGTACGCGCGGGGATTCTCCGAACGCAGCGGGATCGACGTGAAGGTCGAAGTGCCGAAAGACCTCGGCCGCCAGTCGCAGGAGATCGAAACCACGATCTTCCGCATCGTGCAGGAGGCGCTGACGAACGTGCACCGTCATTCCGGCGCCCGCGCGGCCCTGATCCGCCTGGCGCGCGAGAACGGACAGATTCGCGCGGAAATCCGCGACGAAGGCCGCGGGCTGGCGCTGCCGAGTCTCGCGCAGAGCGCGAACGCGCCGCTGGGCGTGGGCATCGCAGGGATGCGCGAGCGCGTGCAGCAGCTCAACGGGGTGTTTGAATTTGAAAGCGCGCCCGGCCGCGGAACGACGGTCCGAGCGATCCTGCCGCTTACGCAGGAGGAAACACACGGGGTGGGAGACCACTCCCAAACTGAGGGTGCAGATGCAAAACAAGGAAGAAAGGCGAAGCCCGCCAGCCCGCAGCAGCGCGCTCGCCGCGCCGGAGCTTGAGAGAGCATCCACGAGGGCCTACCGGATTCTGATCGTCGACGATCACCCGGTCGTTCGCCGCGGGCTGCGCTCGTTGCTCGCGGCGACGCAGACGGACGTCGAAGTCGCCGAGGCGTCCTCGGGCGCCGAGGCCGTGGAGCAGGTCAAGAAGATCAAGCCCAACCTTGTCGTCCTCGACCTGACGATGCCGGAAATGAACGGCCTCGAGCCCGCGCACGCCATTCGCGCTGAATCGCCCTCGACCGACATCCTGATTCTCACGATGCACTTCTCGGACGATCTCGCGCGCGAGGTGCTGCGCACGGGCGCGCTCGGCTACGTGCTCAAGTCGGATGCCGACATGGAACTGCTCGCCGCCGTGGAACACGCGCGCCGCCACCGGCCGTTCTTCACGTCGAAGCTTGCGACGACGATGATGCAGAAGTTCATGGATCCCGCGTCGCCCGCCGCCGCCGAGGGTGCCCTGCCCGGCACGCCGCTGACGCCGCGCGAAGTGGCCGTGATGCAGTTGCTCGCCGAGGGAAAGAGCAACAAGCAAGTCGCGGCGGAGCTCAAAGTTTCCACGCGAACGGTCGAAAGCCACCGCAATCACATCATGCGCAAAATGAGTTTCTCGAGCTTCAGCGACCTTATCCGTTTTGCGGTTCGCGCCAATCTCGTGGACCCATAGGCGCGAACTGAATTGAAGGGACCAACTGGGCCTGCGCGCGAGCTATGAAATCCTTCGCAGCGCGCTCCTTACCGCCCACACCACGAAAACAATACCCAGGACGAAGAGAAGGAGCTTTTCGCCGTCCGAAAGAGTGGCCCACCATAACCAGACCTTGTGCACTCGCGTCCTCCCGGAGCCGAGGCGCACCCAAGCGACATCCGATTCAAGCGATTCAACGGGGGCGCCCTAAAACTGAAGGGATTCTCTCACTTCGAGCCTTCGTGTCAAAGGATCATGTGTTGCCTGGCGAGGCTTTCGAGGTGCGAATGCGGCGGTCCGAAAACAACAAGGCCCCCTGGTAATTTGGAACAGCGGCCAGGAGGCCAAAAAACCATAAGAGTGATCCTTCGACACGCTCAAAACGCATGTCTCAGGATGACGATCCTCATCGGATCGTCACTTCTTGGCGGCTTTGCGACGGCCGCGGCGGCGCGTGGGACGGTCCGCGGGCGGTTCGCCGACCAGCTCGGCGACCCAGATCGAGGTCACGAACTTCTTCACGCCGTGATCGTCGAAGTCGATCGTGGTGCGTTCGACGTTGGATTCCGTAACCGTACCAATGCCGTACTGCTGATGACGAATCGTCTGGCCTTCGGACAGGATCTGCACAGATGCCTCCTCCGGATGAAAGCGGAACGCTTAAGATTTGGGAGTTGCAGCTTGCGAGTTCGGGGCCGGTGGATGCAGCGCCGGCCCTGACTCTCGATTCCTGGCTCGAAACTTGAAGGTGTCGTCCAGGAAGGCGCTAGAGGCCTACGACGTTCTCGGCCTGAAGGCCCTTTGGACCTTGCTTGACTTCGAATTCAACCGCCTGCCCTTCGTTGAGGCTCTTGTACCCATCGGCCTGGATGGCCGAGAAGTGCACGAAGACGTCCTCACCGGATTGGCGTTGGATGAACCCGTAACCCTTGGCTGCGTTGAACCACTTGACCGTACCTTGCTCTCTGCTCACTTCTGTTGCTCCTAGATGGTGGATAAGGCGACGATTAGCCGCCAGGATGCTATTCGTGCCCTCGCTCACCTAGGCGCGCAACAAAAAAAGGCCGCCGGACGATTGTGTCCGCCAGCCTTATCGAGAGCGCGTCGAGATCATCACAAGAGCAACAAACGCAACCAGATACTAACAGAATTCCGGTGGCAATGCAATGGCTGTGCTGCTGCGGCACGCGAGCCGGTTTGAGACAGCCGTACAACTGCAACAGCGCCCAGCGAAGAGAGGTCCTTCGTCGTTCGCCGCGGCGAACTCCTCAGGATGACGATCCTCGTCGGATCGTCAGTTGACTTCGCGGCTGGACGCGGCTACGGTGTGTCGTCTTTTGGAGGAGGCTCGTCCCGTGAGCGCGACCCTGACAGAGACGGCTCCCTTGGTGGAAAAAAACGCGCAAAATTGGCACAGAATTGCCGCTGAAGAGGCGTTTGCACCGCCAGAATTGCTTCGCCTATGGAAGGATCTTTTGCTTCGAGGTGGAGGCAATTTGGACCCTGGCTTCGTCGGCCAGTGGGGATATTTTCTCGGAGATAGTCCGCGGGCGAAGGGCATCGCTTCCCGCCTTGCGGACATCGGCGAAGAGCGTATTCACGACATGGATTCGACCGGCATCGCCCGGCAAATCCTCAGCCTGACGAACCCCGGCGTGCAGATTTTCGACGCGGCCACGGGAACCGCGCTGGCAGCGACGTTCAACGATCAACTGGCGGAGGCGATTCGCAAGCATCCCGACCGGTTTTCCGGCCTGGCGGCCATCGCGCCGCAGGATCCGGCGGGCGCGGCGAAGGAGCTTGAGCGAAGCGTGCGCAAGTTGGGGTTGAAGGGCGCGATCATCAATTCTCACACGCAGGGTGAGTACCTCGACAATCCGAAATTCTGGGATATCTTCGCGGCGGCGGAGTCTCTGGACGTCCCGATTTATCTGCATCCGAGCACGCCGTCCGCGCGGATGTACGCGCCGTTTGCGGAGTGGGGACTCGAAGGCGCGATCTACGGGTTCGCGGTGGAAACGAGCCTGCATCTGCTGCGGATCGTGCTGAGCGGCGTGTTCGACCGATTCCCGAAGCTGCGGATGGTCGTCGGGCATCTCGGCGAAGGACTTCCCTACTGGTTTTTCCGGCTCGACTTTTTCCATCGCGCGAACGCGGCGTCGAATCGATACGCGAACGTGAAGAAGCTCAACAAGAAGCCGAGCGACTATCTGAAGGAAAATGTGTGGGTGACGACAAGCGGCATGGCCTGGGAGCCGCCGATCCTCTACTGTCAGAAAGTGCTCGGCGTCGATCGCGTGCTCTACGCGATGGACTATCCCTATCAGTTTGTCCCGGAGGAAGTGAAGGTCACCGACGATCTTCCGATTAGCGACGCCGACAAGAACAA
>Ga0187864_10001345_pt1 | contig 23972 bp, 21 predicted proteins | sample June2016WEW_11_4_FD_132985 | JGI IMG/M metagenome (GOLD analysis project Ga0187864, IMG submission 132985) | Peatland microbial communities from SPRUCE experiment site at the Marcell Experimental Forest, Minnesota, USA - June2016WEW_11_40 | ecosystem: Environmental > Terrestrial > Soil >...
ATGAGCTTCACGCATCACCTTCCATGGCGATCGGGATGTTTCCATCCCGCAGCTTGTAGAAGCACGAGACCAATCGCGCCAGCGAAAGTACCCTGTATTTTGAGGATCGAGACAGAGCCAGAGATGTCCCTTTTACTCAGCCCACGCCGCGGACCCGATGACGGCCTGGAGTCCCTGGGCCACGACCTTCGCCCGGGTTATGCCGTGCCGCTTCGCGTAGGCATCCGCCTGCTTCAGCAGATCGTTTTCCACCGTCAGGGAGATCGTCCTGGCCCCTTTGCCGACCTTCGGCCGTCCCATCTTCTTCTTGAAGCGCCGCCATTGCCGTCGTTCGCGGGGATTGAGTGGCCGCGAGCGGGCAAGCGACTGCTTTAGCGTCTCTCCCACAATCTGCTTCACAATCCGCTCCTTCGCCGAGTCCGGCAGGGCGATAAACTTGTCGATGTCCGATTTCCTTGATTTTCTCATGGCCAATTCGACGCCCGAAAAAATATTGTAAAAAAATCCCCGGATTTCTCCAAAACACGTCCAAAACCTTCACCTCCTGGACCCTTTAATAGAGGGAGAAGGTCATTTTTCATCACCGGTCGCCTAGGCGACCCATCAGGAGCATCCATGTTCACAGAGTTCAACTCTCACGCGGTCTCCGAGCTATCCATTCCTGATAGGGGTCCCAGGGCCAAAATAAAAATTTCCAGGGACATTTGAGACAATCTGGGACATCGATGCGCCTGCCAGGATTTCCGGGAGAGAATAAGTGAACCGCCAAAGCGCCAAGACGCGAAGAAGAGTTTTGGCCACAGATGAAAGGCCGATTCACACAGATAAAAGACCTTACCAATCGCATTCCCATCTGTGTGCATCTGATCTTCATCTGTGGCAAATAGGCATTTCTTGGCGCCCTTGGCGTCTCGGCGGTGTCCTTCATCCCGGCGCGCCGGGGTTCAATCGCCTTTCTTCCCGGAAGAATTGGCAGACCCATTCGGATTTTGCTAATTCCCGCGCCCATCCATTTGGATCGTCGCCAGGGCCGTCGGCACGTCTTCGCTGATCTGAAATATCTTATCCAGTCCCGTGACGAGAAATGTCGAGAGGATCTGATTCGCCAGATTGCACAGAACCAGCTTCCCGTTTTGCCGCTGAATCTGATTGCGGAGCGTCAGGAGCGCGGCGACGTTCGATGAATTGACGAAATGAACCGCGGAAAAATCCAGCACCCGGTTCAGGCACGGCGGCCCCAGCTTGGCCGCGGCTTCCAGCTCCTCCGAAAACTGTGGATCGTCCGCCAGGTGCACCACCGCAACGGAATCCGACCACTTTTCAATCGGCATGAAGCGTCCCTCACTTTTTTGGCCCGCGGCGCCGCCGTGCGGGCATTGCCAAGCAGCCAAAGGTTAATCGCCCGCAATTGAAATCGCAAAAACGGCGCGAATCCAGATTGTTTACCGCCCGCTTCGCTCGAGAACGCGGAGAACGCCGAGAAAACAGGATCTCGACGGCTCTCGCCCCAGCGCACTGGGGAAACCGAATATTCAGTCCCGATCTAATCGGGATACATAAAATCCAATTCTCGATGGACTTCTCAGCGTTCTCCGCGGTCTCGAGCGAAGCGGGCGGTTAATGATTTGGGCTAATGCTCACGGTTCCGCCCGCTCCGCTCAAACGTTGTCGTGCCGTCTTTGGTTTTGATTTTTCCCATCGTCTTAGCTGCCAGTTCGATGAAGATACGTCCGCCCTCATTGACGATGTCTCCCCCCACGACGCCCCCGTGGATCACCTTCGCGCCGCGCCGGGCGGTGAGTTTACCCTGGACGTTTCCGTAGATATGGACCCTTCCGCCGTATTCGACCGTCAGATTGCCGTAGATGCTGCCGCGGAGATACAGCTTGCCCTCTTCGATGACCTTCACGTTCCCCACGATCATTCCCCAAAGCGTGTACAGCTCGTTGATGACAACATCGCCGCTCAGTTTCCCGCGCTCTTCCCTCATAGAAATTGCAACTCTCAAACGCCGCGGCGATACGACATTCAGGCGGCGGCCTGCCCCACATCGCCGCTGGTTCTGGACGAGCCTTCGCCCAGGGCTGACCGCAATCCAACGCCGCTTTGATGTTGGATCATCAGAAGAAGCGCAATGGCCACGATCGGCCAGCCAACAAAGCGCGCCCAGTAAAGCAGCGAACGCATCACGTTCGCGGGATGGACCCGGCCGCGCACCACCAGTTCGGACCAGGTATACAACACGCCCGGTATTTTGAATTCGGTGCTGGTGAAAGTCTGGTTCATCAAAAATGCCTGCCAGGGAAACAGCAGCGCCAGCAGGACGACGCACCAAAGAAAAGCCGCGATCAGCCGGGAAACGCCCAAAAGCCGGCCCAGCAGTAGGATGGACGCGATCAGCCATAGATCGGCAATGAGCACAATCGGCAGAACCACACCGAGGAAATCGACCAGCCCCACCAGGTATTTCAGGAAGTCGATGACCACGGGCGAGGTGGGGCGCGCAACCGCATCGGCTGAAGCGACCGAATCGGCAGGTCCGGCGGGACCCAGCTCAATTTTGTAACGCGCCGCAAAAAACAGCGCCAGTTGAAACAGAAGCATCACCAGAACCAATAGGATCAGGATGTTCTTCGCTTTGCGGGCGGTGAGCAGGCCGTCCGCGTAATCGGCCGCGTTGGCAATGGATGATTCGATCATGGAATGAGTCTCCAGGCGCACTTGCGCTCAAGCGCGCCAGTGGTATCGGAAATCGGCAAGCTTGGCAACGGCCTTCACGCGCCGCCGCGCCGCGCTTACGCGCCGCCCACTCGGCTGGACTCGCGAATGATTTGGTTCACCAGACTCTCATTGGCTGGTGGAAATTGGTGCTTGGGCAGTTCCTCGGCCTTTACCCATTTGACTTGCTGGCACTCGATCAGCTTCGGCTCGCCGTTGGAATGCTCGCACAAAAAAGGGTACAGCGTGATCCGCGCACGCGGGTATCGATGCTCGATGGCCGTCAGCTTTCTCACGATCCTCACCTTGATCGCCAGTTCCTCCATCATCTCCCGGGCCAGGCACGCCTCCAGCTCTTCCCCCGGGTTACGTTTCCCGCCTGGGAATTCCCACAGGCCCCCGAACGTATCATCCGATTTTCGCTGGCAGATGAGGATGCGCCCCTCCCTCTTCACCACTCCTATGGCCACATCAATTTGCTTCATCGGGGATACCCGCATTTTTGGACCCCGGCAGTGTAGTGACGACCCGGCAAAGGTGGAAATCCCCTCGGCGAAAACGGCGGCAAACACCACCTATTGTGTAGTCGCTGATAACACACAACCTACATATATACATGGGCTTACGTTAAGAAAACTTTATTTTTGCGCTCCTATCCGTGAATTGACAGTCATTATTCCCACGGTTATAGTCGGCTCTTCGCCTCTCGTGGCGATTCCCATTGTGATTAAGCGGCTTCTAGCCGTGGCGCACTTCCGGAGGTGGATAGGAGCCACCCCTCCGGAAGTCTTTTATTGGATTCATTGAGATTCCCATCGCCTTGCCGCACAATCCGTCGCAATGATCTCTTCCAAGCAAGCCACCGCCAAAGTCGCCGCCAATCTGAAGCTCTGCCGAGATCATTTCCGCCTCGTGCTGGGTCTGTCCGCCTTCCCACCGACAAAACCGGGACAGTTCATCCAGATTGCCTGCTGCGATCTTCCCGCCCTGGATGCCGGGCAGCGCGAGCATCAATGGTCAACTGATCCCCAATGGCTCGCCGGTCCGGAATGGCTCGCCGATCGGGCCATCGCCTCTCACGATGTCGAGCTGACCTCCCCCATCGCGCTGATTCGCAGGCCGTTTTCTCTCGCCGGCCGCCGTGATGGCGACGGCGTCGAACTCGACATCATCCATCGGGTCATCGGCGGGGGAACGCAATACCTCGCCGGCCTCGTCCCCGGCGACAACCTCGATATTCTCGGTCCCCTCGGTAACGCCTTCACTCTTCCGGCGCCGGATCAGTTTGCGATTCTCGTTGGCGGCGGCGTTGGAATCCCGCCGATGATCTATCTCGCTTCGCAATTGGCCGATCGCCGAGCCGTTGCCTTCGCCGGCGCACTTTGCCGCGACCTGATTCCCCTGACGCCCTCGGCAACCCAATACCAGGTCGCCGAGTTTCACGCCCATGGCATTCCGGCCGTTCTCGCCACCGATGACGGCTCATTCGGCTTCCACGGCTTGATTACCCAGGCCCTGGAAGAATTCCTCGACCGTCGCCTGGCCGGCGAGTTTTTCCCCGCCGGGCTTCGCCCCATCATCTACACCTGCGGCCCCGAGCCGATGATGAAACGCGTCGCCGACATCGCAATCCAGCGAAAAATCCCCTGCCAGGTCGCCGCCGAACGGGCCATGGCCTGCGGCATGGGCACCTGCCAAAGCTGCTGCATCCGCGTCAAGAAGCTGGATCCCGCCAAACCGCCCTTGCCGGGCAGCGACTGGTGTTACCGTCTCACCTGCACCGACGGGCCGATCTTCAACGCCGCCGATCTTCTGTGGTGATCCGCCGCTTGCGATCCTCCGCCCGGCCCCGCTACTATCGCGGTTTGACCATTTCCTTCAAACGCTTCCCCGGCACGTTATTTCGCGGCGGCTTCGCTTTGCTCTTACCGCTTCTCGCGCTGGCCGGTTGCAACGGCATCGTTGCCGACGATCTCGTAAAGGCCCAAAACCTCGACTCGCCGATACGCGGCAAAGACGCACCCACAGAAGTGCTCGACGAGCACCACGTCTCACGCCAGCTCCGCATTAGCGTCGGTCCGCCACCGGCTTCTTTGTCCGTCTGGATCGTCGATCCCATTCCTCTTCCGGTCTCGATTTTCATCGATTCGGATGCTCACGACGAACCCATCGTCCGATTGGTTTACGCCCCGCGAACTCGTTCATCCACCCAGCCCCTCGCCCTTGCCACTACCAGACCCGCCCTCACGCCCAGGGGAACTCTCTTTCTTCTGCACGGCCTGGGCGTCAGCAAGGAGTACTTTCCGTACGAATTCTACTCGTTCATCATGGCCGGCCAGGGCTACCGCGTCATCCTTGTCGATTCCCGCGGCCATGGCCGATCGACCGGCGATCAGCTCACCTACGGCGCCGGCGAGAGCCGGGACTTGGTCCAGGTCCTCGACGATTTGCAGCGGCAAGGGCTGATCGTCGGCAACGTGGGAGTGCTGGGGATGTCTTACGGCGCATCAACGGCCATCTGCTGGGCCGCGATCGATCCGCGCGTCCGGGCGGTCGTGGCGCTCGAACCGTTCAGTTCACTGCGCGACGCCACGGTGGACGCCGGCCCGAGCCTACTCGGCTCAACGAGTTGGATGTTCTCCAACCGAGACCTCCAGAACATCGCCGCGCGCGTCGGCAAGCTCGGTGGATTTGATATCGATCGCGACAGCCCCCTCGCCGCCATCGCGCATTGCACAACCCCAATCCTGTTGATCCACGGAAAGGCCGACAATTTTCTGCGCCCGGCCCACAGCATTCGCCTGCACCAGGCCGATCCGGATCACAGCAAGCTCATACTCGTCGATGGCGCGTCCCATCTGGATCTTTGGTTCCTGGCGGTGGAGATGATTTCGCGCGAATCGAATCATTGGTTCGAGCGATATCTGCTCCGCGAGCAATCGCCCGCTCATTCATCCGCCCCCGGGTGCGTGACTCGATCGGCGGCGACAAGGGCGAATAAATGAAGAAGAGGATAATCGGTTGAATTCTTCGTGACGGCCGAAGGCGCCGACTCGCATGGAATACGGCGTCGCCGCTGCCGACGCCGCCGGCCGGCCTGTCAATGTTCCAACAGACCTTTTGCGAGGCAAGGCATTGGCCGCCAAAGGCCGCGATCCTACACGTCCGCCTCGAAAAGGCCTGCCGGAACATTTTCAGGCCAGCCAATGGTGCTCGCGGCGGCAACGCCCATTCCTATACGAGTCGGCGACTTCCCGCCGTCACAAAGAATGTAACCGATTATCTTCTCCTTCTTTTTCTTCAAACATTTGCCCCGCCCCCTCCCGACCGATTAGGCTTGTTCACCCATGACCACCATCGGCATGCATTACGACGTCATCCCAGGCAAGGAGGACGAATTCAAGCAGGGTTTCCTCAAGGTCATCGCCCACCTGAAGACCGTTTCCGGCCACATCGATTCACACCTGTATGAAGACGTTTCGGCTCCCGGCTCATTCCTGATACTAAGCGGTTGGAAAACCAAGCCGGATTTTGAAACCTTCATCCACAGCGACACGTTCAAGCAGGTGACCAGTTGGGGACGCACGGAAATCCTCCGCGGCCGGCCTCAGCATAAGGTCTACACGAACGATTAAAGCCCCGCAGGAGAAGCCCGCTTCCGTGCCCGATCTTTCCGTCAATCTCGCTGGACTGAAACTGGCCAATCCGGTGATGACCTGCTCCGGCACCTGCGGGTACGCCTTCGAATACGCCCCTTACATGGATCTTTCTGAGCTTGGCGCGTTCGTCACCAAGTCCATCACGCGCGAAGAACGACCCGGCAATGAGCCCACCCGAATCGTCGAAACCCGCGCGGGAATGCTCAACGCGATCGGCCTGGCGAATGTCGGCCTCGATCGATTTCTGACCGAAAAAGTCCCGCTCATTCGAAAAATGCCCTGCCCGGTCATCGTGAACGTCGCCGGCCACAGCTTCGACGACTATATCGATACCTGCGCCGCCATGAATGATCTCGATTGCATCGCAGCCGTCGAGTTGAACGTCTCTTGTCCCAACGTCAAAGACGGATTGACCTTCGGCACTCATCCCGGCCGGCTCAAAGAACTCACCGTCGAGGTGAAGAAGGCGCTTCCCAAAAAAAAGCTGATCGTCAAGCTCTCACCCAACGTCGAGGACATCACGCTAATCGCCAGGGCGACGATCGAAGGCGGCGCCGACATCATTTCCATGGTCAACACCTTCACCGCGATGGCCATCGACATTCACAAAAAACGTCCGCGACTGGCGAATGTCACCGGAGGTCTGTCCGGCCCGGCGATCAAGCCCATCGCCCTGCACCTCATCAGCCGAGTCCATCGAACGGTCGCCAAATCCGCCGGTGTTCCGATCATCGGCATGGGCGGCATCCAATTCTGGTCCGACGCCGTGGAATTTATTCTGGCCGGCGCCAGCGCCGTCGGCGTCGGTACGGCATTGTTCATCGACCCCGCGGCGCCCAACAAAATCCGCCAGGGAATCCTCGAGTACATGCAGCGTTACGGCATCGAAAATATTGGCGAATTGATCGGCGCCCTGCAAATCCCCGGCGATCAACCCAAGCCCGCGCCTTACCCATAGCCTCCATTTTTGGCTGCATCCGATATCATTCCTGCCATATCAAAAAGGTTTTTGTTGACGGCAATTCGCCGTACAACATCCTGGCGTCTGGAACTGCGACGGCAGGCGGAGGACCCGTTGATGAGGGACATCGAGTCGCTTGCCGATATGCTGGCGATGACTCGTGGAGCCGATGGGCGCACGGGTTGAATGTCGAGAAAATCGTGTGGGGTTACCGCTCGATGCGCCTCGTCGGGCGATAAGCTTGTCGGAAACGAATGGCAGGGAGTTCTGAGAGATGGTCGGTTATACGAAATATTTGGCCAACGGATTCGTCCAATATGGCCGGGAAGTTCTGCGCAGCCGCCGCTTGATCTATGAATTGACGCGCCGTGAATTCCGCTCCCGATATCTTGGATCGGCCTTTGGGCTGACGTGGGCGTTTATTCATCCGGCGGTAATGATGCTGATTTATTGGGTCGTCTTCCGCTTCGCGTTGAAAAGTGCGGGACCGGTCGATGGGGTCCCATTTGTCGTTTGGCTTCTGACCGGGCTTGTGCCATGGTTCTTCGCCGCGGAAAGCATCGGAGCCGGCAGCAGCATTATCATCGATAATCGATTTCTGGTGAAGAAGGTCGTCTTTCGCGTGAGCTTGCTTCCCGTGGTGAGGATTTTCAGCATGCTGCCGGTGCATTTGTTCTTTGTGCTGGGGGTCAGCGTCGTTCTGCTGGCCTACGGCTACTATCCCAATCTGCAAAGCCTGCAGGTGTTTTATTATCTGGCGGCGATGATGTGCCTGAGCCTGGGCTTCTCGCTGTTGATGTCGGCGCTGGTTCCATTCCTGAAAGATCTGTCGCAAGTCCTTCAGGTCCTGGTGCAGATCCTGTTCTGGCTGACGCCGCTGGTATGGCCCGAGAGCAATCTGCCGGGGAAGAATCGGTGGATGCTGGAACTGAATCCGCTGAATTACATCGTGCGCGGATATCGGGAATCCTTGGCTAGACATGTCTGGATCTGGCAGCATCCGCTGGCCAGCGCGTATTACTGGAGCGTCACCGCGATGTTTCTAGTAGTCGGCGGGATCGTCTTTTTGCGGCTACAGTCACATTTTGCCGACATGCTTTGAAGGTTTACAGGACATAACATGATGCGGCGGTGTCTTCGCCCAGCGAGTCGGCCATGGTGCGGCATCGTTGACGTCGCGCACCCATGTGCGCGCGCCTCGGCTCGCGCCTGATGCATGGCCATCTATCGCCTCACGGGCCATCTGATATAGTTCCCTCATGGCTTCAACCGGCATTCTTGATGCGTACATGCGCACCGCCCCGACTCCGCAGAACGCCATCGATTTATTCAAGGGCGAATGGAGCTCGAAGATGCCGCCGCCGTACGCGGAATTGACCGGAGGCGGCATCCCACTGTTTCAAGACAGCCGCGTTGCCTGGGCGCTGCAGGAAATGGGAGGCGTGCTGGGGCAAAGCGTGCTGGAACTCGGCCCGCTCGAGGGCGGCCATAGCTACATGCTGGAGCAGGCGGGGGCCGCCTCCATTTATTCCATCGAGGCGAATTCACGCGCCTTTCTGAAATGTTTGATCTCCAAGGAACTTCTCGGCATGAAGCGGGTGTCTTATCAGCTTGGCGATTTCATGCCGTTTTTAGAGTCGGCGACGACGCAGTACGACATGATCCTGTCGGCCGGGGTGCTCTATCACATGAAAGACCCGCTCCGACTTCTCAAGCTCATTTCTCAGCATACCCGCCGGACATATATTTGGACTCACTACTATGATGATTCCATCATCAAATCGAATCCGAACCTTCGCGGCAAATTCCCTTCCAGCAAACCGACCGAAGTGGAAGGGCTGAAGTTGACGCTAAACCGCCAGGAATATCAGGTGAGCCTCCAGCACCCCGGCTTCTGCGGCGGTAACGAGGAGTACAGCTATTGGCTGACTCGCAAGGACATGCTGGCCGCGCTGGCGCATTTCGGTTTCAGCAAGGTGACGGTGGGGCATGAACAGCCCGACCATCCGCATGGGCCATGCTTTGGATTCGTGGCGACAAAAGGCTGATCGGCGAAGAATCAGGTCCTGCACAACGCTTTTGTATCCGTAGGAACAATTGGCAAAGTTGCCCGCGCGCCGCTCCGCGCCGATGACACCGAGGGGCGTATGCGGCGGGTCAGGCGATTCCAAAATCGCAGGTTTGCATCGTCAGATTCGGGTTGTAATAGGGATCGCGCGGGAAGTGTTCCAGCCACGTTTTCTTGAAGGCTTCAAGCTCGTGGGCGAACGTGCCTCTTTTGCTGACCGCTTCGTGATGATAGAGCTTGGCGTATGGCATATAGACGACACGCTTGCCCAGGCTCAGCACTTTAAGGCAATAATCAACGTCGTTGTAATTCAGCGGAAAATGCTCGCTGAAACCGCCAACGGCTCTGAAGGTGTCGGCCCGGGTCATCATGCAGGCGCCGGTTACGGCGGACCAGTTGCGATGCACCTGAGACGAGCGGAAATATCCCGGATGGTCCCCGGCAAACTGATAGAAGGGGTGGCCGGGGTTGCCGTTGAGAAGATAGACGCCGGTGTGCTGCTGGGTGTTGTTGGGGAAGAGGAGTTGCGCGCCCACCGCGCCGATTTCGGGCCACTGCGAATATTCCAGCATGCTCTCGATCCAGTCCGGCGAAATCACCTCGATGTCGTCGTTCAGAAGAATGAGGTGCTCTCCGCGCGCCGCCAGCGCGCCCAGGTTCATTTTGCGGGCGAGATTGAAAGGCTCGGTGAACGGCACGCGGCGCACATCGAACGGCTCAAGGGCCGATTCCAACTCCGGCGACATGTCGTTGTTGTCCAGCACCACGATTTCCAGGTTTTTGTACGTGGAGGTTCGCCGGATGCTGGAAACGCATTCCAGGAGGAACCAGCTCCGGCGTCCTCGAAATTCGATGGCGCGGACGGCGGAGGGAATGACGATTGAAACCAGCGGATTTCCGACGATCTTGTAGCGGATGCGATGAAAGCCTTCCGCGGGACCTGGCTCGGCAGTTCCTTCGCGGCCGATGAGTTCAAGATAACTTTGCAGCGCCATGCGGGCGCGCTGGCAGGCTTCGGGCTTGGCCTGCGAGCCGGACGCGGCGCTGGAGGGAATCGTTCGCCAATGGTAAAGAATGTCAGGCACGTGGTGGATCTTGGGGTTGGTCGCGACGATGCGAAGAACCAGATCGTAATCCTGCGCCCCGTCGAAGCGGCTGCGCCATCCCCCGATTTTGCGAATCATTTCCGCGCGGTAGACGCCCAGGTGGCAGGTGTACATGCAGGCAAGGAAATATTCGGGTGACCAATCCGGCTTGAAAAATGGGTCGTGGCGTCTGCCCTCTGGAGTCGTCTTGTCTTCGTCGCTGTAGATCATGTCCAGAGACGGATCTCGCACGATCGCTTCCGCCATGCGATAAAGCGCGTGCTCGGCAAGCTCATCATCATGATCGAGCAACGCGACGTATCGCCCGGTCGCCAGCTCCAGCGCCGAGTTGGATGCGGCGGAGATATTGCCGTTCTTCTCGCGGTACACCACTTTGATTCTGGAATCGGTGGCGGCGTACTCCTCGAGCACTCGTCGGACGTGCCCCTGGGTTGAAGCGTCGTCCGCAACGCATAATTCCCATCGCGGATAAATCTGGTTCAGCACGGATTCGATGCAACGGCGCAGATAGGCCTCGGCCACGTTGTAGACGGGCAGGATGACCGAAATGGTCGGGGGATTTTGCCACCCGGCGATCGCCTCACGCATCTGATCGCGCGAGCGGTCGGTGATCTTGTGGCGCTGGAGCCACAGTTCGTAATCGTTCCCGCCGTTATTTCCGATGTAGTTGGTGAGCAATTGGCGATGGAAGGTCCGCCATTCGCCGCTGAACAGCAGCTTCAGCGCGATCTTGGTGGACGGGCGGCGAGCTTTCCGGCCGAAGAGGGCATTGGCGATGTTTTCAACAACGGCTGCAAGATTGACCCGTAGGCGGGAGATTGGCGAGAACGAGAATTCGAGCAACGCGAATTCTCCCGGATGCTGGATCGGATCGAACCGGACCAGATGAGCCGTTTCGCGCATCGAGACGATTCGGTCGATGCTGGTTTCGCCGCTGACGGGTCCAAGCTCGAAGTGTTCCTGCTCGTGAAATCCGCAGCCGGTGTCGAAATAGAGAACCGCCCGGGACGAAACGGATGACGAGATCCGCGCCTTCACTTTCACCCAGCCCCGAACGGGCTTGATGGGCAGGATGAATTGCGCCGGCCCCGTGCCTTCCCAGGAATTGCCGGCCCCGCGCCGCACCTCGCTGAGGGGCAACAACCGGTCGATGCCGACGCGGAGCGCGCCCAGCGCGCGGGCGAGATGCCACGCCGGCGCCGCGCTTTTCCAGATTCCCCCGCGAAACACGTTTCGCAGGCAATAGCCCTGAAAATCCCGGGTCCGGCAGGTTTCGGCGTAGGTGTTGTTGAGGGTGCGAAGATCGGTTTGCAGCCTCAGAATCTGCTCGTTCCTTTCGTCGATCGCCGTGCAGAGTCGCTCGACGTCGCGGCTGGCGATGGCCAGGCGGTGAATCACCTCCATGGTGGACAATTGAACTTCTTTTTCTTCCTGTTCCTGCACGGGTCGATTACCTGTTCGATAGATGGGCGGTGGCTCCGGAGACATTCCAGGCCTGGTCGAAATCCTGCACGGCGAGTTTCAACGCGATAAGTTCCTGGCGCGCGGCGGCGAGTTGCCGCGTTACCTCGGACAACTGCTGTTTGGCGTGGGCCAGGTTGACCTCGTGATCGCGATCATGCGCGACCATCCGATTTTGGAAACTGATGGCTTCCAGATTTCTTGCGATGACCGTTGCACGATGTTCGCTTTCGAAATCGCTGACGAAACGGGTTAGCAGCGGATTGGATCTGTCCAGTTCGTCGGCGATTCGGTCGAACGTTTGTGAAAGATCGTCCACCCTTCCCGATGCCGCGGCCTGGAGGACGGCGGCGTATGCGCTGCGAACCGATTCGGGAGTCTGGGGATCGTCGAGGAACTGCTGGTTGTCAACATGATGATGGCGGAAAGACGGATGGATGAATTGCGCGATCGCCGGCTCTGCCGCCTCCGCTGAAATCGGCCATTGGATGCACAGGTCGCGACCGATTCGCTCGATCTGGCCTTTCCAGTTGGCCAGAAGCATTTCGTACGTGGTGATGGTGCGCGGAAGGCCGCGCGAATCGCGCTCGGCCGCGATGATGCTGCCAAGCCACAGGAGATACGCGCGCGACAACGAGAGGCCGTCTCGCTTGGCCAGAGATCGACCGACGTCGGCGGGGTTGCGGAAGATCAGGACGCATTTGGTCTGGCAATTCAATGCACTCAAGAGCGCTCGCCACAGCGGAAGCATGTCGCAGAGTCGAGGATCTTTGATGCCCCAAAGAGGGCAGAGCGAAAAATCGCGGACAATCACCTGGCGAAGCTGCTCGCGCCAAGGCTCGATCCGCGGATCTTCCCACCAGCGCTGGGGCTGTGGAGTAACGTAGGTCCAATCCCGCTCGAAGCTTTCATAGATGCGGTCGTGAATGTGCTGAATGTCGCGATGCTCCCAGAATCCGGATTCATTGTCGGCGGCGGGAGGCAAAAGATTGCTGCCGAGATTCATGCCCATCAGATTCAGGATGCGGGACAGAACCGACGTGCTGCTGCGGTGCATGCCGAGCACCAGGATGCTCTGGCTGGCGGGCGAGGATGAAGAGGCCAATTCCATGTAACGACTTACTCCAACATTGCTCGCCGTTAAGTTGTTGTGGCCGCTGTCTGGGCAATGCCGGGCGGCGGCACATCTGCGCCATCTGTCGCCTGCACCGGGCGGCAACTCGATCGGTAATTAAAATCGATGAACCCGGTATGAATCTTAAAGTAAACGTTTCTCACCCGGAACGCCACGGCATCAATGACGCGGTGCAGGAACCCGTCATAGCCGGGAATCGCGCCGGAAACCCCGCAGTTGAGGTAATATATTCCAGCGCAAAGAGATGCAGTGAACTCGAAGACGATTTCGTACTCGGACCCCGCCCGCGCCTGCCGAACATAGCCATCAGACGAATCGTGCGCGCCGCCGCCAAGTTCCAGTCCCGATGTCGATTTAACCAGCCATCCGAAGACGACATCCCGTGCCGCCTGGTGAAATCTGACGTGATAGCAATAGCGATATCGCTCCTGCGGGTTCAGCACATTGACGATTTGCCCATCCAGCGTCTCGATGCGGGGATTGCTGATCACCGCGGCGACGGACTGATAGTAGGTCGCGGTTTGGGTGGTCAGGCCCTGCTCATATTCAGCGGGCGGCGGATTGATGTCCACACCTTGTTCCAAACGCATTGCCGCTGGAGGGTCCGGCGCTTCGACGACTGATGCCGATGCCTCATCGGCGGCGGCTGGGGGCTGGGCGCGGGCGACCTTGGTTTGCAGCAGTTCTTCCCTGAATTGCGATCGCTCCGGCTCGCGCATGTACAGGAATTTCTGATAATTGTCGACGACGACCTTGCTCTGCCCCTGCTGAATAAGCCGGCCGTGGTCGAGGAACAAGGCGCTCCGGCAGAACTGCTTGACCAAAGCGGCGGCGTGGGAGACGAACAGAATCGTTCCGCCGTCGTCCTTGAACTTTTCCATCGCCGCATAGCACTTGCGTTGAAACAGCTCGTCGCCGACGGCCAGGGCTTCGTCAATGATCAGCACGTCATACGGCACGCTGATCTGAAGGGCAAAGCCTAGGCGGACCATCATGCCGGAGGAGTAAACCTTGACGGGCTGATCGAGAAACTCGCCAATGTCGGCAAAGGCCGCGACTTTATCGTACAGCGCGGGCATGTCTTCGCGGTGGACGCCCATGATGGTGGCGTTGACCAGAACATTTTCCCGGCCGGTTTCCTCGGGATTAAAACCGCCGCCCAGTTCCAGCAAACCACCCACTTTGCCGTTGACCAGGATCTTCCCGGTGGTCGGCTTGAGGACGCCGAAGAGGAGTTGAAGGAGCGTGGATTTACCCGAGCCGTTGGCCCCGACGATGCCGACCGTGTCCCCGCGTTTGACTTGGAAAGAGATGTCGCGGAGAGCCCAGAATTCACGATAGAGCTTCCGGTGACCGAAGCTCACGGATTGCCGAAGGCGATCGATATTCCTTTCATAGATGTGGTAGCACTTTCCAACATCTTCCATCGCGGCGGCCAATTCAGGGGACATCGATGATCCTGTCTCTTAACCAGCGGCGGTTTGTCGTTGCGTCGAATCAGGGATTGCCGGGTCGGTCCGCCGTCTGTCATTGATTCCCTGCTTCTCCATCATATCAGAATGCCGACGATTTGCGCCGGTGTCGCGATTTTGCGGTCCTGCACGGGTCTGCCAATATTTCCGGGAGAGCATAGATGAACCGCCAAGCGCGACCGATATGCCGGCTGACGACCTATTCGCAACAATAATACCTCAACGGGCCGTCCCATGCTCTGTCGCTAACCCGAACCATCCCCGCTACGCGTTAAGGAATGTCGCTTCGGAGCCGCCAAAACTTCACATTGTCGAGCAGTGCCGGCCCTTCCACCGCCGCGTAGTTGGTTTGTATGTACTGCCAAACAAGCGGATGGGTCTTGGGAAACTTCAAATCTTCCCTGCCGTCTATTGTCGCGTCGGCCGACAGCATGACCAAGGATACATGCTGATCCTTCATCGACTGAATCATCCTTTGTTGCCACGTCTGATCGCGCGCGAACAAAAGGTAGGTGTCCCACCACGGGGATCGTGCGTGCATAAATGGATAGGCGAATGGATAAAGCGGGGCGGCCGTGAAACTTTCGCCCGACTTCACATACAACCCGACCTCTCGTCGCAAGGTTGTGAGCAATAGCTTCTGAGAAGTGGAAACCCGAAAGACTTGGCCGTCAATCTGCAGGGTCGTGCGATCTTCCCTGGGGAGGCGCAGATATTCGGCCAGCGGCATTGCGTACATCGCCGTCGCGGCGGTCAGAGCAATAAGGGCAAGCGCCACCGCCGCCGTTAACCATCGCTTGCGACTCCCGATCGCCACGGCGATCGACCCAATAGCGCACAGGAGCACCGGGTGCATCGCCTGCGCCAAGTGCGGAAAATCAGCCCTTGAAAAAGCATGGTGGGTGTAGGTGATGCCGACAAACGCCGCGCCGATCATCAGCGCGCGTTCCTTGATATCCGACTTGCGCATGACGGTCGCCCATACCAGCACACCGCACAATAATGCCGGCATCAACAAGAAGCCGAGCCCCGTTCCGATGCGCCACGCGGCCTCGGATCCCGCCATCGGCGCTCCGCTCGATCTCCATGGCCAGGGGACCGCCAACGCCTGTTGCCTTTGCGTTCCCTGTACCATCATGACGACCGATTCCACCATGGCGTGCCAGTACCCGGGGGCGAAGATGAACATCGACACGAGCGGAAGAAGTCCAAGCATCAGCCCGGCGGCAAACGCGGCGGTTCGCCGACGGGCGTCTTTTCGATCCACTCGAAAGTAGACATACACGGCCAGCAACCCAAGTGACACGCCCATGTACAGTCCGTGATTGCGGCCGAAGAACGTGGATGCGCCGACAAATGTTCCTGCCAACGCATGGCGCCAGATCGTTGGCCGCCGAATCAATTCCGTGGCGATGAACACGCCGGCCATTGCGATGCCGTGTTCGAAGAGCTTGTGCCGCGGGTAGAGCCAAAGGACAAGGATCGCACCGAACAGCGTGAGCAGCAGCCACGACCGGACGACCCTCCGCACGCATAGCAGGGCAAGGAACAGACCGCCGGCGGCGAACGCCGCATTGGCCAGCCGTAGCTGAATCAAGCCGTCTGACCCAAGGGCCACCGCCCATGCCGCATCCCAGTAATATCGCCCCGGCTCGTAGGCATCAAAATCCCGGACCGGCGCCTCGCCAGCCAGCACCCGCTGGACTCCATACCACAAAAAACCCTCGTCACCGAGGTTGATGCCGATCCGCTCCTGCGTGAGGAACGCAGCCCCTATAAGGCCGATCGACAAAAGAGCCGTCGCAAAGAGTGCATACGTGAATATCCGCGGGGCGGCGGGCACATCGGTGGGCCGACTCACCAGAGGTTGCACCAAATTGGCTCCTTCGACGGCACAGCCCGGCCCCGCTCAGCATTTGAAACTGCTGACCGCACCGATTACATACGATTGATCCTCGACCGACAACAAATTGAAGAACGGCAACCGCAGCAATCGCGGGCTGATCCGTTCCGTGACCGGGCAATCTCCCCCTCGCCCGCCAAAACCTTCTCCCATGACTGACAGATGCAGCGGCTGATAGTGAAACACCGCCGATATGCCCCGTGATTTAAGCAGTGCGATCAACCCGTCCCGCGCCGCCGGCGTGGGCATCACCACGTAGTACAGGTGATAAGCCTGCTGGCAGTGCGGGGGAATTTCCGGTCGTTTGACATCCCATCGGCACGCCCATTGCTCCAGGCCCTGATGATATCGATTCCAAACCGCCTGTCGTAGCGACTGGATGTGCCCCCACGATTCCAGTTGCGCCAGCAGAAACGCCGCGAGCAAATCCGACGGCAGATAGCTCGAACCGAGCCCAACCCAAGTGTATCTATCGACCTCGCCACGAAAGAATCGCGCGCGGTCCGTACCCTTTTGCCGAATGATGTCGGCCCGCTCGATCAGGCTCGGATCGTTGAGCAGGATTGCTCCGCCTTCTCCACAGGTGACATTTTTAGTTTCATGAAAGCTGAGCGCGGCGATCGTGCCAAATGTTCCCAGTTGCCGGCCGCGATACTTCCCGAAAAGCCCGTGCGCGTTGTCCTCAACCACGACAATCCTGCGCGGGACGCAGATATTCATGATCGCATCCATCTCGCATCCGACCCCGGCATAGTGGACGGCGACAACCACCCGCGTACGGGGCGTGATCAGCCGCTCCAATTTGGATTCGTCGATGTTCAGCGTGTCGGGTCGAATGTCGGCAAAGATGATTTTTGCCCCGCGCAGCGCAAAAGCGTTGGCTGTCGAAACGAACGTGAATGACGGGACAATCACCTCGTCTCCGGGCCCGATCTCCAGCAGAAGCGCCGCCATCTCCAGGGCGTGCGTGCACGACGTCGTCAGCAGCGCTCGCCCAACCCCCAGGAAGCGCTCCAGCCAGGCATGACACGCCTTGGAATATCCCCCATCGCCCGAGATGTGCATCTGGTCCAATGCTTTGGCCATGAACACAAACTCGCGGCCGACCAGGCAGGCGCGGTTGAACGGGACGTCATGGCCTGTTATTTCCGCTTCACTCATCGCAATAGCATCTTTCAGCCCCGACCCGGTAATACCCCTCTTCGCCAAAAGTCACTTTCCTTCCTTACGAACCAGGAGCGTGAATTCCCATGCCGGGTAGTCATGTAGCAGTGCAACCCGCGGCGAATACCGTCGCTTGCATAGGTCGAACCAGTAAAGAGGATCGGCGTAGTAGAGATCCGGCCGCCGCTTCTCCACATCGGAATATAATGTCAGCACATTAAAAGCGAATCCCCGACTGCTCAGCCGATTCATCTCATCGACCGTGTGCTCCATGTACGCCCGCCACCGATCGTCCGCCGTCTGCTGCTTCATGTTGAAGATGCCGCTGGCCACCGCGTAATCCGCCGCCAGCAGTTCGTTCTCTTGGGTCGTGAACGAACAACGGGTTGTGGCCGGATGCAATCGGGTCGCCTCGGAGATCATCGCGGCGCTGATATCGAATCCCGTATATCTCATTTTCGTCTTGCGATCGGCCAGGTAATCCAGCAGCGCTCCCGTTCCGCATCCGTAGTCGAGGAGCGAGAAGTCATCCTGCCCGTCGACCAGCCGCATCAACTGCTCGAACCGCATGTACTGCGATTCCTGGCTGTTCCAATCCATGCCCAGATGGCCCGGTCCGTGCTCGCGCAGTTTCGCCGTGAAGAACGCGTTGACCTGACTCAGGATCGCATCTCGGCTCATGAAACCTTCCCGTCGCCGCTTTGGTGCACCGCCCGCACCACGGTATAGGGCCGTTGTTTCACTTCCATGAAAATCTTGGCCACGTAGACGCCGATGATTCCAACACACAGGATTGTAAACCCGCCCAACAGCCAGATCGACACGATGAGCGACGGCCAGCCGACCAGATAATCTCCAAAAAACAGCCGGCGGATCACGAGATACGCCGCCCCGCCCAGCGACAGCGATGAGATCAGCATCCCAAGATAAAAAATAAACACCAGCGGCCGATTGCTGAAGGAGGTCACCGCGTTTACCAGGACCGATATCTTACGACCAAGGCTGTAGCTCGTTTCGCCCTTGCTTCCCTTGACGATCGTCACCGGCACCTGCTTGTATCCGGTGATCGTCCACAGCCCCAGCAGGAATACTTCGCGATCACGGTGCTCCGTCAGGTTTTGGACATACCGGCGGGTCATCAGCCGCGCCGTGACGACATTGCGCGGCATTCGCTCGGTCGAGAGACAGTCCAGCAGGCGATAAAAAATGTCGCCTGAAATCCGCTCGAACCATTGCCCCTTGCGCCGGGCCTGCTGTCCGAATACGACATCCGCCCCCGTCCTCTGCATCTCCGTACTGAATGTCTCCAGCAATTCCGGGGCCTCCTCCAGATCGCAGTCGATCAGAAACACCCTCTGACCCCGTGCCTGCATGAGCCCGGTCATGATCGCTTTGTGATGGCCAAAATTGCGGGAAAGGTCCACGACCACCAGATGGGGATCCTGCCGGTGCAGTTCCAGCGCCAACTCCAGCGAATCATCCGGCGATCCATCATTCACGAAGACCAATTCGTATTCCGTCGCCCCGTATTTGCGTGCCGCCTCCGACGCGCGACGATGAAACTCCCGGATATACGGAGCCGAGCGATACAGGGTTGTGACGATCGAAAGGTCCATTCACAGCGCTTTCATATGCCGCAGGGCGTCCGGACCGGTGTTGAAAAGCAGATCAACGACACTCACTTTGTGCTCGAATGGCGGGAACAACTGCGGATACTCCGGGTAGCCGTCGTAGTCCACGTACCTCAGTCCGATCCCCCCTTCGGCGAAAAGTTCAGGCTGAATGTAATCCCTGGCCGCCGGTCCCGACAAGTATTCCGTCGCACCCGCCTGCCGGCACAGCTCTACAAGTCGCTGCGTTTTGCCTTCGCTGACGACATAATCCCTCGACCAACTGATTTTGGTTCGGATATTAAGCAGGCTGCAGATCAACGTCAAAAAACGATGGTTGATCCGGCTCAGGCGTTCCTCTCGGCACTCCAGATATGCCGTCTCGAACGCTGGACGATATTGCGCAAAAAACGGCGCCCCGCGGTAGTTGTGTGCGATGACTTGCCAATGCCTGCGCGCCCAGTGCGGATCACTGACCAACGTCTCTTCAATCGTCTGGCCAAATTTTCCCTTCCCCTTGACCGGCACGGTGAGCCATTGCGCGCCGCGCGGCGTCTTGACAATGTTGCGGTTCCGCCAATCCTGCCGCGTGTACTGCACGTCATCAAACAGGATGAATTCATCGACCGCACGAATGAGGTCGAAATAGCCTTTCCATGGGATGTAGCTGGATTGGAGGATCGCAATTCGTTTAGCCATGTCCGCTGATTGGCCTTGGAAATGGCGCCGCAAACGTTGGACCGGCGATTTCATCCACTGATCTGCGCGCCGCTCAATATTCTTACTCCTGGCGGCGTTGTCAAGACGCGCATTTGCGGTTGCATCATCCAATCTCCTTCATGCCCCAAGGTCTAAACGCGTGGCCTTGGATCGAGTGGATCAGCCGCAAAACATATTGCCCATGAACGACGGCCGCAAGGAGCGCGTCGTCGAAGTGGAAATCGAGTGAAGCATTTGGCCGAGGTTTTGCCGGCGTGGAAGTCTGGATGCCGTTGGCTCACCGAGGAGCAACCGTAGCTCGGACAACTTATATGCACATTAGTAGCCGTTACTTGCTATTTGCTTCTGGCCCCTTTGTCGGGCCCGGACAGGGGCATTGCCCATACGTTGTGATTGAATCCGGCGGCAATCAAATTCTCGCCATTGCTGGCCAAGCCCATGAAGAGTTTGTTCTCGCCAGAGATGGGATAGATGTCCCTCCATGTCGTTCCGCCGTCCGCCGACTTCTCGACGACGCTGTCGCCCGCGACGTAGAGTGCGCCGTTGATTGTAATCGCCGTCCGAAGGGACGTCTTCATTATTGTGGCACGGAGCGTCCAGACATCGCCGTCCGGGCTGGTGTAGATCCTGGAGCCAAGTTCGCAGGCGAGAAACTCCGCGCCGCTCCACGTGCAGGACGTGAACCAAACCGACTCGGGCGCACTCGTTGGTTTCGTCCAAGTGACGGAATCACTGCTGATGCGAATGCCGTCCATCCCGACGGCAACATAGCGCGTGCCGGAATAACTGAGACCATTAAAGTTTATTCGGCTTCCCGAATTACGGCTGGTCCATGTGATGCCGTCCGGGCTGGATAATATCGTTCCTTCGTCACCGCAAGCGAGGTACTGATGTCCGTCCCAGAGCAATCCCAACAGGTTCTTCTTGGTGGGAGAAGCGCGATTTGTCCATTGAATTCCATCCGGGCTCGTCATGATCGAACCCATCTCGCGGACAACAACATATTGATTATTTGCATACACAATCGCGCGAAAATCAGGATCGTCGCCGACAAGCGAATTGAAAACGTAGACTTGAATTGCCCAGACACCCGTGCTGTTGTTGCGGGTGGCGATGTGTCCGTCAATCCCGACGGCGACGGTTTCCTTTGCGGTCCCGGCGATGGCGAAGAACGAGCCAATGGGTTGGCCATTGTTCCAGTTCGTCCATTTGGCTGCGCTGGCGATAACCGGCGGCGGCGATTGCACCGTGGGACCGGGTTCGGCCGCGCGCGGCGACGGTGATGCGGGCGGAAGTGCCGACGGCGTGACCGCGGGCGGCGTGTTGTCGGCGAGGATGAGGAATGTCCCGGTTCCCGCGCCCGCCACGGTGACGGTGGCCAGCGCCATTGCGGCGATTTTGGCTGTCGTCCAATACATGGCTTGACCCGCCTTTCGAGCGATTGTGCTCACAAGACTTCCTTTTGCGACTGACGTGCCGGAGACGGCGATTGTTTCGGCCAGCTTGGCGGGCGCGGCCTCTGATCCCCGGGCCGCCAACTGCGTCGCCAGCGCTGCCACCGCGGGGACGGCCGCCTTGAGCGCGAGGGCTGCTCTGAGCCGGCCAATGGCGCGGCCGACTCGCTTTTCCGCGGCCTTGGCGTTGATGCCCAGTGCCATACCGACTTGCTCGAGACTCAACCCGCGGAGATATCGCAGGGCGATGGCGTCGCGGTCGGATGCCTTCAATCGGGCCATCGCATCATCGAGAATCGGCGCATAGGTTTCCCACGGCGGTTCATCTGAGCCAACGGCTTGCTCGGGCCGCATGAGGGCTGCCTGCCTTTCGTGATATTCGCGTCGCGCGGCGAGTTTCTTGGCATCGCGAGAGGCGAAGTGCGTCGCGGTAAGAAGCCACCCCGCCAGCGGACCTTTGACACGAGCCGCCTTGCGCGACAACAGCAGGAAGACCGCCTGGGTGACATCCTCGGCCAGATGAGAATCGCCAAGCTGCCGCCGAGCCGCCGAATAGACCAGATCGATGTTTTGCCGCACGATTTGCGAAAACGCGTCCGTCGAGGATTTTGACAGATAGGCGGATAAGAGTTGGCGGTCGTCCATCCGATTGGCCCGTATTCATCTAATAATGGACGAAAACTCGCCAAGGCGACAGGGGGTCAATTGGCCATTTGTCCGCTGTTTGCGGGGTGCCGGCTTTGAGTTCGTGAAATTCCCGCTCGGCTTGTTTCTGATTCTGCCGGCCCTCGACGAAGCGAGCCTTCTTACCGCGAACGATTAACGCACCATTGGGAACAAGGTCAAACGTGCGCGATGGTGAGCGTTCCACTCCGCTATTTTCCGCAACAAACCAGATATGGAACAAGACCTGGTACAACGTCTCCAACCCCAACTGGGGAATTCATCAAGAACCGAAGTCAGCGTCATACAAAAACTGGAGATACATGAATCTGCGATCTCTGATTAGCCTTTCCGGATCGGTAATCTGGGTTATCTAGACAATATATAATGGGTAATGCTGGGGCATGGTTGCCTTACCTATAGACACAATAGCGCCAAGCGCGTCGCGATTTGCGACTTTTCATTTGCCCCCTGGCCTCAGTTTGTGTAAGTTTCCTTCTCTCGCCAATAAGGGACTAACCCGAATGAGGAAGTCTTTACACATCTTGCTGGGCGTTCCCGCTGACCTGGAATTCGGTCGCGGCGTTATACAGGGCGTCATTCGCTACGCCGCGACTACCAACTGGATCCTCAGCAACGCCGAGTTGGATGGACATGGAACGCTCCACGAAGGGACCGCCCATTGGCTCCAGGAAGAACGTGGTGGAATCATCGCCCTCGTCGAGTCCCCTCGCCAGGCGAATTTCTTCAAGTCCTTCGCCGTACCCTGCGTCAGCGTCTCCTCCGCTTTGGATGACCCGGAACTCCCATCCGTCGCCTGCGACGACAAAATGATCGGCGGCATCTCCGCCACCCACTTCCTCGAACGACGAATGCGCAACTTCGCCTTTGTCGGATTGCCCGGCCGAACCGATTCCGAAGCCCGATTCAATGGATTTTGCGAGCGCCTCGCCGTCGATGGCTTTACCAAGGTCGAGTCCTATCAGGCTTCCCAATCCTTCGATGCCGATGGCTTTCAAAATTTCGGGCAATGGATCGACTCGCTGTCCAAACCGGTCGGAATCTTTGCCATGAACGACAGCCTCGGCCGGTCGGTTATTGATGCCTGTCGCGCCTCTTCCATTCGCGTTCCCAGCAACGTCGCCGTGCTCGGCTGCGGCAACGATCCCGTGATATGCGGCCTGTGCACCCCGTCCCTCAGCAGCGTCGCGCTCCCCGCAGAACGCGTCGGTTTCGACGCCGCCGAGCTGCTCGCCGCCTTGCTTGCCCAGAAAAAACTCGTTGATAAGCGCCGCCAGGTGAATGTCTCCAGCGTCATTCCACGCGGATCAACCGACAACGTCTCGGTCCGCGATCCCGATGTGGCAAGCGCCCTGCGCTTCATCCTCGCCCATGCCGGTGAATGGATCGGCGTGCGCGAACTGCTGCTGGCATTGCCCGTGCAGCGCCGATCGCTCGAGCGCAAATTCCGCCGCGTCCTCGGCCGCAGCCCGCTTGAAGAAATCCGCCGCGTCCGCGTCGATCTCGCCAAGCAGCTTTTGTCCAGCACCGATCTGCCCATGCCCATCATCGCTCGTCGATCCGGGTTTTCCGAGGCCAAGCAATTGTCCCAGGTTTTCCGAAGCCTCGTCGGAATGACGCCCACCTCGTACCGCGCCCGTTTCCGGCTTCCCGAGCCGGAATCCACCGATACCGCCGAGGCCGAGCAGAAGAACGCCTGATACGCATGATGATTATTCGGCGCGCTTGCTCGTCTAGGGCTAAGGGAAAAAACCCTGCCGCATGAAGATTATACAGCTGGCCAATTGAACCCAAGCCAGGTATCTGCGGTCGATGCGGTCCAACCGTCGGCACACTCGGCCAAACTGATTGAGCAAC